>Ga0209815_1001466_pt1 | contig 15456 bp, 12 predicted proteins | sample CoawatmetaG00DNA_FD_187507 | JGI IMG/M metagenome (GOLD analysis project Ga0209815, IMG submission 187507) | Marine microbial communities from the West Antarctic Peninsula - Coastal water metaG002-DNA (SPAdes) (version 2) | ecosystem: Environmental > Aquatic > Marine > Coastal ...
ATTTCTGCTATAGGTTCAGCAATTCCAGAAATATTTTTTATGCCAGTATTTGAAGGTGACCATACTTTATCTACAGTTTTTATATTTTATAGGATAATTGGAGGAATTGGTGTTGGTTTAGCATCAATGATGTCACCCATGTATATCGCGGAGATAGCACCTGCAAAAGATAGGGGGATGTTAGTTTCATTTAACCAACTAGCAATAGTTGGTGGGTTTATGGTAGTTTATTTTGTTAATTATTTTATAGTTCTAAGTGGTGATTTGGCATGGTTAAATGAACTTGGCTGGAGATATATGTTTGCTTCAGAATTGATACCAGTTTCCGTTTTTTTAATTTTACTTTATTATGTTCCAGATACCCCACGATCATTAGTATACCATGATAAAGAAAAAGAAGCCTTAGAAGTTCTAATCAAATTAAATGGTAAGAAAGAGGCACTTGAAATACTGAACGAAATTAAGAATACATTAACAGAAAAATCTGTAAACCTGTTTACTTATGGTTGGGGAATAATAATAATCGGTGTTTTACTTTCTGTATTCCAACAGTTTGTTGGAATTAATGTTGTTTTATACTATGCACCAGAAATATTTAAAACTTTAGATATTGGAAACGATGCGCCATATATACAAACTATTATAGTTGGTATTGTCAATTTTGGCTTTACTATCGTTGCAATAAAAACAGTAGATAGCTATGGGAGAAAGCCATTAATGATAATTGGTGCATTTGGAATGGCACTTTCTATGATTTCATTAGGGTTTGCATTCTTTAGTCAAATTGGAGGCTATGTAGCCTTAATATGCATGATGGCATATGTAGCTAGTTTTGCTTTAAGTTGGGGGCCGGTTACTTGGGTATTATTATCTGAGATATTTCCAAATAACATTCGTAATAAAGCATTAGCTATCGCAGTTGCAGCTCAGTGGTTTTCTAATTTTATAGTATCTCAAAGTTTTCCAATGATGAATGATAACAACTACCTTATTGAAACATTCAATAATGGATTTGCTTATTGGATATATGGCGGTATGTCTCTGCTAGCTGCATTATTTGTTATTAAATTTGTTCCAGAAACTAAAGGAAAAAAATTAGAAGAAATGGATAATCTCTGGAAGAGATAATTGCATACCAATCACTTTTAACAAATGATTTCAGTTAAGTATTAAATCCTTATAATATGAAAATTGAGAACAACATTAAGATAATATAATAAATGGATAAAAAGGTAAATCTAATTTAGACATCCATAACCTCACTATTAAACATAATTATACGAACACATCCCGTAAAAAGAAAACCGATATTATTTGAGTAGTGTAGAGCTAATAATAAGTTACTGTTGATATTTTTTGGGTTTTAAGTAGTACTGGCCGTACAATAATCGTATAATTTTTAAAAATAACCAACCCTAGAACGGTAATTATACAGAGTTATCAAATAACAGTATTGTATAAAAATATTGTAAATTTAAAATGCAAAAAACAACTTACGTATTGAATTCAAAAGCTGTAAATATTGTTTGGTTAAAACGGGACCTTCGTTCTCAAGATCATGCACCTTTATTAAAGGCTGAATGTGCTGGGATCCCTTATCTCATTATCTATCTCTTTGAACCTTCTAGAATTGAGTATCCAGATACCAGTCAAAGACATTTGCAGTTTGTATACCATTCAATAGGTAATTTAGATAAAGTATTAAGTGAATTTAATAGACGAGTTGAGTTGTTTTATGGAGAGGCTATAGAGGTGTTTAATTATTTAATTAAGGACTTAGATATCATTTCTGTTTTCAGTTACCAAGAAAGTGGAACACAAGGCTCTTGGGAACGCGACAAAAAAATAAAACAGTTTTGTAAATCCAATCAAATTAACTGGGAAGAATCACAACGAGATGGTATTTTAAGAGGTATTAAAAATAGAGAAGATTGGAATAAAAAATGGCATCTTAAAATGCATACATCAATCATTCAAAACAAATATACAATCTCCAAAGAAACGCGCTTAGAACACCCCTTTCTAATTCCTTCAATATTAGAGTCTCAACTAAAAGAGTACCCAAATAACTACCAACCACCAGGAGAAAAAAATGCCTGGAGTTACTTAAAGTCTTTCACTAACCAACGAGGGTTTAACTACCAGAGACATATATCCAAACCTATGGAAAGTAGAATGTCTTGTAGCCGCTTATCTCCTTATTTGGCATGGGGCAATATGAGTATTAAACAAGCTTTTCAGTTTATTGGAACGCATCCCAATGGGACCAGAAACAGCAAAGCCTTCTCAGCCATGCTTACCCGTCTACATTGGCATTGTCATTTTATTCAAAAATTTGAAATGGAGTGTCGCTACGAAACAGAGTGTATTAATAGTGGTTATGAGATTTTGCCACATGAAAAAAATGAAGCATTTATAAAAGCATGGAAAACAGGTACTACAGGCTATCCTTTGATTGATGCTTGCATGCGAGCTGTTGAATCTACAGGTTGGATTAATTTTAGAATGCGCGCTATGGTTGTGTCTTTTTTAACATTCAATTTAGACCAAGATTGGCGTGAGGGGACCTACCATCTTGCACGTCAGTTTTTAGATTATGAACCTGGTATACACTATCCTCAGTTTCAAATGCAGGCAGGCACTACAGGCATAAATACAGTTCGTTTGTACAATCCTGTCAAAAACTCTCAAGAGCATGATCCTGAAGGGGTCTTTATAAAAAAATGGATTCCAGAATTAGCAAACGTTCCAGTCGCATATATTCATGAACCTTGGACTATGACAGCCATGGAACAGACCTTTTGTGGTGTTTTGATGGGAGAGGCTTATCCACTACCAATTGTGGACTTACAAGAAAGTTCTAGAGCTGCCAGAGATAAAATATGGGGACATAAAAAGCATCCTGCCGTTCAAAAAGAAAAGAAACGATTACTGAGAACGCATGTAAATGCGAGGTAAATGAAGAATAGTTTTATAACCGAAACAATCATTAAAAATTATTTTAAGAAAGTCTAATAAAGTCATTTAGAACAGACATATACGCTGGAGAATTAACGTTCTAAACCATAGAGATATCTTCTTCTTTTAATTCAGCAACTTCTAATCCAAGACAAGCTATAATAACCAGCTACAAAAGACCTATACAGCAACATAGTCCTCTATAAAGGGAGTAGATTAATAAGGTTTAGATAATTGTTATATTTAGATAGTGAAAAGAGTTGTAAAAAGAACTTTAGTAAAAACTGTAATATGGCGGTTAATTGGTAGCATGGATACTTTTGTGGTTTCATACATTGTTACAGGTACTTTTGAAACTGCATTAAAGATTGGTGGCATCGGTTTATTTACAAAAATGATTATGTATTTTATCCATGAATTGATTTGGAGCAAACGAAAAAAGAAAGGGCTTACAGTTAAACGAAGCTTATTCAAAACTTTTACATGGCGGATGATAGGAAGTTTAGATACATTCATTATTTCATTATTCATTGTGGAAAGTGCTGTAACCGCAGCTACAATTGGTGGAATTGGGTTTTTTACAAAATCAACTTTATACTTTTTACATGAAAGAGCTTGGAGTAAAATCAAATGGCTTAAATCTAGTCCACCACTATTAAAGGAACATGAAATTTAATTGTTTTTTTCGTAAACAAGTCAGTAATCGTTTAATCAAGACACCTAGAACCACACTATTATACAAACACCTCCCGTCAATAGAAAAACGATATTAAATCTTAGCTGGATTAAATTAAATATTAAAAGTATTTAATAAACATACTCTTGAGTATTTATGTTTGGTATAATATTTGTATAGTGATAGTAAATTAATAAAATTTAAAAAAAAATTATGAAAAAATTAGTACTTATTTTAACAATTATTTTGTCCGTAGCATTTCCAAAAAGTCTAACTGCTCAGGGCACTATTGTAGATGTTGCTGTTGACAACAAAGATTTTTCAACTTTAGTTACCGCTTTAAAAGCTGCTGACTTAGTTGGTGCTTTACAAGGAGATGGTCCTTTTACAGTTTTTGCTCCAACAAATGATGCTTTCGCTAAACTTGATTCAAAAACGTTAAGCTCTTTATTAGAAAAAGAAAACCAAAAAGCTTTAGCAAATATTTTAACTTATCATGTTGTTTCTGGAAAGTTAGCTGCATCTGATGTAGTAGCTGCTTTAAAAAAAGGTAATGGTTCGGTTGATTTAACTGCATTAAACGGTCAAGTAATTAATGTTATGCAAAAGGACGGAAAAATTTGGTTGAAGGATTCAAATGGAAATTACAGTGAAATTATTGCAACTGATGTTATGGGTAGTAATGGTGTCATACATGTAATTAACACAGTTGTTATGCCTAAAAGCTAATTATAAATTTAAAATTTCTGTAAAGGAGTTATTTAAATTACTGAAGCCCTCTATTTGATTAGGGGGCTTTTTTAATATAATTTAAAATATAGACAATTGATATTACATTTTTGATTATTAAAATATTGGATGCTTTAGGTTTTATAAAGCTAAAAGAAATTAGACTTAATAGTTAATTGAGTAAAATTATTACTGCTTAACAATTTGTTAGAGTTCCTTATATTATTCTTATTTCTTTTAATTCAGCAACTTATCCAAAGTAAATCAACATAACTATCGTTCAAAGAAATTAAATTATAATTATTAATTTAGTTTAAAATTTTAATTAATTATAAAAATAAATTATAGAAAATGGAAAAAGTATTAGTAACTGGTGCAACTGGATTTATAGGACTTCATTGCATTGATCAACTTCTAAATCAAGGCTATGCAGTTAACGGATCTTTAAGATCTCCAAAAAGAAAAGACGAAATCATTAACGCACTTAAAAGCAACAACACTCCCACTGAAAACTTAAACCTGTTCATTTTTAACTTAAATGAAGATGATGGATGGGATGAAGGAATGCAAGGTTGTGATTATCTTCTTCATGTTGCTTCTCCAATTTCTGTACATGCACATGATGAAGATTTTTTTGTAAAACCTGCTGTTGCTGGGGTAAAAAGAGCATTTAAATTTGCTAAGAAACATAACATTAAAAAAGTAGTATTAACTTCATCAGTAGCTGCTATTATAGAGACTAATGAAGATAAAGAGTATTTTGATGAAACCGATTGGTCAGATCCTAAAAGTGCTGGCATCAGTCATTATGCTAAAAGTAAAACTTTAGCAGAAAAAGCTGCATGGGACTTTATTAAAGAACACGAAAATCCTTTTGAATTAGCAGTTATTAATCCTGCACTTGTTACAGGCCCCTCTTTAACAATGGATTTAGGTGAATCAAACAAATCAATAGAAATGGTAGTAACCGGAAAAATGCCTGTAGCTATACCAATGCAGTTTGGGTATGTAGATGTAAGAGATGTTGCAACTGCACATATTCTTGCAATGCAAAGTGCGTCCAGCAATGGTGAAAGATTTGCATTATCTGAGAAAGATTTAAGTTATAAAGATATTGCGAAACTCCTAAAAGATAATGGATTTAAAAAAGCACCAAGTATAAGTGTACCAGTTTGGTTAGCTAAATTTTTAGCTAATTTTAATAAAGAATTAAAAATTACTGTTCCTTTTATGGGAAAAGTAAGAAGCTTAAGCAAAACCTCTAAAGCTAAAGATGTCCTGGGTTGGAATCCAAGACCAGCAGAAGAATCTATTTTAGATATTGCAAATCAAATTAAAGAAATGGGCTTAATTAAATAATTCTAAGTATTGTATGTTCATTTACGAAAATTAGTGAGAGCCATATACTCTAGAAGCTGCAACCACGTACTATTGGAGAGTTAAAACATCAGACGGTATAAACTCGAGTTACTCTATTGTCTATTCTTTTAAAACACAGTAAGGTTTAGCACAACAAAACAGGGTCAAACACTGTGGTTTAATATTCTTATATACAGTGGTTTGAGAGGGTTAAAAGGTGTAACTACTGCTAACTATTTTGATTGTACTAAGAATTAAAATTTTCTGTATGGAAAATCCAAAAATTTATTTACTTTTTCTTCTTTAAATTTTTCTAACTTATTGTCCCAATGAAGTGTTTGTCCTGGAAATCTTCCAGCAATTACTCCTAAAAGAATAGTTTCTGTTAAACGTGCAGAATAAGAAAAAGGTGCAGAACATTTATCCTTTCCTAAACATGCATCAATAAATTGATGATAATGAAGATAAGACTCTCCAGCGTAATCCCTAACAGGTTGATCTGTTATCTGGCCTGAATTTTCAAATTCTGATAAATCTAAGTCAACGTATTTTCCGTCAACAATATGTTTAGGGATTTCCATAAAGTGTGGTAACAAAAGTCTTCCTTTTTCACCAATAAACATAGCTCCTTGCACTGGAAGAACGTCGTTATTTGGTAGTTGTAAATCCTTATGATTATTTGGAGATCCAGCTCCATCTTGCCATATCCATTCTAATTTATCAGTTGTATACTTTGTACCAGTAAATTCATAAGTCACAAGATTCTTTTCTGGAAAACTAAATCCATTTGGCTTTCTACAATTGTTTTTAATTGTTAATGGCACATCTAGTTCAAGCGCGTTATAAGGTGTATCAAATATATGAACACCCATATCTCCAAGTGTTCCGCATCCATAATCTAAAATATATCTCCACAATCCGGGATGATAAATTTTGTCTTTGTAAGGTCTTTCTGCTGCAGTACCTTGCCACAAATTCCAATCTAAATTTTCAGGGACTTTATCTTGTCCAGTAGGTATTGGTCCATCATTACCCCAACTTCTTTCAGACCATGCTCTAACTTTACTTACTTTTCCAATAATTCCAGACTGAATTAATAAAGTAGCAAGCTTATAATCGTAAAAGGAATGTACCTGAATCCCCATTTGAGTTATTATGTTTTTTTCAGCCGCCAATTTTCTCATAGCTCTAGCTTCACTAACATGATGAGTTAAAGGTTTTTGGCAATAAACGGATTTATTTAATTCCATTGCCATCATTGAGGCAGGGGCATGAGTGTGGTCAGGTGAAGAAACTATAACGGCATCAATTGACTCAGTAATTTCTTTAAACATTACTCTGTAATCCTTATAAACTTTAGCATTTGGATATAATTTACTTGCTGCTTTTAATGCGTTAGAATCCACATCACAAAGTGCAGTTACATCGACTGATTTATGAGAAGCAATATCATTTAAATCTTCTAATCCCATTCCGCCTACACCAATATGCGCAGTTCTAAGTCTTTTATTTTTAGTTGAAGCCCAAAGTGAGGTTGGCAACACACTTAATGAGGCCAAAGCAGCTGATGATTTAATAAAATTTCTCCTGTTTTTTTTCATGATACGTTTATAATTTATTAAAAATTTAAATTTAAGATTTAAATTAGGTTTATTTTTAAAACACGATACAACATAAGTACTTCAAATCATTTTAAAGTTGTAATTAAGTATTATTAGAGAGTAAAAATATCAGTTTATACTCAAAGTCAATACATAAATCTATTTAAAAAAAAGAGACTTGATATTAAAATACTTATACAAACACCTCCCGTCAAAAGAAAACCAATATTATTTGAGTAGGGTAGAGTCAATTAAAAATTACTATTGAGATTTTTTCGGTTTTTATTAGACCAGTCCAAAATAGTATTGAAAAAGTTTAACGTTATTTTAATAATTTAGTATTGAAAAACTATTAAATTTGATTTAATTAAAAAATTGAATGTTAAGAATACTTGTCCAGAAATATCCAGCACCAAGACCAGTTTTAAAAAGTTTAATTATCGCAGTATTATCCGGGCTTTTTATAGCACTGTTTTTACTCTACTTTGAGCCTTTTAACCTCCATTTAAACACTGATGGAAATAAGGTGTTTCACATGTCATTTTTCGGGTGTATTACCACATTTGTTTTATTGTTTTTTTTATTTGTTTTCCCAGTGTTGCTTCCGAATCTATTTTCTGATAAGAATTGGAAATTAGGATATCAAATGATATTAAATATGTTAATTCTAATTGTAATTGCAACCTTTAATAGTATTTATTCGAATTATATGAATTCAATCCCTTTTGGTTGGGATAGCTATTGGTTAATATTAAGTAGAACATCTGTTCTAGGTATTTTACCAATAGCATTTATTACATTTTCTGATTATTACCTAAAAGTTAAATCCAGCCTTAATTCAGCGTCTAATATTATAAAAAACAAAAAAGAGTTTCTAAAGGATTTAAAAGAAGTTACACATCAAATTTCAACAGATTTAAAAAGTGAAACTTTCTCTTTTAAAGAGAATGATTTTAATTATGCAATAGCAGTCGGTAACTATATTGATATGTGTTCTTTAGATGAAAATACATTAAAAAAAGTAACTTATCGAGTTACACTTTCTTCGTTTGAAATACAAGTAAAAGAATCTTCTAATTTAATAAGATGCCATCGTTCCTATTTGGTAAACTTAAATAAAGTGAAAAATATATCCGGAAATGCACAAGGCTTAAAACTTGAGCTTATAAACCAATCAGAAATAATTCCTGTATCTAGAAAATACATACCCATTGTCGATCAATTTTTTCAAAAGAATTCGTAATTACTTGATGATTTGACACTTATAATACTGGCATAGACAATATTTAGCTTGATATTCAGAACATTACTTTGACATTCAGAACATTTTTTAATTTAGTCTTGAAAATGCTATTATATTTAATTTAAATAAAGATTCAGCACTAATAGAAGCGAACAAACCTATTTGGGGAACTTGTCCAGATTAAGCATATCTTCTTTTTTTAATTCAGCTATTTCTAAACCTAAAATAGAATGTTTAACCATCACGAAACTCGGAATTGATTATGGGAATTGAAAAGAAAAAGTATAAACTGCCTGTTGGTTATTCATTATTTCAAACAATGCTAAAAACAAACGAGTTTTTAAATAATCCTATAAAATTTATCTCAAAAAGTATGGTTGCCTTTTCAGGTACTTATTCTGCGGTATTGGGTAATAGAAAACTTATTCTTACACAAAACCCTGAATTTATTAACTACATCTTAAAAGAGAATCACAGAAACTATAACAAATCAGAATTAACTACAAAAAAAGGAGCTAAGTTTTTCGGTAAGGGGCTGCTTTTTTCAAATGGCGATTATTGGCTAAAACAAAGACGATTAATACAGCCCGCATTTCATCGAGATAAATTGAAAGGCTTATTTAACTTAATTATCAAATCTATTGATGTTTATCTTTTGGAATTTCCAGAAGGAAAAAACATAGATATTCATCCATTGGTTCATCAACTTTCATTCAACATTTTAATACAATCTCTATTTGATATAAAGTTAACTTCTCAAATGATGGAAGAAATTCGTCAGATTTTTACAGAACTACAGCACTTTCTTTTTAAAGATGTAAACCAACCACTACATCGGTTTTTTTACCCAATTACAGGAACAGAAACAGCACAACTTAAAAATGCCAAAAGGTTAAGAGAAATTTTTCTAGAAATAATTTCAAAACGAAAAGAGAGTAATAAACAATATGATGACCTATTAGACATGCTTTTAAATAGTAAATATGAGGATACAGGCGAAACAATGTCAAACGAGCAAATTGTAGATGAAGTGCTAATTCTTATTTTTGCAGGACATGAAACTACTGCAAATACATTATCGTGGTTACTTTATTTACTTTCAACAAATAAAGAAGCTACTCAAAAACTCACAGATTCATTTCACGACAGTACAATACATGAATGTTTGAATAACGAATATCTTAAAGCGACAATAAATGAAGCTATGCGTTTGTATCCAGCTGCATGGATTGCAGAAAGAGTAGCAATAGAAGATGATAAATTTGAAGATTATTCATTTCCTAAAAATACAATTATTGTACCTTTTTTCTTTGGCTTGCACAGAGACAAAAACCTGTGGAATGAAGAACTAAATTTTGTCCCTGAAAGGTTTATTATTAATAATAAAGTCACGAAATTAAAAAATTATTTCCCATTTGGAGCAGGTCCAAGAATGTGCATCGGAAATAATTTTGCAATTGCAGAAATGTCATTTTTTATCTTTTCATTTTTAAAGAAATTCCAAATACAAGCATCAGGGCAAATCCCAGAAATGAAACCTTTAATAACTTTAAGACCAGACAACGTTATTTTAAATATTAAAAGGAATAACAATTTATAGAACAATCACTAAGTACAACAACGTTGGCATTCATTAAAAAAAAACAAAAATCAGAAATAAATGAAAAAAATAATACTATTAGTTTTGACTCTAACAGTTAATCTATCATTCGGACAAACTGAAAAAGCAGATAACAAAATTATAACCAAAAAAATTGTAGAACATTTTAATAATGACAATTACAATGGAATATTTTCAATGTTTGCAGATGTAATGAAAGAAGCGTTACCAATAGATAAAACCATAGAATTTTTGAAAGGTCTTAAATCTCAAGCAGGCAATATTACTAATCAAGAATTTAAAAAATATGAAAATGGAACTTATGCTTCTTATAAAACTACATTTGAACGTGGTGTTTTTGCTCTCAATATTTCAATAGACGATAATTCAAAAATAAACGGGCTATTAGTTAAACCGTTTGCTGAAGAAGTTAATACAGAAAATGTAATTAATAATTTGTCTATTAAAAACAGTTTGACAACTAAAGACCAATCTGAAATTATATTTGAAAACACAAAAGTATTTCCAAACAACACACAATTATCGATTGCAATAATTAAAGATGGATTAGTTAGTTATTTTGGAATAAATAAGGAAAATGATACTATTTCAACGATTGATAACCAAAAAAGCATTTTTGAGATAGGTTCTATATCTAAAGTTTTTACATCTACGCTACTTGCAAACTTTGTTATAGACGGAAAGGTTAAACTGAATGATAACATCAATGATTATTTAAAAACACCTTTAAATAATAGCACAGAAATATCATTTATTGATTTAGCTAATCATACATCTGGACTTCCTCGCTTACCAACAAATCTTGATTTGACAAAAGTTAACCCTGAAAACCCATATAAAGAATACAAGGAAAAAGAATTGGAAGATTATGTAACAAATCAACTTGAGTTATCAAATAAAGGAGAAAATCAATATTCCAATTTAGGAGCAGGATTACTCGGTTATACATTAAGCAAAATTGAAAACGATACTTATGAAAGCCTACTTCAGAATAAAATATTTTCCAAATATGATATGCAAAATTCAACAACGGATATTACTACAATAAAAGGCAATTTGGTAAAAGGATTAAATAACGAAGGTATAGAAGTTCCAAATTGGGATTTAGCAGTTTTGGCTGGTGCAGGTGCAATATTTTCAACAGTAGAAGACCTTTCGCAATTTGCTATTTCTCAATTTGAATACAAAAACAAGGAACTTGAACTTACAAGAGTGAAAACTTTTGAATTAAATGAAAATATGGATATTGGTTTAGGTTGGCACTTATTAAAGAATAAGTCTGATAATCTTTGGTACTTCCATAATGGCGGGACTGGAGGATATTCATCATCAATGGTAATTGAAGAAAAGTCAAAAAATGGAATAATTATTCTATCAAATGTATCTGCATTCAATCCAAATATGGGAAATATTGATAAACTGTGTTTTGAATTAATGAAAACAGTAGAAAAAGAATAACGAAATTTCAACAATGTATATGAAATCATATTTTTAATTTTATAAATTAATGAGTGGCATATCTTCTTCTTCTTCTTCTTCTTCTTCTTCTTCTTCTTCTTCTTTCAATTCAGCTATTTCTAAACCACGTAAGTAGGTTAAACTTACGTTTATAGATGAATGTCTCATAGCCTTTTGTAGGTAAGACAATATTTAGCTTGACATTCAGAACATTACTTTGACATTCAGCACATTTTCCAATTTAGTCTTGAAAACGCTATTACATTTGGGATGTGAAAAAAATTACATTCAAACAATTGTTTTGTGGAGTGAAACAATTTATTGGTTTCGTAGTATAAAACTTTTATAATTTAAAAATAAGACAAATGAAATACAGTACATTATCTATTTTATTATTATTCGTAATGAATCCTATAATTGCTCAAAGCATAATCAGTGGTAGGGTAACAGATGACTTTAAGACTCCACTACCATTTGCCAATATAATTCTCCAACAAAAAGGAAATGACGGATTTATTCAAGGTGTAATTTCTGATGACGATGGCGCATATATTTTTGAAGATATTGAAGACGGAACCTATTGGATTGAAGTTTCTGTTTTAGGGTTTAAGGTTAAAAAAACAGAAGAATTTGAACTACTAAAGAATAAAATCACTGATTTTTTTTTAGAAGAAGAAGTTCAAAGTCTAAATGAAGTAGTTGTAAAAAGTAAACGTCCAATTATTCGACAGACAGCGGAAAAGTTAGTTGTAGATTTGGAGAATTCTGAAATGATTAATACTAGTTTACAGGATGTCATGCGCAAGGTTCCAGGAGTTTTGGTTACGAATAATGGAATTTCTATTGCTGGAAACAGTGGGGTTAGAATCCTTATCAACGGTAGAACCACGGAATACATGGATGTTCAAGCCTTGCTTCGCGACTTTCCAGCAGATAATATTGCAAAAATAGAAGTGGTTGAACAACCAGGAGCTGAGTATGAGGCATCAGGTTCGGGAGCAATCATCAATATTATTTTAAAGAAAAACGTTCGCTTGGGTACACACGGAAACCTGAATACATGGGTTGGTGAAGACGAAGGGTTTGAATACGGAACAGGTGTTTCGATTGCGAGTTATAAAAACAAATTAAATTGGCAAGGAAGTATAAATCATTCGAAACCTACATGGAGAGAAGACTTATTTTTGGTGCGAACTGTTGGAAATGAAACCTATGACCAAGCTACAATAGAACCCTATAATCCAAGTAATCTTAGTATTAGCGGGAATTTTGATTTCTACATCAATACGAAGAACATTATTGGAGTAGGTGGTCGTTACAATACAAGAACTTCCAATAGAATTGTATCGAGTAAAACTGTTGTCTCTGACCTTACATCATCAAATGTTTTGTTGTCTGAAAACAACTTTGACATAGATCGATTTGATTTCAACTTCAACCCATACTATGAATACAAAAGCGACTCCGATAAACTATTGGTTGATTTTAATTATATAAACTTCAAAAACGACAACAAAAACACGCTGTCCGATGTTCCTGGGAGTAACATTCCATTTATAAATAGAAAATACGATCAGGAAGGGAAGTACACTATAAGAACTTACCGATTAGACTATACCAAAACCTTTTCGGATGAACTTTCTCTGAGTTTAGGGACGCGATACGCAGATGTAAGTATAGATAATGACCTACAGTCCTTCAGTGAAAACACAAGCAGTGTCTTTAAGTTTAATGAAAATGAAAGCAGTCGGTTTTTAATTGATGAAACTGTTTTGGCATTGTATTCCAAGGCAAATGCTAACTTTGGTAAATGGTCTTTTTCAGGAGGCGTTCGTTATGAAGATAGTAATACGGATGGGAATTCCATTTTCATGAAAAATGGTACGCTAGTATCTAGTGTAAAAAAACGCCCCATTAAAAAAGTATTTCCGAGTGCATCGATTAGTAGAGAAATTTCCGAAGTCTTGGGTGCTAATGTATCGTATAGTTATAGAATCAGAAGGCCATCGTATGGGAGTTTGAACTCCTTTACTGAATTTTTAGACCCATATTCTGCAAGCCAGGGAAACCCAAACTTAACACCCTCTTACATCAACAAATACCAGTTTAATCTAACCTACGAAGGGCAGCCATTTTTTTCTATCGGTTATAGTGATACAGAGGATGCAATTTTTGAACTAGTCCAACAAGCTAACGTTAACGATCCGGCTCAAATTCGACGAATGGAGGTGAATGTTGAAAATAACACAAACTGGGACTTTAGATTATTTGGACCACTAAGTTTTATTAAAGGAGTCGACGGATTCACTGGATTTATTGTAATCAATACCGATTATGAATCTTCAACCTATTCGATTGATCTAGATAAATGGAGTTTAATTTGGTTTACTCAAGCAAGCTATGAGTTGCCCTATGAGATCAATTTTGAGGTCAGTGGAAACTATGGAACTGGAGCTTTAGAACAAGGTGTTGATGTAAGTTGGTTTACCAATTTAGATTTTTCTTTTGGGAAAAAGTTTTTCGATGATCAGTTAAAAGTGAATTTAGGATTCAGTAAAATGTTAAATAGAGGTATTGTAGGTGTTATAGATCATGGTAATGTTAATGCTTCGGTGGAGAGTAATCAATCTAGACAAAACGTTCAACTTAGACTAGCCTATAATTTTGGGTCAAAATTTGGTAAAAGCAAAACAGATCGAAATTCTGCTCAAGAAGAAGATCGTATACAAGACGATAATTAAGCAGTAATCCCAATTTTTTTTTTGATTTAGTTTAAACTGATTTTCTATTCTAAAGTAAGTAATTACAGACAGTTTAAGTAAAAACTAAATTTCTTTATGTTACGTTTACGTTACATTAATAAAAAAAATATATAGCTATGGAATTTTTAATACCAATCTTTGTTGTGCTAATGCCAGTTTTACTTGTCTGGGTAATTTTTGCTTATAATACCAAAAGCGACAAAAATAATTATGAAACTATTATTGAGGTTTCTAAAAACATTAAGGATAATGAAGAAATTAAAGAAATACTTGAAAGTTTAACTGAAAGAAAAAAGTCTTCAACATATTTTAGAAAAACTGGTTTAATAACAATTTTTGTAGGAATTGGCTTAAACGCTTTAGATTATTATGGGATTGGTATTTTTGCAAACCATTTGTTTGGGATTGATTGAAGTATTGTTCAAGGCGTAGGTTTTCTGGTAATGTTTATCGGAATTGGTCTGATGCTTGCTGGATATATTTATCCAAATCAACCTTATGAAATAAATAAAGCTATTGAAGGTTTTGAAAAGAAATAGTTTTGGGTAAAAATCATAAATATCTTCATAATAATCTGGAGGAGATTAGAAAATCTGCTGGATTAACTCAATAAAAACTTTCGGAAAGTGCAGAGGTTTCAAGGAAAAGCATAAATGCTATTGAAAACGGGGTTTATGTTCCTTCAACTGTACTCGCTCTAAAAATTGCTAACACCCTTAAGTGTAATTTAGAAGATTTATTTAAACTACCTAAACCATAGGTTTATCTTCTTCTTTTAATTCAGCTATTTCAAGTCCTCTTAAATAGGTCAAACTTACATTTATAGATGAATGTCTCATAGCCTTTTGTAGGTAAGACAATATTTAGCTTGACATTCAGAACATTACTTTGACATTCAGCACATTTTCCAATTTAGTCTTGAAAATGATATTACATTTAATTTAAATTAAAATTTAAAACATGAAAAATTTATTAAAATTGAATTATTTATTAATCCTTTCTGTAAGTTTCTTCCTTGCGAGTTGTTCACAGGAGGATGAGGGAGATAC
>Ga0209815_1001471_pt1 | contig 15442 bp, 10 predicted proteins | sample CoawatmetaG00DNA_FD_187507 | JGI IMG/M metagenome (GOLD analysis project Ga0209815, IMG submission 187507) | Marine microbial communities from the West Antarctic Peninsula - Coastal water metaG002-DNA (SPAdes) (version 2) | ecosystem: Environmental > Aquatic > Marine > Coastal ...
GAAACTAAAAAACTAAATATCCCTTAGCGGGTGCAAACATACAACACATTTATAATCTCACAATACTTTTTTTGCGTTTTTTTAAATTACTTTTAAACATACTTTTAAAACACTGAAAATACGTGGATTATAAAACGAAATATTCAGCGTAATTTCTGAAAAATGGAAACCATTATTTGGATTAAAGAAAATATAGCAATAAAGACAACAAATAGACAAACGTTTTCAATGAAAAATACTGTAAAAAACCAGTTCCTAACCGAGATATTAATTTATAATACTTGAAAATTGAGTAAAAAAAACCATATTAATTCTTGTAGTAATAAAAATTAAATGATTTACCTTGATGGTTTATCTTCTTTTGTACTTATACTATAAGTACTAATATCAAAATATAAATTGAATGCATTTTTTATTCAATACGCCCATGCATTTCCTTTCCTTATATAAAGACCAAATCCAACAACCTTTATTGAGGCAATTGGATTTGATACCGTTTATTTTATTCATAATTAAGAAAGCTGCACTTTATAAAGTATCCTTATTTACCAAACTGCTTGCTTAATTTTAGAAATAACTCTTTGGAGCCCTGCTCAACGGGAATTAAATAAAAAGTATAAGTATGCTCAATAGCACCATCTACAAGGTATTTTTTTTGCGGTTTTGAAAACCAACTGTCGTCTCCCCCAACACCTCGTTGAACCAGGTCTATATTTAACTGTACCAAGTCTTTTTCTTTAATATCTGTAGTATGTTTTGCTTTATTCACTTTAGGTATGCCGTCTATTTGATATTTTTCATCTACGCTCTTAGATGCTCCATAATCAAGACCAGCAGTGGTATCAAAATCTTCATTTAACATATGCAATGCACCAATACCTACTCCATTTTTAAAATCTTCTGCAACTACCAACAAGCCATTTCCTTCCTCATTAACTAAAGATACCCACCTTACTTCGGTTTTGTAACCGTTTTCTGAAGGTCTAATATAAGGTACATATTGGTCTGAAACTGAAGACTTATATACATCTACAAAAGCTGAATGTTTCCTGTCTTGATAGTTTTCCCAAGGTCCCCTTCCAAAATATGTCATAGTGTTGTATTGTTTCGGTAATTGCATGCGCATACCTATTCTTGGTATATCTGCTTTATATTCTGTAACACCTAAAGTATTTTCAATACGAACCGCACCCTTTCCATTAATAGTATACACACTTTTAAAGTGTGTATCTACGCCTGGTAATTTATACGTTACTCTTAGTTCTACTTCATTGGTTGACAATTGATTTGAAACAACCTCTGTAACTTCAGAAAACAAGGATGCTTTCTTCCATTCAAAATTTCTAACCTGCATTCTATTTCCAAAATCATTATCTGTTACGGCTCTCCAAAAATTTGGTTTCGGTCCTTTTCCATCTTTCAACAACTCATTATTTTTAAATTTGTAAGAAATTAACCTCCCTTCTTTTTCGTTAAACACCAATTCTACATCTGCATTTGAAACAGTGGTATTCAAACCTTCTTTGTGTATAGATAGCGCGATGCCGTTGTCTACACTTACCCTTTCTTTTTGATACTTAGCGTCTAATCTTATTTGTTCATGTGCAACTTCGAATCCTGCAGGCAGTATACCCCAAGCATTCTTAGTCGTTGCAGAAATTTCAACAAAATATTCTGTATTTGTCTTATAGGTTATGTCTTCTAAAGAAATTCTAATTAATTTACCTGTGTGAGTTTCTACAGAAATTGTTTCTAAAGGAATTGTTTTCAACACCTTACCATCTGCTTTTATTTTAGCAGTAATATCAAACATATTGAGATTTGTAAAATCATATAAGTTCTCTACTAAAATCCTTAACTCGTCATTACTATTTATTCCTTTTTCTTTAAAGTTGATAAACTCATGTGCTTTTTTGACTTCATACAACGCAGGTTGCGGCGTGCGGTCTGGAAATACAATTCCATTGTTTAAAAACGTACCATCAGACGGCATGTCTTTCCCATAATCTCCCCCATAAGCATAATACCGTTCTCCGTTTTCTGCAGTTTTCCAGATAGATTGGTCTACCCAATCCCAAATAAAACCACCTTGCAAATTGTCATATTGTTCTATAATATCCCAGTAATCTTGAAAATTACCAGTACTGTTGCCCATTGCATGTGCATATTCACTGGGTATAAAAGGCCTGTCTGTTTTAGATTTACCAATTTCCTCGAAGACTGTAGGTGAAGGATATTGCGGCACAATAATATCTGTATTCCAATCCATATCATACAAACTACCATCTTCATCTTTGTAAGGCCTTTCGTATTGTACGGGTCTTTTAGATTTATCGTTTGCTTTTATTGCTTTATAACCTGCATAGAAATTAATACCATTTCCGGCCTCATTACCCATAGACCAAATTATAACAGCTGGATGATTTTTATCTCGCTCTACCAAACGTAACATTCTATCTACATGTGCCTTTTCCCAACTCTCTTTTTTTGCCAATGAATGCTCACCGTAATACATACCATGAGATTCTATATTTGCCTCATCTACGATGTATATACCATACATGTTGCACAGTTCATAGAATCTTCTTCCTCTTGGATAGTGACTTAATCGAACCGCATTGATGTTATTCTCTTTCCATAACCGAATATCTTTCAGCATCATTTCTTCTGACATAATATGCCCGGTTTCTGGATCTGCCTCTTGAGCATTTACACCTTTTAAAGTAATCCTTTGACCATTTACTAAAAGAAGTCCGTTTTTAATTTCAACAGATCTAAATCCTATTTTAGCAACTGTAGATTCTAAAATTTTTCCTTTTTTGTCTTTCAATTCCAAAACTAAACGATATAAATTCGGATGTTCTGCACTCCATTGTTTTACATTTTTGACAGTTGCCTGAAAACTAAACGTCTTTTCGTTACTTTCTAAGACTGTTAATTTGGAAGATTTTGAAACTAATAGTTGATTATTAGCATCATACAATTTAAAGGTTAACTGAGATTTCTTACTTTTTGAAAGATGATTTTTAATCAAAACATCTACATCTAATAATCCGTTTTTATAGGCACCATCTAAATTAGAAACCACCTCAAAGTCTTTTATTCTTAGCTTAGGCTGTGCGTACAAATATACGCTTCTTTCAATTCCGCTAATTCTCCAAAAATCTTGACACTCTAAGTAAGAACCGTCTGTCCATCTGAAAATCTGAATTGCAATAGTGTTCTTACCTGTTTTAGCAAATTGAGTGATATTAAATTCCGTTGGTAATTTACTTCCTTGAGAATACCCCACATACTTGCCATTTAACCAAACAAATCCGCCAGATTTCATAGCACCTACATGCACAAAAATTTCTTTTCCGTCCCAATCAAAAGCAATATTAAAATCTCTACGATAAGACCCTACGGGGTTATAATCATTAGGAACATCACCCGGATTTTTAGGATATATTCCATCAACAAACTCGATATCTTTTACAATAGGTGTTTTATAGTCTGCGAATTCATATTGATGATTCACATAAATAGGAACTCCGAAACCTTCAACCTCCCAGTTAGAAGGAACTTTTATATTACCCCAAGCAGCTAAATTTTCTGCAGGATTCATAAATGTTGTAGACCGCTCTTTTGGGGATCTAACCCATTTAAATTTCCATTGCCCATCTAAATTGTTATGAAATTTTGTGTTTTTAGTATCAAAATTAATCGCATCTTCTTCTGGCCCATATGAGGTAAACGAAACATGAGCATCTAATTTATTTTCGCTAATTACCGCTTCATTTTCAATGTAATGTGAAATATTTTTTTCTTGACTACTTAACACACTTACTAAAGACGATACCAAGCAAATTAAGACTAATTTACTACTCTTTATAAATTTCATTTTTAAGATATTTGAAATAAAAATTATTTAATCTACCCACCACAAAAAATAGATGCTCCATTCAAAATAAATTATGCAATACATCTAATATATAAGGTCTGAGATACTAATATGTGTCTTTTATCCAATTATAAGCTTTCCGTTTTACCCACATTCCTCTTGTAAAATCTGGAAATTTTTGTGGAGCTCCATTATTTTCAATTGAAGCTTCTGATAGCGGAGTAATTGCACTCCATGCGGCAGCATCATAAGCATCCATTGGCGGTGCTAAGTTTTCTTTAGCAGACTCTACAAAAGCATTTATTACAAAAAAGTCCATACCTCCATGACCAGCGCCTTGCGCATGTTCTCCAAACTTCTTCCATAATGGATGGTCATACTTTTCTAACCATTTCTTAGAATCATCCCATTGATGTGCTTCTGTTTGCCCATCTATATGTATTCTATCACCGTCTTTTTCCCATAAACCATTACTGCCTTGCACTCTAAAGCCTAATGAATAAGGTCTTGGCGAGTTACAATCATGTGTAATAATGATGGTTTCTCCTTGTGCAGTTTCTATCGTAGAAGTAATAATATCTCCTTGTTTAAACTTCAATTTTGCATTTGGATGGTCTTCTCCACCAACTTGCTTAATATATCTGTTCAATCCAACCGCCTTGGTTGCATGTGAGGTTAAAGAGACAAATCTATTTCCTCTATTAATATTACACATTGCCGCAATTGGCCCTACTCCGTGCGTTGGATATACATCTGCGTTTCTTAATAATGAATGTTGCGTTCTCCATACAGACTCAGATATTCCTTTATCTCCAAATTCTGCGCCTTTACCATAAGGTGTTTTTCCATCATTCAGTTTTACAAAACGTAAATCATGTTGGTAACCACCCCTAAAATGAAGTAATTCTCCAAAAACATTCTGTTTTACCATATTCAAAACAGCCAATATATCTCTACGATAGTTTACGTTTTCTAGAATCATTAAATGCGCTCCTGTTTCTTCATGTGTATTTACCAAATCCCAACACTCTTCTAAAGTGTTTGATGCAGAAACTTCAAGACCTGTATATTTCCCAGCTCTCATGCTATCCACAGCCATTTTAGTATGCCACAACCAAGGCGTTGAAATAATTACGGCATCAACATCTTTAAGTGCTAATAAATTTCTATAATCAAAATCTGAATTTCCAAAAACTACAGGTTTTTCACCTCCAGAATCTGCTATCATTTTTAAAGCAATTTTTATACGTTTAGAATCTATATCACAAATAGCCGCAACCTCAACATCACTCCTTAACAAAACATTGTTTACATGATTGGTTCCTCTTAAACCAACACCGATAAAACCAACTCTAAGCTTTTTACCGGAAGTTCTGGCATTAGAAGCAAAAGACATGCTTGGTAAAATCGAAAGACCAGCACTTATTAAACTAGTTTGTTTTATAAATTTTCTTCTTGAATTCATATCAGATGGAGTAATTTTTATTAAAACATAGTGGATGTAATAATATTATACAATAAATGTAATATAATTTTCAATCCAGAAAAACTTTTAATACTCTTCTTTTATTTTTCAACTCTAATAAAATGATTTAACTTCCTATTTTTATTTATTTATCTATCTAGTTTTTGTTACAGGTTTTCCTTCTTTCTATAGGACTGCAAAATCATTAATCTATAGCATCGGTTGGTGTGTTTGTTTAATGCCTCTAATTTTATTTTGATTTAAAAAATTCACTAAAAAATAACATTTGATACTTTATAGACTCTGACCAGTATTCCCAATTGTGTGCTCCAGGCCTTTCCATATAATGATGCGCAATATTATTTTTAGCTAATTTTTCATGCATTCTTTTGTTTGCGTCATAAAAAAAATCAGCTACCCCGCAATCAAATATGAGTTTTAGTTTCGTTGATTTTAATAGGTGCACCATATTAATCACTGTATTTTCCTCCCAGTTTTTTGAATACGTCTCGTAAGCGCCTAACCTTTCTGGAAGATCCCAGCCATCTGGAAATTGACGAATATCTAGTCCTCCACTTATACTTCCTGCGGCACCCCAAATATCTTGATGCTTGAATGCTAGGTAAAATGCACCATGGCCTCCCATACTATACCCAGTGATAGCTCTATTATTTTTATTGGGTATTGTGCGATATCTTCGATCTATGGCTGGCACTAACTCCTGCGATATATAGGTTTCGTATTTTAATGAAGTATCTACCGGACTGTCGAAATACCAGCTAGTAAAACCTCCATCTGGTAATACAATAATCAAATTATAAGTATCTGCATATGCTTGTATTTGAGGGGTATTAGCAACCCAATGTGTATAATCTCCTCCAGCGCCATGCAATAGGTACAGCACAGAATAGCGTTCTTTATTTAACCCATACGTATTAGGCTTAATTATAATGCTTTTTATAGATTTATGCATTGCATTACTTGTAAGTGTTATGGTATCTATTTCTGCGGCATTTGTACTGAAAGTAATGCTACTAATAAATAAGTATATAAAAAGTTTTCTAATCATTGTTTTTAATATTTATCAAACAACCTTCAATTATCACTTAATTAGGGTGTTTTCTCAATGTTTAATGGTTTTATGTAAATTATCCTTCAAATTTCATTGCTAATATCTCTGGAAATTCGTTTTTAATTTTAATAATAAGTTCTCCAAATAGGGTGTTTGCCCAAGCAAACCAAGATCTATTAAAGTCTTCAGGATTGTCTTTATGAAATGCCTCGTGCATAAACCCAGTACCTCCATGCGTATTTTTTAGCATCTGAAGACATTGTATGATTTCTTGTTTATCAATAGAAGTCATTACTCTCAGAATAATGCCCATTGGCCATATTTTCTCTTTTCCTGTATGCGGACTTGCCTGACCTTCGGCAGCGGTTCCTTTTAAATAATAAGGATTTGCCGAACTAAGTAAATATTTTCTGGTTCTCTGATATATTGGATCAGAGGCTGCATGTGCTCCTAAATATGCCAAAGACATTAAAGAAGGTACATTGGCATCATCCATAAAAATCTTATTACCAAAACCATCTATTTCATAGGCATATATCCTACCAAAATCTTCATGTTCCGAGACCGCATACTTTTGAATTGCAGTATCTATCTCTGTGGCAAAGTCTTCACATTCGCTAGCAAATATAGCAACTCCTAAGACCTCTTTATAAATCGTAGAAAGTTGCCTTAATGAGAGTACTGCAAAAATATTTGAAGGAATTAAAAACGGAAGTATGGTAGCATCATCAGAAGGTCTAAACATAGAGCAGATTAATCCATTTGGTTTGCTTGGTCTTCCAGTTCCATTAAATAAAGGCGCATCGGTCATGCTACTAGTAACTCTCGTAAATTCGTAAGGTGAAAGTCCGTCTTTACGTTGTTCCGTTTGAAATGTTTCTACGATAAGACGCATGGCGCTATCCCAATCTTTATCAAACAAAGCCGTATCTCCTGTTAACTTATAGTATTCATGAGAAAGGCGCACTACATAGCACAATGAATCTATTTCCCATTTGCGCTCATGTACTCCAGGAATTGGTGTTGGTGTATCACTTTGCCAACTTGATTTCTTAGTGAGGTCTTTGTAGAAAGAATTTGCATATGGGTCTTTTAATACGCATTTTACTTGCCTACTAATCAGACCTTGTATAAGTTTTTTAAGTTTATCATCCTTATTGATTAACGGTATATATGGCCATACTTGAGCTGTTGAATCTCTCAACCACATCGCATCAATATCTCCAGTTATTATAAATGTATCGGGTTTCCCAGCAATTATCTCATAATCAACCGTGGTATCTAAAGTATTTGGGTAGCAGTTCTCAAATAACCAAGCAATTTCTTTGTCAGCAATGATTTCTTTTACCTCTTTAATAGTTTTTTCTACCTCCAAACTTTTAAAAGTCCTCATATCCGGTGCAGGTCTATTTGAAACAAATTCTTTCTTTGAAAAACCGTTGGGCATTGAAAAGGCACTAATTGGCGCAAACGAAAGGCCTCCCAAAAGCAAACCATTTTTTGATATAAAATCTCTTCTTTTCATTGTTTTTAGTTTAATTTAATTTGTAATTTCTTGTAATTTACCTTGTTCTTATATGCACAAAAAACAAAAAAAATAAGAGTTGCTACTTTGTAAAATATTTATTTTAAGTTGTATCATTAATTTTAACTACCTGTCTACAATTGTTCTACATCATTAAAGATATTACCTTTATCGAAATAATTCATATATTAATTATAATAATAATTACTTTTGATTTAAGCTACAATAATTATTTGTTAGTTAACTAAATAAAAATTCTTTACTAAAATTTTAATTATGAATTTAAAACCTCTTTTAATAGCTTTATTATTAACACTAGCATGTTCCCAAAAAATAAATTCTCAAGACTGGAATGAATTTGCAAATACAAGCCGATATGACAAAGCTAATCTAGAACTTAAACTGCACGCAACAGCTAATAACAGGGTTGTTTTTATGGGCAATTCAATTACCGAAGGTTGGATTCAGATGCGTCCAGATTTTTTTGATAACAGAGATTATATCAATAGAGGTATTGGTGGGCAGACAACACCACAAATGCTTCTAAGATTTAGACAAGATGTTGTTGATCTAAATCCAAAAGTAGTAGTAATTTTAGCCGGTACAAACGATATTGCGGGTAATTCTGGCTATATATCATTAGAAGCTATCATAAGCACTATTAAATCTATGGCTGAAATTGCAAATGCTAATGATATAAAAGTAATCATCTCTTCAATTTTACCAGCTATAGATTATCCATGGAAACCAGGACTAGATCCTGCATCTAAAATTATTACAATTAACAAAGCTTTAAAAGTATTTTCGGAAGAAAATAATTTCATTTATTTAGATTATTATGCTGCTATGGTGGATGACAAAGATGGTTTAAAAGTGCCAGAATACACAACAGCTAATGATCTTGTTCACCCTAATAAAGATGGATATTTGGTGATGGAAAAGTTAGCTGAAATAGCTATAAATAAAGCATTAAATAAAGGATTATGAAAAAGAGTGTTTTTAGTTTAATTATCTTTTCTTTTTTATGGTTGTTAACATCTTGTAAGCCTTTAGAACAACAAGAATTAAAATTAAATTCTCTTTTTTCTAATCATATGGTATTACAGCAAAAGCAAGATGTTGCTTTTTGGGGAACCTATACACCAAACGAAAAAGTTATAGTTAGCGGAAGTTGGGGAAAAGAATCAAAAAATGTTGCAGATAAAAATGGCAATTGGAAACTAAATATACCTACACCTAATGCTGGTGGGCCTTATGAAGTAAATATTATCACAAAAGACACAACAGTTTTGTTAAAAGATGTAATGATTGGTGAGGTTTGGTTGGCTTCTGGTCAATCAAATATGCAGATGTCTCTAAAAGGGTGGCCTCCCAATGATACTATAAAAAATTCTAAGGAAGAAATAGCAAAAGCCAATTATTCAGCAGTGAGAATGTTTAATGTTACAAGAAACTTTAACTTAAAAGTTGTTGATTCTGTTAGTGGTAAATGGGACATTTGTTCGCCAAAATCAGTTGAAGATTTTAGCGCTACTGCATATTTTTTTGCAAGACGTCTATATAAAGAATTAAATATTCCGATTGGAATTATTCATTCTAGTTGGGGTGGAACAGTGGCAGAAGCTTGGACAAGCAGCAAGTCTCTGCAAGAACTAGGTGGTTTTAAGAAATCTATTGCTGCATTACAAGACCTTAAAGAGTGGCAAAAGACCAAAGATTGGTATTCAAAATTAGACTCTTTGCACATACCTCAAACAAATAAAAGTTGGGCAGCATTAAGTTTTAACGATTTAAAAATTTCTCAATCTAGTGTTAACACTGAAAAGTGGAAAAACATAGAACTACCAGGTAGATATGACATATTTAATGATTGGGAATTTGATGGAGCTGTATGGCTCAGAAAAGATATTGAAATAGTCGATGTAACTGCTGATTACACACTTTTGATGGGAGTTATTGATGATATGGATGCTGTTTATTTTAACGGTAAAAAAGTTGGTGGCTTAATAGGTAGTGGACACCATCAAACAGAAAGAGTATATACTATTTCTAAAAAACTTCTTGAAAAAGGAATAAATACGATAGCAATAAGAGCTATAGATGCAGGTGGACCTGGAACAATAACTGGAACTTTACAGCTATCTAATAAAAACAACATCACTATTTCTTTAAGTGGGTCTTGGAAATATCAACCTATGGCAGAAATGTATAATGGAAAATTTTATGTTTATGATTTAGATAAAATTGATTTTTCTAAGCGACCAGAAATAATGGTGATGGGCCCTAATTTACCAAGTGTTCTTTATAACGCTATGATTCATCCACTGGTTCCCTATAGTATAAAAGGAGCTATATGGTATCAAGGTGAATCTAATGTTGGTAGAGCAGAACAATATTCTAGATTATTCCCAAAAATGATTAATGATTGGCGTAGTCATTGGAAAACAGATTTTCCTTTTTACTTTGTTCAAATTGCGCCATATAATTATGGAACTCCGCCAAATAAGGAAGGATCTATGGATTTAAGAGATGCTCAAAGAAAAAGCTTAAAAACCAAAAATACAGGTATGGTGGTTACAATGGATATCGGTGATTTTACGAATATCCATCCTGCTAACAAACAAGATGTTGGTAGCAGACTTGCAGGACTTGCATTAAAAAATGATTACAATAATAAAATAGTTGCTTCTAGTCCTTTGTATAAAAAGCATACAATATCTGGAAATAAATTAATACTTCAATTCGATCATATTGGATCTGGTTTGACAACTATTAATTCTAAATTGAAAGGATTTGAGATTGCTGGTGCTGATAAAAAATACGTTATGGCTAGTGCGAAAATTACAGATAACAATGTTAAATTATATGCTAAAACTATAGAAAAACCACTATATGCTCGTTATGCTTGGAGCGATAAAGGAATCGCTAGTTTATTTAATAAAGAAGGTTTGCCGGCAGCATCTTTTACAACAGAATAAATAATTACCACTCAATATTATTATCGATAAATTCAATTAAACTTTTAGCCATTGTTTGTTGGTTATTAATCGTAGGATGCCCTTTTGATTTTAGGTAAGGCATAAAATGGGTATGCATTTTTTTATCATCAAGATTTGCGACTGCAATTTTAATATATTCTTTCCATTTAGAGCCTTCTTTTGCAGCATCCATGCTTCCAAGCGTACAAATAATATCTGCTTTTGGATACTGATTTCTTAAGTTCCCAATAAATTGTTGATAAGCATTAATTATCTCTTTTTCTGAAGGAGCTTTCGTTCCAAATCGCTTTTTGAACTCTTTATGTTCTGGTAAATTTACCAGCCAAGTGTCATTCTGAAATAAATTAACGACAACAATATCGGGTTCATCTGCTGATAAATTCCATTTACTATTTAAATCTAAAGGATTTAATCTATCATATATTTCTGGCATAATTTGAGGAATCCAACTAACGGTTATACCAATACCGCTTCTACAAATGCATTTATATTTAGCATCATAATGTCTAGCAGTAATAGCAGCATAACTTAAATAATTGTTCGTAAAAGTGCCTTCTGGAGAATCTTTACCTGTAGTATCTTCAATAGCATAACCTGCTGTTATGGAGTTTCCGTAAAACTCTATTTTTCTGTTTTTTGATAGTGATTTTGGTAAGATTTTTGCTCCTTTATTTAATTTAAAACCATAGAAACTAGTTTTACCTCTATCCCATTCAGCTCTTTTAAAAATCTTAATGGAATGCTTTCCTTTGGGTAAATTAGAAGCTAATTGATAATACTGTTTGATCGTATCTAGTCTTAAAACAACAATACTGTCATTGTCTAAAATTATATTATAATAATTATCTCTAGATTCATCTTTTAAAAGGGCTTCAATAGATTCGCCTTCAAAATTAATTTTGATAGAACTCCCAGACCAATAGAGTTCTGCAGCATCAACCTTACTCGTATCTATTCTTCCAGAGAATTCGATTTCGGGATTAGAAAAAGAAACAAATAGCTCTTTTTTCTCTGAACACCCCATTAAAACGATTGAAATGATAAGAAAACTATATATTTTTTTCATCAATACAATTTTTTAATGAGTTGCTTCACCAGCACCACTTGGAATTCTAATATTGGCAACTATTTCTTGTACTTCTTTTGGCGGATCTGGAGTGAATTTTGATATAACTATAGAAACAATAAAATTGATAATCATAGCAACAGTTCCAAATCCTTCTGGAGATATTCCAAACCACCAATCTTCTTTTGTACCTCCACCAAACCAATCAAATTTGAATTTCAACATGTAAAATAGCATCATCAAAATACCTATTATCATTCCTGATATCGCTCCTTCTTTGTTCATCTTTTTAGTAAAAATTCCTAAAATAATTGCTGGGAAAAAAGAGGCTGCTGCCAAACCAAATGCCAAAGCCACTGTGGCGGCCACAAAATCTGGCGGGTTAATGCCAAAATACCCTGCAACACAAACGGCAACTACTGCAGACAAGCGAGCTGCTACTAATTCACCTTTTTCTGAAATATCTGGTTTGATCATTTTTTTAATTAAATCATGAGATACAGATGCAGAAATAACCAATAATAATCCTGCTGCTGTAGACAATGCAGCGGCTAATGCACCTGCGGCAACCAAAGCAATTACCCAGTTTGGCAACCCTGCAATTTCAGGATTGGCCAATACCATAATGTCTTTATCTATTATTAATTCATTTTTAGAAGTATCTGCGAGGTACTGTATTTTACCATCATTATTTTTATCATTAAAAGATAATAACCCTGTTTCTTCCCAGGTAGTAAACCAGTCTGGCATGTTTTTATACTCTTGATTGTTTACAGTTTCTATCATATTTGTACGTGCAAAAACAGCAATCGCTGGTGCAGTTGTATATAAAATCATGATAAATAATAATGCCCAGCCGGCAGATTTACGTGCATCAGAAACTTTTTTTACCGTAAAAAAACGAACAATTACATGCGGTAAACCAGCAGTTCCAACCATTAAAGCAGCCGTAATAAAAAACACATCTAATTTTGATTTACTTCCTGATGTATATTCGGCAAAGCCTAAGTCACGGTGTAAACCATCTAATTTATCTAATAAATAGATTCCATTTGCATCTTGTCCGCCAAAACCTAATTGTGGAATTGGATTTCCTGTTATTTGAATAGAAATAAAAATTGCAGGAACCATAAACGCAAAAATTAGCACACAGTATTGAGCAACTTGGGTATACGTAATTCCTTTCATTCCGCCCAAAACTGCGTAGAATAAAACGATAATCATCCCAATAATTACACCTGTGTTGATATCAACTTCTAAAAATCGAGAAAATACCAAACCAACACCACGCATTTGTCCAGCTACATAGGTAAATGATACTAAAAGTGCACAAAACACTGCAACAGTTCTAGCTACATTAGAATAATAACGATCTCCAATAAAATCGGGTACTGTAAATTTTCCAAATTTACGCAAATACGGAGCCAATAATAATGCTAATAAAACATAACCTCCAGTCCAACCCATCAAATAAACAGATCCATCATACCCATTAAAAGAAATTAACCCTGCCATTGAAATAAAGGATGCGGCAGACATCCAATCTGCTGCAGTTGCCAATCCGTTTGCAAGTGGCGAAACTCCACCACCAGCAACATAAAATTCTTTTGTTGATCCGGCTCTAGACCAAATTGCAATACCAATATATAATGCAAAAGTAATGCCTACTAGCAACCATATCCATGTTTGTAAATCCATAATTAGCTATCTAAATTGTATTTTTTATCCAATTTATTCATCAACTTTATATACACAAAAATTAAAATGGTAAATACATAAATTGACCCTTGTTGTGCAAACCAAAACCCGAGTTTAAAGCCTCCCATTCTAATAGTATTTAACTCATCAACAAAAATAATTCCACAGCCATAAGAAACAATAAACCATATTGTTAATAATACAGTGAGGTATTTCAAGTTGGTTTTCCAGTATTTTTTTTGATCGCTTTTTTTCATTTTTTTCATTTTTTTAAATGATAGTATTAAGAGCCTAGTTTAATGAGTGTTTAAAAATAGCTTATGCAATTATACTTGTTGTTTTTTCATATATTCTAAATACTCGCAACCCATACCACGCAATGTAAACAAAACATAATAATGGGAGTATGAAGGAAAAATTTACTTCAGATACACCAACAATTTTCATGTCATTTACTGCTGTTCCTCCCACATCTATAACCATTCCTTGCAGCTTTGGCATTAAAGCACCTCCAACTATAGCCATAACCAATCCTGCTGCCCCAATTTTAGATTCTTCTTCATTTAATCCGTTAAGAGCTATTCCGTAAATCGTTGGAAACATTAAAGACATACAAAATGAAACCCCTACTAAACTATACAAGCCATAAATGCCTTCAATGAAAATGGTAGTCAAACAAAAAACTACTGCTAACAACGCAAAGTACATTAATAATTTTCCAGCACTTATAAAACGTAACAAATAGGTACCAATGGCTCTACCAATTAAAAATACAATAAAAGCAATAAATTGATAATTAGCTGCGATATCACTTTCAATACCAATACCTTCTGCATATTGATAAATATAAGTCCAACACATAATTTGAGCACCCACATAAAAAACTTGTGCAACGACACCTAGAATATATTTTTTATTTTTACCCAGTGATTTAAAAGTTTCCTTAATACTTGGAATCTCTTCACTCCCTTTTACTTGAGGCATTTTGCATACAGCTATTAAAATAAAAACAACTATTATTACCAAGCCTAGAATAACATAAGGGTCTCTTATTACAAGAAGGTCAGAAGTTCTAATTAGTATTTTTTTTGCTTCAGATAACATGCTATAATTTTCAATATCATCAGATTGTAATTTTTTTAGAACAAATTGTTGAGCAATTAACAACCCGGCAATCAGCCCTAAAGGATTAAACGCTTGTGCTAGGTTCAATCGTTGTGTGGCAGTTTCTGGAGCACCCATTGCAAGAATATAAGGATTTGCAGTAGTCTCTAAAAAAGCCAACCCAAATGTTAAAATGTATAATCCCAAACAAAAAAACCAAAACTGTTCGGTAATTGCTGCAGGATAAAACAATAAAGCTCCTACAGCATATAATGCAAGTCCTATTAAAATACCTGTTTTGTATGAATATTTTCTAACAAATAATGCTGCAGGTAAAGCCATGCAAAAATAGCCACCATAAAATGCCATTTGTACCCAAGCTGCTTGTGAATTAGATAATTCTAATACTTTTTTAAAAGCCTGGACCATCGGATCTGTAATTGCATTAGCAAACCCCCATAAGGCGAATAATGAAGTCACTAAAATAAAAGAGATCAACTCTTTCTTAGAAATAATAGGTTTTTTCATGTTTTTAAATTAAAAAAAACAAGAACAAGAATAATCTTGTTCTTGTTTCAAACTCAATGTAATTCAAATAAAACAAATAAAAAAATAAAGAAAGCTATATAA
>Ga0209815_1001475_pt1 | contig 15393 bp, 18 predicted proteins | sample CoawatmetaG00DNA_FD_187507 | JGI IMG/M metagenome (GOLD analysis project Ga0209815, IMG submission 187507) | Marine microbial communities from the West Antarctic Peninsula - Coastal water metaG002-DNA (SPAdes) (version 2) | ecosystem: Environmental > Aquatic > Marine > Coastal ...
GAATTGCCCAACCATCGAAGAGCAGGTTTCTAAAGTCGGCAGAGTCGTTTGGTGATAGCGCAGCGGGTCGTGCTATGCTTAAAAACAGGAAGAGGTTGGCTGGAACAACGGCACTGGCTGCGGTTGGATATGAAACTCTAATAACGCCCGATGGTCGCGCTACATTGTCGGACTCCTTTGATGTGTTTCCCGATTTCTTAAAGACCGAAGAGGACATTAATCTGTCAGGAAGCGCAGAGGGTGGGCGCAAGCTTCGCAACAAACTTCGCAGCGGTGTAGAAGCAGGGGTCTTTAGCCTTGGCTTTGACATGGCGCTGCCCGTGGTGGGCGGTGTGGCAAGAGGCATTGGTGCAACTCCCGTTTTGGGTGACGGCATCTCGGCCCTTGCTCGTGGTACAAACAACGCCTTCGGCTTGGCGTTTAACTACCTTGGTAACACGGTGGTGGGAGAGAAGATTGGCAGGGGGTACAACAAGTACCTTACGGCTTCCGGTGGCGTTGATGCCAAGCTCTTTGAGGGGCAGGAAGACACGATAGCCATGAACCAGACTGCTAAATCCTTAGCCGTCTCTTACTTTTCAAGCTTTGATAAAGAGCTTTCTAAGTTTATTGGCACAACTGTTAGGCCCGGAAAAAAGAAAAACCTAATAAAAGCCGCAAAGAAAAACCTAGAAGATTATTTAGACACAGGGGATACTGCCTTTTTAAGAATAGGTGACGAAGGTAGTGCGCCTCTTAGCGCAGAGGCTATAAAATCTGCGAAACGTATGCTTGACTTAAACGTAGAGCATCAAGACAGAATACTCGTAGAGGTTGAGTCAGAAATAGACCGCCTGTCTGAGATGGTCTCATCGGATGTTCCAGTAGGAGACATGCCCACTGGGATGTCTTTACAAAAGCTGCGGCTAGAGAAAGTTCGTGACACTATTAGGGAAAACCTAACTGCAAACGAACAGATGCAAAAGGCGTATCTTCGGCGCAGGTTTGACGTTCACGAGAACCCGTTGTCTTTTTACAAGAACGGGATAGACGAGAGCGGGGAGGACTTTGCTCAAGGGTTGAACGACATTGAGCATTTTATTCGGCAAGCTCCAGAAGAGTTTGGTACTACCGCTGATCCTGCGGCGGTGAGTTCTACGGCTCGTAATGTGTTGTATGAAATCTTGGGGTTGAGCGGCGTTAAAGAAGGCATGTCTGTAAACGATGCCATGAAACAAAAAGTTCTGGCGTTAAAGACGGCTCGTAACAACTACGTCTTGCCCGGATCATCGAAGGTTGATCTGGCTAGTGATATGTTTATCGAACGCAAAGCTTTAATTGACACATCTCCCTCGCTCCAAAAACTTATGGGCATGCGAAACGATGTGAAAGAAAGCTACATCAACACCATAGATGACCTGTCCAGAACCGTGGGCGGTCTCAAGTTCTATCGTGACTCCGCAAAGAATGTTGCGGACGGTGGCCTGACTATGGCTGAAGACGCAGGTATGTCGGCTCTTGCAAATGGCGGTCGCCCAACATTCATTCGGTTAAACATGAACCCCGAAGATTATGCTCAGGCAGAACTAACTCCTGTAGGGTCTATGGCTAGGACAACCAAGGACCGCGCACAAACGTTGACTGATCTGGGGTACGTGAGCCTTGGTCAGCAAAACCCTAATCAAGTGTTTCAGGGAAACTTCGGAGACTTGTCAGGGGTCTATGCTGCTCCGGAAGTCTACAGTGCAATTACAACTCCGGGCCGTCTGGGTCAGACTGTGTTGAATGAAGCGGCTGCTCTTGCGGTTCAGGCCAAGGGGCTGTCTCAGAAGATGGCTATCATTCCAAACCCGTTGTCGCAGGTCCGAAACATCTTGGGTAACATCCAGATGATTGGTGCGCAGGGGCTGCTTGGCAGAGACTTGGACTTCTTTGATACGTTTGCCATGCATGCCGCCAACATGAGTAACTTGGATGACGAGGGCATGAAGAGCATGACCCAACTCATGGGTGAGATGGGGCTTCGGGATTCCAGCTTGATTGCCAAGACCCTCAAGGATTTGCAGGAAGTAGGCAAAGACCTGACTGTCGCAGGGAAAGTAAGCAGGGGCGCAGAGAAACTAACGAACCTTGTTGGTAACGTTGGCGGAGTCGTGCCTCTCATGCAGGCGTTCGAGAAAGTATACGCTGAGTCCGACTCGTTCTTTAAAGTCATGGGGGTCTTGGGTGAGCGGTCCCGCTACGGTACAGCGATTGGCAAAGCAGTAGACATCAACAACGTACCAGAGGCCGTGAAGCAATCCTTTTTGGATGCGGGTCTTGTGTCTCGGCTCTCGGCTGGCCCCGATAGCAAGATGACCTTCTTGGATATGATGTCTGCTCAAGCGGTCAAAGAAACTATGCCCATGTATAACCGGATCGGGAACCTCGTTCGGAACCTTGACCGCATTCCTATCTTGGGTAACTTCACCTCTTTTGCCGCAGAGAACATCCGCAACTCTGCCAACACCTTGTCTCGTGGGATGAAAGAACTAGGCTACAAGGTTGATCTTGACTCGGCTGCAGGGCAGACGCTTTTGGCTGACATAGGAGAAGAGGGTATCAGGAACCTTGAGCGGTCCATCAGGGGCATCGGTTCTCAACGCCTGACATCCTATCTGGCTGTATCAACGGCCCTTCCTTATGCGGCAACCAGAGCGTCTATGATTGCAACAGGAACCACGCAAGAGGAAATGGACGCAGCGCAAGCTCTAAACCCTGACTACACCAAGGGCCACCAGTTGATTGTTCTGAACAACGATCACCGTGGCAAGATGCAGTTTGCTGACCAGAGCTACGTTGCACCGTTCTCGTTTGTCACTGACCCTGTTCGTGCTGCGTTACAGGTATACCAAGAGAAGGGCGTTCTTAACAAGTCGGAGGCAGAGAAGATTGCATCCGCTGCCTTCGCTGGATTGAGTGGGTACGCAGAGCCGTTTGGTTCTGAATCGTTGTTCTTTGAGCGGCTGCGCAATGCGTTGCCTTCTGACAACCCCATCGGCAGGGGCGGTAGAACCCCGCAAGGCGCTCCCATTTGGGATGACGGCGATGATCTTGGAACAAAGATCAGTCGTGGGTTTACCCATGTGATGGGCGGCTTTGAGCCAGCGTATATCAGAGAGATTGTTACCGAGAAGAACGGTAGGATCGAAGGGGGCAGGGCCTTCCGTGCAGCGACTGACACACCAACAGGTACGGGTGTACAGTACAACGCGGAGGCGGAGCTTGCTCGGGCCATTACGGGGTTCACGCCCATCGAATTAAACTTACGCAAAGACTTTAACTACAAAGGCTCAGAGTATTTAAACCTGCGTTCTGGTGCCAAGACCCAAGCGTCTCGTGCCATCAAGCAGAACTTCACCTCTTCGGAGGATATGGCGGATGCATGGGGTGGCTATCTTGATAACTTGTACAGAGCGCAAAGCAGTATGTACGCCAAGATTCTAGCGGCACGGCAAGTAGGTCTTTCAGATCAGCAAATCCGCAAGGAGTTGGTGCAGAAGGCTGGTCTTGGTGCGGCAGAAGCAAACATCATCATGCGTGGAGAGTTCTACCCCGGAATGGTGAGCAAGGAAGTAATCAAAGAGGTTGCTCTTGAGGTTCGTGAGGATCAGCCACGGGTTACAGAGCGTCCAGACTATGCAATGCTGAACCGATTGTCTAACGAACGTATGCGCCAGCCGCTGTCACCTGTCCCTGAACCGGAGCCAGAGGTAGCGGAGGGCGTCACAGCGTCCATACAATCGCCTGTAGAGGCCCCTATCGCTCAGGCGCAGCAAGTGGCCCCCGCTCCAGCTAACCCCGCTCCTAAGGCCCCTGCAGCGGCTCCCGTGCAGCAAGCAGATACAGGCTTGCGCCAGTTCATTCCGTCCACGCTACTCGGGGACTTCCGCAACATGGACATTGCTCGAAGACTTGGGATGGGACAGTAGGTCTAGCCTACTTCCCCCCAGTTATTACCCAACTCCTCGTCTACCTTCGACGGTACTTTCAGAACATCATCAAGACCGTGCTCCATGATCTCGGTAATGCGTGACGCCTGCTTCTGGTTCTCAATGGAAAAGCACAGTTCGTCATGCACCGTGAGCGATGGAACCAGACCCTCGTTATAGCAATCCAACATCGCCCGTTTGGTTTGGTCGGCGGCTGATCCTTGGATCAACTTGTTGAGTGCCTTGTATGTGAACGCCCTGCGCAAATTCATGCCGTGCTTCTTCTGCGCGTCCTCTAACGGGAGCGGCTTCTCATACCCGTAGGTGCGAGGCTCCCATAGATGGAAGCGGCACCGCCTACCAAGTAACGTGCGTATCGAACCATGCTTGGATGCCTGTACCGTTGCCAGTTCCGCAAGCCCCTTAACAAACGGCACCTTCGAATGGTGCGTGGACAGCAATGCCTTGGCCTCGTCCGGCGTGATCGACAACTGAGCAGCCAGCTTTGCAACTCCCATGCCATACATGATCCCAAGATTCACGGTCTTGGCTTGCTTGCGGGTGATCCCCGCGAAGTCTGCCACCATCTGGTGCAGATCGACATCGCCTGAGTGGTACTCTTTGACAATCTGATCCACCATGTCATGCCTATGCACACCCGACACGCTTGCCGCAAAGTGAACCAAGAGCCTTGGCTCCTGACTAGCGTAGTCAAACGAACCCCACTGGCACCCGTCCTCCGGAATGAACAGCCCACGAATGAGCTTCTTGATGTCCGGATCACGCGCAGGGATTTGCTGCAGGTTCGGGTTTGAGGACGAGAACCGTCCGGTTACCGTGCCTCCGTCATCGCTCCGTAGCTGGTGAAACTCGCAGTGTATGCGGCTCTTGTGACTGTGCCGCTGGATTGTTTCAATGAACGTGCCGTCTGCCTTGTCGAACTCTCGCAGTTTAACGATAGCCTGAGCCACTTCGTTCGGGTGAGAGGAAAGGTACTGTTTGGTGAAGGACGGTGCGCCAGCTTCCGTGCTTGGATACGATAGGTCCAAAGCCTCAAAGACTTTCTTCACTGACTCTGCGGCCCACGGTTCTATCTTCACCCCGCTCTTGTAATCTATAAAACCCTTGAGCGTTTTGACTTGCTTTCGCAGAGCGGTCCTAGCTTGATCCGCCTTGTCCAGATCAACACGCACCCCTTTCTTACGCATCTCCAACATCAAAGGTATGAGGCCCGTTTCGAGATCAAAGATTGCGCCCAAGTCTTGTTCGCTGATCTCTATCTTGAGCCGATGCCAAAGCTTCAGCGTCATGATTGCGTCCTGCTCCGCGTATGCACCAACGTACATCGGAGGCAGACGCCACATCTCTGACTTAGGATCAAAGCCAAAGTCCTTTGCTGCAGCGCGTAACATCTTCTCGTTCTTACGCATGTCAATCCAGTCACGGCCCAGATTGTTTAGGCTGTATGAAAACCTGTTCTCGTCTATCAAAGGAGCAGCAACCATCGTGTCGATGATCCGACCCTGCACCTCTATGCCTTCCGCGTATAGCCAACCTGCATCATAGGTTGCATTGTGCATGATCTTATCAATCCGAGGTGTAGCCATCTGCTTTTTGAACCAGCGCAGCGTGACCTTCGGATCAAGATTGTGTCCGTTCTGGTGACGAATAGGGAAGTACCCTGAGTAATCCCCCGCTGCTACCGCAATGCCCACGATATTTCCGTCACCCCTAGCCCATCCGGGGCCAAGGGTGGTAAGGTTCGGGTCTCTTGTCTCAAGGTCCACGGCTATTTCTTTGTAGCCCGTCAGGTCAGGGAACTCGCAAGGGATATTCCAATCGGGATCAAGGTTATCCATTTCCATGCGCTCAATGAAACTAATCGTCTTATCTTTTTTCGCCATTTGATAAACCTATCTCTGCGCCCAGTGCGCTGTAACCTGCCTTGTCCACCCACGAGTCCTGATGTGACGTGTCATTGAGCAGCCGTGTTGTTTTCAACCAATCCATCATTAACGCTACATGCGCGGCACTAAGAGGTGCAAACTTCCCGTTCTGTTTAATTGCCCTAGAAACAATGATGTTCCACCCACCCGCAATCGCCATGAACGATTGTGTTGCATCCCCGTAGTCCTCCTGCCTGTCACCAGAGATCAGAGACTTGGCTTTGTCTAGCACCTCATCTCTTTTCATAGCTTGTACCTGTACCGCTTGTCGGATTCCAGAATGTGCAAGTTCTCTTTGGTCCTAGTCACCGCAACATAAAACACCCGATGCTCCGCGTCTGGGTTCTTAGACTCCTCACACGCCTTCGTTGAACCCAAATACACCATGCAGTTCTCGTCCTCCCCGCCCTTCATCGCGTGGATGGTTGAGATTTTAATACGAGGTGTATCAGAGATGTTCTCCCCCCGTGCCTCAAGCGACTCTATGTATAGCCTGTCCTCGTTGCCAAGGTTCATTACGTCCGAAGCCGGACGATTTAGAGGAGCGACCATGCCAAACTCTAACACAAGATCGTCATAAGAAAGCATCGCGTCATCCGCTGCCGCTTCCAACAAACCAACCGCCCCCCGCTTGACCACCCGATAGTCCCCCATCTTCGGGACGTTCTTGTATAGGTCCTTGATCCGCGCAAGACTAACACGCTCCCCAGCTTGCAGCTTCCGCCATACGTCTAGGCCATCGGCAACCGCTTCGCTTACGCTCCCCCGTCCTCGAAAACTATACAGGTATCCATACGCTCGAACCTGCTTTGCCAACTCCCATGCATAGGAATTAGTACGAGCCATCAAGGTCCACGAACCTGTGTCCAAGGGCACCGTCTCAATGTTTACATGGTATCGAATGGAGCCTTCTCTGTCCGTTGGCTCAAACTCTTTTACAATGCGGTTATCTATCCGCTTTACAATCATCTGAGACAGATTGTGAACAGCCTGCGGCATCCTGTAGGACTGGCTCAATACAACCCGTTTGTCCGAGCAGCTCAGGAAGTCTTCTACCTTTACGCCCGTCCACTCATGGATAGCCTGATCGTCATCTCCCGCAATGATAGTTCGCGTAGCGCTCTCGGACATCTTCGCAACCATCTGCCACTGTGACGGCGTTAAATCTTGAGCCTCGTCCACAATCAATACGTCTAGCTCCGGAGGATTAACAATCTCCACATACCGTGAAATAAAATCCCCGAAATCTAGCTTTGCTTCCTGCGTCTTGTACTTAGTCAGCGTGGCTTCCACATTCACCAGCTTGGAAAATGCTAGGCCATAGTTTCCCGAGTCGTTGAACTCCTCTTCAAGTGAGAGCAGACGAGACCGCGCTCGGTCGATTATGTTTAGGTACTGAGCGCCTGACCCCGACAGTGTTGTCTTGATTAACCCGTCCGCCGCATCAACCCCGTCTCTCGCCAGTAGGTCAAGACGTAGGAGACCTGACAGCTTCCTGTAATCATCAGCCCCCATAACATCGGAGGTCTGTAGCCCAAGACCGTGGAACGCCGTGGCATGCAACGTCCTGCAGTGCGGCAACTCTTTAGGCTTGAGGTTAAACTTCAGACAAGCCCGTTCCATAGCCTCCTGAATGGACTTGCGAGTGAATGAAACAAACGCAAACCTATGAGGCGCACCGCCCTCCTCAAAGTAATCGTTCACCCGCTCCATCAACGTGTGTGTTTTCCCAGTTCCGGGCGGTCCCAGTATCAGTTCACTATTCGTAATCATCTTCCCTAGCCCTTTCGTTTACCCATTGTTCCACTTCGCTCAGAACCCAACGCTTGGTCTGTCGCTGCTTGGGTTTCATCGGTCCAAGCATTATGGGCCGTGGAAATTGGCCCTGTTTCACCCACTTGTAGAGCGTTGAGGTCGATACTCCCAAAAGCTTTGCGACCTCGGACACCCTTAACAAACGGTTAGAAGGGGATGTCATTTGGAATCTCCTTTACATCTAGTTCTACATCCGTTTCCTCGAACGCAGGCACACGCCAGACACGCGCCGTTGTTCTCTTCCCGTCAGCCTTGCGATAGTTCAGGACATACTCGGCGTCCTTGCCCCCGTTCAGCTTCTTTAATGCTTCCGTAACCTCGGCTCTTGTGTACTGACTGAAGTTACGATTGTGCAAATAATCCATGAGACCCGAGATCATGAACGAGGTAAACCCGCCCTCGGTCCACGGCTTCCCATGTGTTATCTCCTCCGCTTGCACGGCCCGTATCCTACTGGTGCAGTACATGCGTAGGTGGTCTTTAAACTGGCCTGAGTAGGTCAGTTCTTCTGGCACCTCTATCCTTGTAGAGTTTGTCATGAGCGCAGAGATAAGCATCTGCCACCTTGCCGGACGCATGGTAGGAGGCATGACACTTAGCTGATCCATGCATGCCCGTTGAAACAGCGTCTGGTTTTGTAGCTGCTCCGTTGATAGTTGCACCCGCCGCCCTGTAACGTCCAAGAAGTGTAGCCTTGGCTCCGACAACATGGTCACAAGACCGCCTAGCTTTGGCGAATCCGGTACGTCATCACCCACACCGTACTTTCTGGTGCGGCATACGTCCGGATCACAGTAGCTTTTGATAGGCTCTTGCTTACAGGTGTAGAAATAATCCTTCTTGCCCACCGATTTCTGCAGCGCAGATATCTCAGAAGCAGGAAGCGGAGAGGCCGTAAGGTTTCGGTTCATCTCTTCTAGCTTCTCGACCCAATCATCCGCCCACTTCTTACGGCAGTACACTCCACAGTTGAACAGCGTGGAGTTTCTATCACTTGAGATTGCACCCTGCGAACAGATGTGCTGTAGGCATGGCGGTCCATCAAAGAACTCTTCCTTGCCCCCAAGTCTTAAAGCTTCCAGATCATCTAGCGTGGTCTCGGTCTTCTCCGCATGATCCAAAAAATCATCCAACTCAAACGCTTCGACGTTGCTATCAAAGCAGTACCGAAGCGTCTCATCCGCCTTGAAGTACGGCAGGTTAATAAAGTTACCCACATCTCCCTGATCGGATAATATTGTGTCCTGCTTGGGGAAAATCTCTGAACCTGAGAACCCCAAAGCAATAGACATCTCGGTCAGGAACTCTCGAACCACCGCCGCCGACTCTTTCTGATTAAGAAACAGATAGAGGTGCGCTCCGCCAGACTTAGAACGGCAGTGAGACAACGGGAACTTTAATTGCGTAATCTTTTGCTGAAGCTGCTTGTGATCCAGATCGTAAACATCAATGTCAATGCACCCGAAACGGCAGGCATTCTCCTCGTCTATCGGTATGGACCCAACACCTAACGATCCATCCAAATGTTTTTGCATAGCTTCCTCGGTCAGCGGATCACGCACAATCCAACTGTCGGCTTCCGTTTTACCGTTCCGGCCCACACGTTTTATTTTTGTAGAGCCATATGCTATCCGCGAACCAGCGAAGATAGCCAGCATCCTACTAGCTTGTGTCATTACAATAATCCCTGAGAAAGTGGGGGGAGCCTCGCAGTGCGAAACCTGACCCGCGCCCCCCTAAAGCAGATTAAAACGGGATTTCGTCATTCCGTTCTGCAGAGGCTGGCTTGGAGGTTTCAACCTCTGATGCTGCTTTAACCTCACCCGCTGCAACCGACCGCCTAAACAGCATGGCTTCTTGCAACTGGTCTTTCTCTTTGACCAACCCGACCTTTTCAATAGCCCAGTTGTTCCATGTACCCTGATCATTACTCTCCTCAACAGATCGGAGACGCCAGATCGTGGCAAAGACCGCAGGAGTAACCATCGCACCCGTCTTAGGATGCTTGACTTTCTGCATGGCGATCTGTGTTTTCCAACGGCGGCTTACTTTAAGGGCAGTGGATTTCATATCTACTACCGCAGGTTGATAAGAACCGTCTTCCTCGACAATCAACACAAAGTGTTGGTCAGATTTCACCAGTTCATTGCCGTTGGGTAGCATCTCCTTGGAGCCTGACCGTGTTGTCTTGGTCAGTACCGGATCAGTGGCGGCAATCTCTCCTTTGAACCCGCCTCCCAAGTCACGCGGCACGAACTCTAGGTATTTGGTACACTGATAGCAGGGAATAACCTGTATACCTTTCTCGCCCTCCCATATCTGGAATGTCACATTGTTAAACGCATCACCCTGCTGAGAGCCTTCAATGTGCTCCGCGTTGCGCTTGTTTAACTGTGGAGACATAGCCTGAAGTAACCGGACAAACGGTATCTGCATCTCGCTACTGTCAAACGAGGCACCTTCCCCCGCTGTGGCAAAGATATCGTCCATTACGTCTGTGCTTAACTCTGCACTTTTTTTATTTGCTACCGCGTTACCCATTTTTCTTCTCCTGCTCTTTGATCTGACGTTCAATTTCCCGCTCTTCAAGAGCGTCTTCTGCCCTCTTAATCATCTGATCCTCAACGGCTTGGTCCTCATCGAACTCTGGCTCATCATTGTCCATGAAGCCGCCCTGCTCATCGGTGTATTCCTCACCGTCTTTTTCCATCTGCTCAATGAGCATCTGTTTAACAGCCCCCATTATACTTTCCTCCGAATTTCTGCAGCGTTTGCGATGAATGCCCCAAACATATCGAGGTCGATAGGCTTCCCGTCCGTCACACGCTCTTTGATAAACGCTTTCAACGTTGAGGGATGAACGTGGGTCTTGGTATTGGGTTCAAAACCACGTTCACTCAGGATGCCAACAACATCTTTCGCCATGTTGTCTTGCCCCTTGCCAAAGGTGCAGATCACATCGTTCTTTATAATGTCATCTAGCCCCTGCTCCCGAAGCCAAGTAAATGCTTCTTCTCTCCGCGCAACGGGGATACTGGCATGCACCATCATCTTACGCTGCACAGTCAAGCCGTCTACATCAAGACGCTCAACGCCCATCTCATCCATGAGTGATGGTATTTGTTCGACTGATAGTTTGTGCTTCTCAGCCTTGAGTGCTTTTAGATGCGCTTCGATATCGGCAATCTCCGTTTCAATACCGCGCATGCTACGCACTAAGTCACTTAGGTTTTTCCCAGTGTCTGTATTAACTCCAGCCAACGCTTGGCCTTCGTCAAACATGTCATCAAAAATATCGTTCATAAGTTGATCCTCTTCAGGGTTGCAGTTGACGGGTAAGAGTATTATCTGTAGAATAATAAACAATCCGTAAAATAGACAATAAGGGAGACTGAAATGGATTTCAAGTACAATTTTAAAAAAAGTCCGTTCGACCATCAAAAGGATGCGTTGGCGGAGGGGCTGCTACGTCCTGAGTTTGGTTACTTCATGGAGATGGGGACCGGAAAGTCTAAGGTTCTTATAGATAATATGGGCATGTTATATCTAAGGCATGACATAGACTTCGCCTTGGTCATCGCACCCAAGGGCGTGTATCGAAACTGGGTAGAGAAAGAAATACCGGAGCACATGTCTGACAATGTGTATTACCGTGTAATCCGCTGGGTTGCAGGGGGAAACAAAAAGCAGCAAGAAGAAATGAGGGCGGTTCAAGAACCGTTCGAGGGCCTGACAATCTTCGTCATGAACGTTGAGGCTTTCAGTTCTCTCAAAGGCAGGACCGCAGGAGAATGGTTTGCTAAACGATACGGGTCCCGTGGTATGATAGCCGTGGATGAAAGTACCACGATCAAAAACCCCAAGGCCAAACGAACCAAGGCCCTGCTCAAGATTGCGCAGAACTTTAGATACAGGCGGCTGCTCACCGGATCACCCGTCACCAAAAGCCCGATGGATATCTGGGCGCAAGCAGAGTTTCTACGCTCCGGAATCATGGGCTTCGAATCATTCTGGGCCTTTCAAAGTCGATACGCTGTTATGCAAAAGGTAAAGATGGGGGCGACTGCCTTCACTCAAATACTGGGATACAAAAACATAGACGAACTCACCGACAGAATAGATTCGTTCTCCTTTCGGGTGCTAAAGAAAGACTGCCTCGACTTGCCCGAAAAGATATACACCTATCGAAATGTATCTATGACACCGGAGCAACGCCGAATGTATGAAGGACTTCGGACCAATGCTATGGTGATGTTCGAGGATGGTGAAATGACAACGGCCCCCGCTGTAATCACCCAACTCCTACGCATGCAGCAAGTTATGTCCGGTCATCTCAAGACAGACGAGGGTGAAATGCTTACGTTCCCCTCAACCAGACTGGATGCGCTGCTTGAAATAATAGAAGAACACCAAGGCAAAGCCATAATCTGGTCACGGTTTCGGCACGACATAAAAACAATTACCGAGGCATTAAACAAACGGTTTGGTGAAGGCTCTGCCGCTGCATACTTCGGGGATACATCCGATGATAAACGAAGCCAGATCGTCAAAGACTTTCAAAACGGGGATGAACTTAGGTTCTTTGTTGGTAACCCCGCAACTGCAGGGTACGGTCTGACATTGACTGAAGCAAACCTCGTGGTCTACTATGCCAATGACTTCAACCTCGAAACTAGAATACAATCAGAGGACCGCGCTCACCGCATCGGGCAACATAACCCAGTGACATACGTTGATCTAATCACAGAGAAAACAATTGACGAAAAGATCGTCAAAGCTTTGAGAAACAAAATCAACATAGGTGCAGCGGTTCTAGGGGAACAAGCAAGAGAATGGCTAACCGTGTAAAGAAACCCGCAACCCACGAGGACATCATCGAAACAATGGTGGACTTTAAAAAAGGGTTGCGGACCCTCGACACTGGGGCCACGGTCCTATCAGAACAAACAGGCTTGACTGAGGATGTGGCAAGGGCGTATCTGAGGGGGTTAAAAAAATCCTCCCTCAACGTCACACAGATACGGGGCTATAGTAAAGAAAAGCCCCAAACCCTCGCGGGTAAGAAGGGCAAATGGAACGAGGCCCGACGATAAAGTCAGGCCTCGTTCTGTCGTTCATAGAAGAAAAAACTATTCTTCGTTAGCAAACTTATTAATGATTAACGATAGTTGTTGCAGCATGGACCTTCGCTCTCGCACCGCGATCCTTCGAAGGATTTCCAAATCATCTGACCGGATTGTCACGGTCGCGTATTTCTTATCAGTCTTCTGCAATAGACTTCTCCAGTTCTAAAACTTCTTTCGACGGCGGAAAGAAAGAACCAACGTCTACCGACCACCGAATAAACGAACCCCTAGAAGAAAGTCCCGGACGTTGGTGCGTAATGTTCTTAACAAGCTTACCCTGAGAAAACAATCTATGTAGTGAATTACTTACCGTCTGACTGTCTAACTCCAACTCATAGGCCAGTTCTCCGCATGACCATGCATCGTCCTGCACGTTCTCGTGGGTATCGACCATTACATCCAACACAAAACGATCAACATCGTCCGGTGTGTGAACTTTTTTCACAGATTCTTGCACAGGGAGCGGCTCCGACGTTGAACCGTTCATAGGCTTAACACCCACGGCTCTCCAAGGGGTTCTAGCTCTCTTGTCCGGAGCGTTTGCCACAACAACATACGTCTCCATCAACCCCTCTTCTACGCGGTGCTTTTTCACAAAAATTGGGTCAAAGAAAACGCTTTCGCCCTCAGTGGTCACCCCGAAACCGTGGCCTTGTGGAAAGATGTTCTCTACATAAACTTCGTGGCTTTGTAATAATCCGTTTAATTGTTGCATTGTTCCTCCTAATGCATTGTTTTTGCGTCACCAGACGCTTTTTTACACTGAGCTATTACGTTGACACCCATCATCTCACGAGCGTCTTCAGGCCCGTAAATATCAATCATCATATCAACCAATATCCCAAACATGACCGGAACCATTAGGTCCGGATCACGTTTCTCATCGTGAAGTTCCGACAGAAACTCCCCGAACCTATCAACACTGTCCTCAAACTCTTCTTCGGACCACATGTTTTTATCTGTAATAACTGTTACCATCATTCTTTCCTTCGTCTTTTTTATAAGATATTATGTGCTCCCACTGATATTTTTGGACTTCCTATTTTTTCTCCAGTGTCCGCAAAATAGGTTCGAGCCATTTCATCATAAAGCATAGACAGTTTTTGCATCATTTGATTATCGTCTGACTCATCTAATATTTCGTGCAGACGCGCATACACGTATTTTGTGCATACTTCACTATCCTGCCATCCGGTGAAATACATTATGTTCTCCTCCTTTTCAGTTACCATCACTCCCTCCTTCGTCGTAAAATGTCTCGGGCTTGCCGCATGGTTAAACCTGCGGCTCTTGCGGCTTCCTGTACCCCAACACCCTCGTCCACCAAAGAAATCAAAGCAACTGTTTCCGGACTCTTCTGCCTCCCCGAATACTCAGATATATGCTTCTGACCGTACTTCTGACTGCCGCCGTTGTGGTCTAACATGCGTTTGTTTTCCGCCGCCGTTATGGTCAGGTATTTTATTCTCCGCTCCTGTGGGGTCATTCAATCACCTCCTCCTTTTCTACGTTACTATCAAACGTCCTCGAATAATCCTTCGCCATAGATCGGACCAACGTAAGAGCATGGCCCTCACTCAACGCCTCAACCTCCCGAAAAATGTCCCTCGTGTCTTGGCCCCTCGTGCCATAACGTAACCAAACCTTGTACTTCATTCCCATTCCTTTCTGTCCTCCTCTTGCTCATAGCCGCGATAGTAATCCGCAACCTGATCATCGGTCATGTCAGTAACCCTTGGACCCGTGACGTTGCCCTCCGGATACCAGTGTGGGTCCGGACGCCGCCTGTAATAAGCGTCCGCACTGCCACGATCATACGGTGACTTTATCATGCGCTGACCTCATTCGGATCAAAGCGTAAATGAAACTTGGTGGCTACACCGTCTAAAGCGGCAACAATGCCGTCACGCCACTTGATTGACTCAACATCATCCCTAGACGTTTTGTCATGGGCCATTTGCAAGTCAGTCAACAAATCTAACTGCGGGGCATCTAAACAATCCTGACCCCACGATAAGGCAACCGCCTCCCTCGCCCTCATGTTAGAGCCGTCTATTCCACCGCCCTCCATGTCAGTGAAATAATGCTCGTCTGATATGAATACGCCAACCGCGCACATCGCACCGCCCTCACCACGGTACATGCAACTATCCCCCCTATCATCTAACGATGGACCGTCCATGCCCATCAAATGAGCCGATGCCTTGTTAAATATATCTTGCTGCTTCATGTCTCATCTCCTTCATCAATGCGAACTAAGGCCGCTTCAGCTTCCCTAAAATCAGATAAATCCTCGTCCGATATAAACTCAGAACTATGATCCACACGCCATTGAACGCGCCTAGATATCTCCTCATCCAACCATTCTGTCAGCTCAGTGAACTCTTCAAAACTCTTGACCATCGGATCAGGGTCCAAACTGTCTACCGCATACGTTAATTTCCACATGTTATTTCCCCCTCTCAGGCCGCTTGCGCGACCTGACTTGTTGATGATTGCAAGATGTACTCAGATGCCTTCTGAGCGGCGGACGTTGCCTTGATGATGGCGTTGGGA
>Ga0209815_1001477_pt1 | contig 15386 bp, 17 predicted proteins | sample CoawatmetaG00DNA_FD_187507 | JGI IMG/M metagenome (GOLD analysis project Ga0209815, IMG submission 187507) | Marine microbial communities from the West Antarctic Peninsula - Coastal water metaG002-DNA (SPAdes) (version 2) | ecosystem: Environmental > Aquatic > Marine > Coastal ...
CACAGACACTATACGCAAATTTAACGCTGCTGGTGTAGACCAAGGAGTAAGTTATTCTGTTGCTGCTCAAGAAACCAATCCAAAAGGGATTACCTTTGACGGGACGTATCTTTGGGTAGTCGGTACTGCTTCTGATAAAGCTCATAAATATAGTACTTCAGGCGTGTACCAGAATGAGAGTTTTTCTGTAGCTTCTCAAGACTCAAGCTCAGAAGGAATTGTTTGGGTTAGCCCTGCTTTCTATGTTGCAGGTAACTCTACTCAAAAGGTATACAAATACCAAAACCAAATTGGCATTAGCTCACAAGGCGGCACTGAATACGGCAATCAAAACTACATGAGGATTAAATGATGTCTTTAGTTATACAAGCAGACCATGTCTCGCCAACTTCAGCAGCAATCTTCTGGCGCAATGATGAACTCGCTCGCACTGATATAGCCGCCACAGTATCTGATTATCCTAATGCTGCTAACATTTTAGCCTACAGAATATTGCTAAGAAATTGGCCTGCGAGTGATAATTTTCCAGACACACGCCCAGTTATAGAGGTTTAAAACATGGCTTTAACAAAAGTAAAAGCAGGTGTAATTGCTGATGACAGCATTGGCTCCGCGCAAATAGCTGATGGTGCTGTAGGTACATCTGCTCTAGCCTCTACTATAGCCGCAGGTATTACCACAGTAGCCACAGCCTCATCTTTGACAGCGACAGTGAATACTCATGTCTACGTGAGTGCAGCAGGACAGACCATAACGCTGCCTACTAGTCCAACAATAGGCCAGCGAGTGCTGATAACGGTTGGTAACTTTGTCAATACAGTGGTAGGTAGGAATGGGTCAAAGATAATGAGTTTAAATGCTGACTTTACTATGGATGCAGCTTACCTCTCAATTCAATTTATATATACGGACGCAGTCCAAGGGTGGGTGATGTCGTGAGCAACTTTAGTGATTTCGTAGGTGGAGCCAGTGGCGGCTCAGAAGTAAATGACCAGAAGTTTATCAACAGTGCAGCCAATCTTATTACAACAGAGTCAGGCGAGAAGTGGCTAAAGTCTGGAGTTACAGAGACTTCAGTGTCCGACTATCCTGATGCAAGTACCGTTATATCTAGCATAGCTAACGGGAATTCTAACTTTGTTCTCGCATCAGCACCAAGAGGCATTGTGGCTATAGGTTCTGATATTTGGATACTTTATTCAGCAAGTATGCAAAAGTTTGCAAATACAGGGGGTTCTGCTCTAATTACTATAGGGACTTTAGGTGGGTCAGAAACTAACGCGAGAGCATTAGGTTACGATGGAACATATTTATATGTAGTAGGCAACACATCCAATTGGGTGGCGAGGTACACCACTGCGGGTGTCTATCTAAACACTAGCTTTTCGACACTTCCTTCCACGTCTGCACGTTCTGCTGCTTGGGACGGGACGCACTTTCATATCTCTCAATATTCTAATAGTACAGTCTATAAGTTTACTGCTGCTGGGGTCTACTCAGGACAAAGCTATACGGTGCAACATAGCGGGTGCTTTTTAACTGTTGCTGACGGTTATATTTATGCACTGAGACCTGATTCTACTATTGATAAATACTCAACTGGCGGGGCTTATATAAATACTTTAGCGCCATATTCTTTTGTATCTGGAGTAACTAATAACAACAGCACTAATGCTCATTCAGGGATTACCTATGATGGGTCTAATTTTTGGATTTGTGTGCTTAATAATGAAAGGGCTTATAAGTTTACTACAACAAAAGCAGTCGGTGTTACATCTTCAATAACAGAAGCGGGTTCACCGCTGTACTCGAGGATACTCTAATGGCTATCGTTATATATGAACAAGTGCTTGAAACTCAAGAAGTATACGCAAAGCAATGGCGAGATGCAGAATTGCTATCTACAGACATTGCAGCTTATGTCCCAGATTATCCGAATCGTGACAATATCCTGCTTTACCGTACAGCCCTGCGAAACTGGCCTACTGCTACAGACGAAGAGGGTGAAGCCCTTTTCCCGTCTACTCGGCCTACTTTAGGGGACTAATATGCTCGCTGAAATCACAGTGGTGGTCGGTGTACTCAAGACTCTCAATGACGGTATAAAAACTGTCAAAGAATCTGGTGAAAACCTGACTGGCCTCGCTGCGGTTTTTGATACGCTGACAGCAAGCAAAGCTGCGGTTGAAACGATTGAATCTGAAACTTCAGATGCCAAGGATGGCAAAGTTTTGACACAAGAAGAGGCGCTTTCGCTCGCATGGATTCGCGATGACATCAAAAAGAAAGAGCGAGCTTTGAAGCGCAGTGTTCCACATCAAGTGTGGAGGGACATGCTGTTTTTGCAATCAAAATCCCTAGCAAATCACAAATTCAAACTTGAACAAATACGCCTGGCGAAGGTGCGAAGAATTTCAAAGATTGACACACTTTTCAAAAATGCATTGGGTGCTGTCTGCGTAATTCTGAGCGCAGCGTTGGCTTACTACTTTATTTACTTGCCGCAGGTTACTTAAATGGCTGATCCAAAAGAAATTATAGACATTGCTGCTGCGTCAACAGGTGTATTAAGCCTTGCAGCATGGCTGCCACCAACTGCTTCGCTTTTTACAATCGTATGGCTCGGCATTCGGATTATTGAAACCGACACAGTGAAGAGAGTTTTTAGAAAAGATGTAAATAAAGCTGAAAAGTAGCGGATTTTTGGCTATGCATTCAACTAATGGTAGAATATACAACCAAAAGGATCGTGTATCCCATATAATCAGGATTGTCTGCAAGTCGGCCAAGCTGGCGAGTACCTGGCGGCGGCAGTGCTACAACGCCATTTCAAGGCGATAGCCTTTCCAAATATTCCAAGCCCATATGACCTTGTAGCTGAAAGCTACGGCGGCAGTTTTCTAAAATGTCAGGTAAAGACGTGCGATAGCGTCAACGTCATTAACGGATGCCGTTATTGGAGATTCCACACTAGCAATAAGGCTGGAGCCTATTTAGAAACTGAGGTTGATTTCTTTGCGCTTGTATCGCTTCCACGCAGATTAGTATTTTTTAGGGCAGTTTCAGACGTTAAAAAAGTGTGCAGGATACGCGAAGATCAGATGACTGAGCGCGGTGAAATAGAAAGCCTTGACGCGGTATTAGGACAATATTTATGAGCGAGTACAAATACTTTGACGTATCAGACTTCGACTGCCAAGAGACAGGTGCTAACTTCATGGAAGACGAGTTTATCAAAAAACTCGATCATCTCCGAGAAGCATGCGGATGGCCGTTTATCGTGACATCTGGATTTAGAGATACGTCACATTCGGCTGAAATAAATAAGCTTTCTGGTGGTGGGTATCACACCAAAGGCGTTGCTGCAGATATAGCAGTATCAAGCGGTAAGCAGAAGCACGATATTGTCAAACATGCTACAGCGATGGGATTTTCTGTCGGAGTCGCTAAGACCTTTGTGCATGTAGATAGCCGCGTCGACACTCCGGTAATTTGGACGTATTAATGAATATTTTAAGTATGGTTCTAGGCTCAGTAACGGACGTTGGCAAGACTTACCTTGCGAATAAGGCCGCAGTAAAAGCTGCCAAGCATGACGCAACAATGTCAACGATACAAAATAATGCCGATTGGGAAACCAAAATGGCTGCTGCGTCAGCCGATAGCTATAAAGATGAGTTTTTCGTAATAGTGCTATCGGCTCCAATTTTCTTTATCGGGTACTCAATCGCGGTGGATGATCCTGCAATTATCCTGCGAGTCAAAGAAGGTCTTAACGCACTCGGTGGATTACCAGAGTGGTATCAATATTTGCTATTTATAGCAGTCTCATCGTCTTTCGGTATTCGCGGAGCCGATAAGCTGATGAATCTAAGGAATAAGTAACATGGCACTAGAAACGACAACCTATATCGATGGACTAGTAGCGACTAACCCAACGTCTAGTGACAATGTTGGCGATGGCGATAATCACATTAGACTTACAAAAAATGCTATCAAACTTACATTTCCAGCCATCGCGGGTGCAGTTACTCCAACGCATACGCAGATAAACTCTGGTATTGCACTAGCTAATACCGCAACTCATTTGAATACCGCAAATGCGGTGGTCAAAAGAGATGCAAGTGGAAACTTTGTTGCGTCACAGCTTACTGCGACCAATCTTATTGTTGGAAACATTACAGTTTCAGGTGCTGTTACTGGTAGCCTGACAGGCAATGCCTCCACCGCATCGAACGCCACTTTGGCGGCGCAGGCTGTTAAGTTACAGACTGCCAGAACGATTGCTTTAGCTGGCGATGTAACAGGAACTGCGTCTTTCGATGGATCATCGAACCCAACAATTACATGCACTATTGATGGGTCGTTGCACTCGCATCAGATGGCTGACATTACAGATTTAGGAGTTGAACTAGCGCGTATTGAAGCTACTGTTTCGGGAGCCGCAGTAACTTCGGCAGGGAAGTGGACTACCGCAAGAACTTTGCTTTTATCTGGCGACCTATCAGGCTCGGTGAGCATTGACGGCAGCACAAACGCAACGCTAGATGCTACGGTGGTGAATAACTCACACACCCACACCATCGCTAATATTACGGGGCTACAAGCTGCGCTTAATACAAAGCTTGAAACATTTAGTAATTCCGCAACTGCCACAAAGCTAGAAACTTCACGTTCTATCGGCTTTGCCTCTGCGTCAGACTTAACTGGATCAGCGTTTTTCGATGGATCTACGAATATAGAAATTAACGCACAAATTAAAAATGATAGCCACTCACACACGCTATCTACAATTGTCGGACTTGACGCTGCGCTTAATGCGAGAGTTTCGACGAGTGCTTACACAGCGGCTGATGTTCTCAATAAAATAAAAACAGTTGACGGTGCAGGCTCCGGTCTTGACGCAGACCTGCTTGACGGACTCTCTGGCGCAAGCTATTTAAAGGTCGCAACATCAAGCTTGACGGCTAACGGATATGTTAGTTTGAGCAATGGTTTAGGAATTATGTGGGGCAGCGCGTCTGTACCCGGTAACGCTGTAAATCACGCTATTAGCTTTCCAACTGGCTTTGGAAATGCCTGTTTTCAAGTCGTGACAAGCATGCAGGACACCGGAACAAATACTCAGGACAACTGGTCTTTGGGAACATCTGCACCATCTACCACAGGATTTTCCGTCACAAATGGTGTCGGTACTGCTAAGACTTTTAGCTTCATTGCGATTGGTTACTAAATAATGGCATTTGTCCCGCTTCGGAAAATTGGCAGTGGCGGTATAGTAACCGACCAAGACCCCTATGACTTAGAATTGACGCAGTTTCCTGACGGCAACAACGTGCAGTTCCATGAAGGCCGTATTGGCAAAGCTTTGGGGCATAGCATTTCAAACGCGCTACCCTTCTCACCAACGCATGTGCAGGGATGGCGATACGCTGGTAACAACACATTAATAATCGGTTCTCTCAACAAGCTGTATCGGTATAACGGTACGGCAGTTGCCAACGTGACAAAGACAAGTGACGCTACTAATTATTCTAACTCACCACGGTGGCAGTCGGAGCAGTTAGGTCTTGCTATGATGCTTAATAATGGTAGCCAGACGCCACAGTATATGTTGCCAACTGGAACACGATTTGCTGACTTACCAAACTGGCCCTCAACTGTGACAAGCAACTGCATAAAGCCTTATCGCAGTTTTTTAATTATGGCTGGTTACGAAACATCATCGACCAAGCATCCATACACCGTGCGTTGGTCGGACGAATATAACCCAACATCTGTTCCCGGCGATTACAGCATTACATCAACTACGAACCTAGCAGGCGAGAATGTTCTGTCTGGCAATAATGGCGAATTAATAGATCAGTTGCCGCTCAACAACTCACAGATAATTTATGCAGAGTCGGGCGTATTTGCGATGGACTTTATCGGCGCACCTTTTGTATTTAGCTTCCGCGAAGTTTTTGCTGATGACGGCATTATTAACAGAGGGGCGGTTGCTGCTTTTTTCAACAAGCATTTGGTTGTGGGCAACAACGACATCTATGTTCACGATGGAAACAGCAAAGAATCAATTGTTGATAAAAGAGTGCGAAGAACATTCTTCAACGCTGTTCAAGATACCCGATCTGTCTTCTGCCACACCGTAGAAGATAAATCAGAAGTGTGGATATGCTATGCCGACGAAGACGCTGACAATGTTTTAAGCGCCAATAGGGCTTTAATTTACAATTGGGCGCAGAACGCCTTCACGTTTATCGATCTGCCCAATATTCGCTCTCTGACATCCAGCGATGTACTTGACACGACTGGCGGGTGGGACGCCAACAACCTCACATGGGCAAACAGCAACGAATATTGGTCAACGTCTAGCCTAAACACAACCAATAAGGGCATCGGTGTTTACGCCGCAGGTTCGGAAAGCAGCAAGCTGTTTCAGATGAACAGCACTCACGGTGCGGCTGGTCAGCCGTTAAACGCTTATTTGGAAGCGACTAAAATAGATTTAGACACTGTACTTGGAAAAGCTAATAACGCTATCAAGCAGATGGTTGGAATACTCCCGCAGATTGAAGGCCAGGGTGAGGTATCGATTTCTATCGGTGTCAGCGATTCACCGCAAGGCGGCATCCAGTGGAAAGCACCTGTGATTTATAACATTGAGTCAGATCACAAAATTGACGTTAGAACGTCTGGACGCTACTTCGCGCTCAGAATTGAAAGTAACCACATTGAAGATTTCTGGCGACTCACCGGGCTAGATATTGATGTGTCGGAGGTAGCTGGTCGATGAGTTATCAGCTAAGTCCGACATCGGCAAATACGGTTAATGACCTTCGTTCATGGATAAGTAACGAACTCATAAGGGTCGGGTTGGCAATCTCAACCGAGTCGCAAACAACAACAATACCAGTAATAAACGCAGAGCCTTCAAAGCCTCAAATTGGGCAGGTTGTTTTTGCTGACGGTACAAATTGGAATCCCAGCGGTGGTCGTGGTCTTTATTACTACGACAGTGGTTGGACTAAAATAGCATAGGATATAAAGATGGGCTTTTCATTTAGTGGTTCAAAAAGTAAAAACCAATCAAGCAGTAGCGCAAACACCTTTGTTGACCAAAGTCAGCAGCCATATCTCGACGATGTGCGATCTCAAGCGCAAAATCTAAACGCGCAGGGTATGCCCGTTGAAGGTTTAGCTGGTCTTAACCAGACACAGTTGAACGCAATGGGGATGGCTAACCAAGGCGGTCAGATGCAGGCTGGCGCGGGTGCTAATGTCATGGGGCTTGGTGCGGCGCAGACGGCTGGCACAGGGGCTGCTATGAATTACGCTGGCGGTGCGATGGGCGGCGGCCCCAACGCGGGTATTAACACGGCGATGGGCGCAGGTAACGCCTACGCTGATGGCGTTATGGGTTTGAATGCCGCCCAGGGTGGCGGCGTAAATCACGGCATGGCTTCGAACATGGCTGGTAACGCTAGTCAAATGGGGGCAGCCAACAACGGTGGCATAAACATGGGCAACGCCCAAGCCATAGGTGGTCTGGCACAAAACTCCACTGCCGCATCGGCTAACGGGTTTAACTCAAACACGGCTACTCAGGCGGGTGGCTTGGCAACTGGTGCGGGTATCGCTCAGAACCAAGGCATCAACTCGAACAACCTTAACGGCTACATGAACAACAGTTCTTTAAACGGTCAGATCGATGCAGCAAGCAGAGATGTGACAAGAAATCTAAACGAGAATCAGCTAACAGGTATCGCATCTCAGGCTGCTGGAACAGGCAACAGCGGGTCAAGCCGTGCTGGTGTTGCAGCAGGTATCGCTATGCGCGGTGCGGCTGATCGGGTCGGCGACATATCGGCCAACATGCGGGGCCAAGCCTACAATCAGGGTCTTAATATTGAAGCTGGTCGAGCGACCCAGAACGCGCAGCTTCAGCAAGGCGGCAACCAGTTTAATGCTGGCGCTCAAAACAGCATGACAAGTCAAGGTCTGGGTATCGCAGGTAATCAGTCTGGTCAGAATGCCGGATTCCAGCAGCAGACAAATCTTGCGAATCAGAACGCTGGTAACTCGATGATGAACACTGGCATTGGTGTGGCTTCTGGTGCCGCATCACAGAACGCTGGTTTTAACCAGCAGGCCAACAGCGCCAACATGGGCGCACAAAATCAAATGATGGGTCAGGGTTACCAAATTGGAGCAAATCAGCTTTCAGGTAATCTAAATCGATCACAGCAAGCGGGTATGGGCAATCAAAACGCCTTCAACTCTGCCCGACAGTTCGGCGCGGGTATGGGTCAAAATGCATTCAACAGCAACACTCAGAATCAGCAGTTTGGCGCAAATATGGCACAGAATATTGGGCAGCAGGGCGTCAATAATATGGCGATGGGCCAAGGTATGATGAATACAGGCATCGGCATGTCTCAGGGTGCAGGAGACGCACAACGCGCATTCGAGCAGCAGCAGTACGCCCAGCAATTCCAGCAGGGTATGTCGCCGTACAACAGCTTAAACTTCTATAACAATATAGTTGGTGGGCCAAATAATCTCAGCACTGCTTCATCTCAAGCGAGCGGTAAATCTAGCAGCATGGGCGTGGGATTCGGATAAGGAATAGATAGAATGGCAAGATATTTTGACACGCTCCGCGACCCCACAGAAGCGGAAGCTAACCTTGAATCTCTTAATCGTGCAGATTCACCTCGCTTATTAGAAATTAACCAAGCGTCAGATATCCGCAATCTGCCTGTGCGGAAGGCCAGCAATCCGTCTGAAGAACAAGCACTTTTACGCGCTGGTTTTCGGAACAACGGAAAGCCTGGTGAGTTTGTTTCTCCAGTGCGTGATCTCACGCAGGAGCTTCAACAATACGAGTTGGCAAAGCGTGACGCTCGGCAAGCGGTACACGACGAGCAAGGCAACTCAACCATGTTTAAGATTGGAGACACGTTGGCTGATACTGGCCGACTATTTATGTCACCACTATTCTGGTTGTCTGGAGAAGATAGCAGCAAATACGATCCGTCAGCGGTTAGAAAAAGCGGATATCGCGCACAGCTTGAAGCTTCAGTTGGTTATACAAGCGAACTGTATAAGAAGTCAATTGCACACGCTGAACAGCGCGACGCAATCCGTGAAGCAAACAACATCAATGATCAGACTATGTTAGCTAAAAGGCGCGACCAAAATTCTCCAGTAAGCCCACAAGGGAAGCTGGTGTTCGACTACGCACGGCTTAATGGGCGCATGGCTGACTTCAATTCTCAAGACCCTACCAAAATACAGCAGCTTACGAGAGAAGCAAGGGTTAACGCTGGGGAAGGAAAGTATGTCGGTGTTGATAAAAGGTTTATGGAGACACAGACATATGACGATCTAGCAAAAATCGGCACAAGATTTAAAGGTGTTAGCGAAGACATTGGCAGTGCGTACATGAACTATCGACAACTGGTAAAAGCGTTAGACGCGCAGACTGGTATCGGTGATATTTCTGCCGTATTTAACTATATGAAGACGCTCGACCCAGACTCTGTCGTTAGGGAAGGTGAGTTTGCGTTAGCCAGAGACGCGGCGGGTTTGTTTCAGCGTCTAACAAACACCTTAGAAGAAGCCCAGACTGGTAAAGGGCTTACCGATATCGCAAGAGAGCAGATGCGAGATTTGGCTGCACAACTTATTGAGACTTACGAAGATAAGTATGAATCGATTCGTAATAAAGAAGTCGCGGAAATCAGATACCTGTCAGACAACGATGAAGACGTATCAAACTTCTTGGGCGAATATAAACAGTTACACCCCAACGCAACAATCGAACCTATTTAAAGGTGTGTTAAATGGCGCAAGCAAAAATTAACGGTCAGGTCGTAGACGTACCTGACGATTTCTTTGGTATGTCACCCGGAGAGCAGCAAAAAGTTGCAAACCGAATAGCGGCAAGGTCACAGGCAAATACGCCATCTGGCAAATCCAGCCAGATGATGCAGGATATTACCGCATACGGCCAGTACCTTGAGAAGCAAGACTCTGCTCGTAATAACGCTGATAACAGCAGCCTTAAAGACTTTGCATTATCCACGGGAGTAGGCGTAGATAAATTTGTCAGGGGCGTAGGTGACTTGATCGGTGTTGGGGGAGATAACCAAGAACATGCCAGACGGCTGGAAATTCTAGATGACACTCTCGCTGCCCAATCACCAACCGCAAACTTCACGGGCCGCATGGCGGGGGGTGTGTTAGCCGCAGTCCCTACCACAGCAGCAGCAACATACGCGGCCCCACAGACTTTGGGATTGATGGGGCGCACCGCAATTTCTGGAGTAGCAGGAGCTGTTGAGGGCGCGGTTGAGATTCCGTTTTCCGATGAGTCGCGCGCTGGTAACAGTGCTATGGCGGCGGTTGGTGGTGTAGCCAGCGAACCTCTTATGACCGTTCTTCAGCAAGCTATCAAGAGAATTCCCTTCGGTGCGCTGGTTGATAGGGTTGCCGGGTTAAGTGACACAATTAAAGATAAAGCATCTACTGCGATGCGTGAAATGGGGTATGACTACAGCAACCTCAAACAATCGACTAGGCAAATACTCGAGAGCATAGGCCGATCTGATGATGTTGACGTTGCTGTCCAAAAAGCAGTGGAAAACGAGCAGGGTTTCAATCTAACAGCAGGAGAGGCAAGTCAAGATTTCGGTCAGATATCAGCAGAGCAGTCAGCCGTCAGGCAGTCGCAAGAAGCTGGGGATATAATGCGTGATTTTAAAAATCAACAAAATAAAGACATCACAGTAAGAAGTGGGCAGTTAGCCGAAGAGATGGGAGGCAACCCTGCTTTAGATAAGGAGGGCGCTGGCAAGTCATTACAGGATGCTCTTAACCAGGCAAAGAACTCTGATAAAGATGGCTACATTGCAATGTACGATAAAGCCAAACAACTTTCTTTAGAAGACGGTGTAGACATACCGCTCGATAAATCTGTAGTCGCGCAATCGTACTATGACATAGCAGGCGATCATTTAGGTACACACCAGGGGCTGCTAGAAGATATTGGTAGGAAGCTTTCGCAGTACAATGTACTTGACTCCGCAAAGTTTAAAGGCGATATCCCTAGAAGGGGTTTGGCAGGAGATTTTGATTCGCTAAGTGTTGCAAATGTAGAGGATTTTATTAAATTCTTAAACACTAAATATTCGCCGACAGATAGCACTGGCAACATGATACTTTCGCAGATTAAAAAAGCTGTAGGTGACAACGCAGATGATGTTCTATCTCAAACTGTAGATGGTAGAACTGCTAAAAAGTTCTTGTCTCAAGCAAGAGCGGCAAGAGCCGCTAACAAAAACTATCATGCACTGTGGGAGGCTAAAGACGTTTTACAAGATACTACAGGTTTAAAAGTCGGCACAGACACACCGATAAGAGCCGCAAGCGACATTGTAAAATTAGTAACGAGGTCGCCAGAGAACGCAAGAACTGTTATACAAAAACTAATGGAGAACGGCAACGAGCAAGCGGTAGCAGATTTACGGACTTACATGCTAAAAGATATTTTTGATCAAGCGTTGAACCCGAACGTCATTAAAGGTGAGTTAGATTTTTTTCAAGGAACTAAACTTAACACATTAATTAAAAATAAATCAGATGTTTTGCAAGCCGTTTTGACACCAGAGCAGTTTGCTAACCTTAAAGCATTTCAGGATGCAGTTAAAAAAGCAACAATACATCCAGAAGGCTCCGTAAATTATTCTAACACTGCGACAAAAATATTAGACGCTGTATTCAATATTATTTCAGGGCTGCAGTACACGATGGGCGCGGGTTTTAAAGAACTTGGCGATCAACGTGTCGTTAAGAATGCCATTAGGAATAAAGGTAGAGCCACTGTTGATCACATACTGAAACTAGATAAAAACCACATAAACCTTAATGCGATACTGCGTCAAGGGTTAGAACAGTACAGCTTTGAAGATAAGGCGGCACTGTCAGAATCGGAGCATATGGATTAATGACTTTACTTGCAATTATAACAGGGGCAACTGAAGCAATAGCGGCTAAGACGGCTGGCATCCAAAGCGGCATGTCTGACATGTATGCCGCTAGTCCTCTTGGCAAGTTTGAAGAGGCGTACCGAGGCTTTGAAGATAACGTGCTTGAATCACCAGTGCATCAAGCATTCCAAGGTCAAGATGGTAAACGCGCTGATTTTGGTTCTGGCCCGTCAGGTGCATCTGATTACACTAAAATTGGCGTGGGTGGCGCGATGGACACATCTGGGTATGTCGATTCCACGTCTGGACTTCAAAGCGTAATGTCGCAGGCTGGCATTATGAATCCGGCAGGCTCGCAACTTCAGGGTGGTCTTCCGACACTGCACTCTGCGCCTCCACGCTTGGAGGCTGGTAGTGCCGCCTCAGAGCCTGCGTATGTCAAACAGTATGAGGATAACCTGGCATCTGTCTCAGACGTGCCGCCTGTCCCAGAGATCATCCAAGAGACTATTCCTGCGTTAATCGATCAGGATGAAGACCTAATTCAAGCTGGCGCTTTAGCGGAGTAATCGATGTCTGTATTTAGTGCTGTAGGAAAGAAATTAGCGGAAGGCGCACAAAGTCGTTTAAAAGCCTATCACGGATCGCCACACGACTTTGATCGTTTCTCAACTGAGAACATTGGAACTGGTGAGGGCGCACAGGCTTACGGTCACGGCTTGTACTTTGCCGAACGTGAGGGTACGGCGATGTCTTACCGAGATGCGTTAACACCAAGAGACTTTGATTACGAAGAGCATTTGATGGAGCAATACAAAGTCGCTGAGTCTTTGGAAGATTACAACCGTATGGACATGCTTGAACGTGCGATGCAGCACGACACCCCCGCAGACTTTCGAGACATAGCCTCTGATGCTGATTATGACGATGATTATCGCCAGTTAGCTGCTGACATGGCAGATGAGATGGAGGGGTTTGTAAACCCTAACGGAAACCCTGTTAACTTTGGTCGTATGTACGAGGTAGATATTGATGCCTCGCCAGATGAGTTGCTCGATTACGATGTCGATTTAATTGATCAAAGCCAAAAAGTCAAAGACGGAATTTTGAAGCTAGGGCTTACAGACCTTAATGGTAAAAAATACTCAATACAGGAGCTTGATGATTTAGGACATAGAGGGCAAACCCTTTACGAGAAAATATCTGCAAACGCTGGTGATGATGTTGCATCTATGAGATTAAAGGATGTGGGCATTAAAGGCATCAAGTATGCCGATGCCCAAACCCGATTCTCTCCCAAAGGTAGAACTAATAACTACGTCATGTTCGATGACAAGACCGTCGAGATTGCTCGTAAGTACGGTGTCTCCATGCCAGTAGCCGGAGCGATCCTTGCGGGGACAATTACACCAGAGGACGCACAGGCTGGCCCGGTTGCAAACGCGATACACATTGGACAGCGAATAATAGACTTGGGAATAATAAAGCCCGATCAGATTAACAACCCAAGAGCGATAAAACTCGCAACTAATAAATACAACAAGCTGATGAAAGAAAATGAGGCTTTTGCTGACAGAGAGCGAAAAGCCTACGCAAACGGTTTTGAGACGATCTTTAATCCAACCGAACTACCACCGCAAAAAATAATAACCCCGGAAGACTTAGTAGGCAAAACAATAGCCCCTGTTCGCGGCGATAGAAGTGATCTTGGTCACTTGAGCCAAGTGGGTGGTCAAAAAGTCAATGTTGACGTTCAGGCTGGTAAAAAGTTTAGCCGTCAAAATGGGGGGTGGGCATCGGCAGAAGGTATTGCTCAAGGCCAACATGGTAAATTGCGGGACGCTGCGGAAAAGACACAAAATGATGTCGTTGCTGTTTTTAACGCTATGGGCGAGGACTCTGTTAATTTTAGTACGCCGATTGCACAGGGTATGTTTCAGCAAATACCTGCACTTCAAAAGCTAAACCTTGCAGATGTTAAAAAGTTCGATGAAGAAGTGAGAGCGTTCAAAAAGCCCACTAAGAAAAAAGATGGGACAACAGTTGTTTCGTATCCGATGAAAGATTGGGTTGGACTCGACCACCCTGAAGCTATGAGCCAGATTATGGGTAAAGACGGCTACCCCAAGTTCGGAGCGTTGAGAACAGTTTTAACTAAGACAATGAGTAAAGCGCACTATCGAGATCGTGGTTTCCCCAGTTATAACGAGATGGTTAAAGCAGTCGAAGACCCTGAACTTGCAGGAGTAAATATTGGAGACGCAGGCACCAGTACATATAACGTAGATACCTCTAAGGGTATTGAGCCAATTGACTACCACGACAGCTACTCGCATAGAATGCCTGGTGATAATAACGGTGGTTTTGAAGAGTCTTTACCTTTTGAAATAGCGTTTCCTAAAAGCTATAAGCGGTATAGGAATACGAAAACAAAGTCAGGCAAATTGATGTCGCATGATCAAGCTATTGTAGCTATGAATATACGGAAAGACGGCTATGAAGTAGCGGATCAAGAATGGCTTGATAACGCTATGACATTTACAGAGAACAATAAAAAGAAGCTTGCCATAGCTGGAGCATTAGCCTCTGGTGGCGCATCAGCGGATCAAGCTAGAGAGCAACAAAGATTTGAAAGTTTAGAGGCTGAAGAGCAAAAGCTACGCGCTATGGGGTCTGCGTCATTTGGCAAAGTTTCGTCAGAGTTAGCTGCGTACCGCAGATCGCAACTTCTTCCAGACATCGGGACTTTGGCGCAGGGTGCTGTGAGAGACACGGCAAAAGGGCTAGACTATTTAAGCCCCGCAAATCTTACTAGGCTGCTATTTGACCCAGCAGACGAAGGACTGAGCCGATTTATGGCAAAACCTATTTCTAACAAAATATCCAAAGGAGCAGAGGTTTTAACTCGACCTATGTTGTACGATGAAAATGATCCATATTCAAAGAAAAGAAAGCAGGACGGCATGGATTTAGGTGGAACGTTGTTTAGCCCCCTGTAAATTTGCTCCAAATTTGCTCCAAGCCCTTGTAAGTCATTGATTTATAAGGGTGCTGGTACTATCAGACATGGGTCACCCGCACTACTTTTCTGTTAATTTTCAATCACTTAGCCTTTTTGTACATAATTTTAGTATATCTTTTATAACCACATAAGACGTTGATTTATAACGATTTATCACTATCCCTTGTTTTGCTTTGTTTTCGAACTGCTCCAAGAACTGCTCCAAATATAAATATAAATATCGCCTGTCTACCTTGCGTTTACAGGGGTTGCGCCTATAATTATCAAATCTAAATAAAAAAAGGTGCGCCAAATGGCAACAATCACGAAAAGAACTGGCAAACTTGGTATTAAATACCGCGCGGCTGTTCGAATATCCGGGCAAAAACCTATTG
>Ga0209815_1001478_pt1 | contig 15381 bp, 17 predicted proteins | sample CoawatmetaG00DNA_FD_187507 | JGI IMG/M metagenome (GOLD analysis project Ga0209815, IMG submission 187507) | Marine microbial communities from the West Antarctic Peninsula - Coastal water metaG002-DNA (SPAdes) (version 2) | ecosystem: Environmental > Aquatic > Marine > Coastal ...
TGGCGATGGAGGCGTAGGTTTAGCTTCAAGTATTTCAGGATCATCTGTTTTACGGTCTGGCGGGGGCGGAGCGGGTTCTTATGGAACAGGCAACGATGCTATTGGAGGTCTTGGAGGCGGTGGTGCTGGCGGCTTTGGGTTAAACAATGACGATGGAACGGCTGGATCAGCTAACACAGGTGGTGGCGGAGGCGGATCAGGCGGAAATAATTCAAACGGCGACGGCGGCGCTGGTGGATCAGGTGTTGTTATCATTAGGTACAAGTACAAGTAGGGGCTAAGTAACATGAGTATAGATCAAGTAAGCGCGTCCATAGGTGAACTCAAAGCAGAAGCAGCTTCCTCTAAGAACCAACGTGCTGCCTTGTTTCTTCAGGTAGCGGACATTAAAACAATGGTTGCTGATCTAACTGTTGTGATCCAAACAAATATAACTAAGGATGATATTAAAATCGAAGAAATTGAAAAAGATGTTAAGTCACATGGAGCATCCATTGGAGAACTTAAGAAATTCAAACAACGTATGCTCATTGGTATAGCCGCTATTGGTGGTACTGGTGGCATCATAGGTGGCCTAACTTCTGGGCTGTTAAACAAGTTGGGGATAGGTTAATATGCCGAAGCTAACACTCTTAGACATGACTCAGCGTATCTTGTCTAGCATGGACTCCGATGCAGTTAACTCTTTTTCAGACACTATTGAGTCTGAGCAAGTAGCTTATGTTATTCGTGATACTTACTATGATCTTCTTAATAACATTGAAATCCCTGAGCATCGTAAGCTAGTTACCTTGACAGCTTTAGCTAATACGGCTACCCCATCAACTATGAAGATACCAGACGGTGTCCGAAGGATAGACGAAGTAAGGTATAATGTTATTGCATCTGGAGGTACATCTAAGAAGTATGAAGTTATTACTTGGGTTGAGCCATACCAGTTCCTCTCTGATACGCTATCTCGTAACTCAAATGATAGTACAGTAACCACTGTCACAGTAGACGGTGGTGAAGTCTTTATTAGAAATAATATAGCCCCTTCATTCTATACAAGCTTTGATGATGAATTCATGATCTTTGATTCATACGACAGTGCCGTAGAACAAACTTTACAATCAAGTAAGTTTATAGTGTGGGCTATCCAAGAGCCTGCCTTTACTATGTCAAATAGTTTTACACCAGACCTTGATGTAAACTTGTTCCCATTGTTACTTAATGAGGCTAAGTCTACTGCACACGTAGAGCTTAACCAACAAGCAAATCCTAAGGCAGAGCAACAAGCCTTAAGACAGAAGATACGGTGGCAGTCTGACAAACACAGCGTATCCCAATCTCGTAATAACTCTTATGGAAGACCTGATTATGGACGTACAAATAGACGCAAACGCTAATAATGCAGTAGATAGTAATGATAACAATATTATTAATGTAAGTGAACTCCAATGGGAAACCGCTAAAGGTCACAAACTACAGGTAATACGCACTAACCCTTATGGGTTCTTAAAGTTTCAATGGGCATCAGGTGGGCCTCTCCCTAAGATACTAGCCGGGAATTACACTAACGAAAGAGATATGCAAGCAGCTGGCAATAAGTACATGGCAGCTAAAGTCGAAGATCAAACACGTGGTGTAGGTACAATAAAACATGCCAAGAAATCAAAGTCTCAAAGTATATAATACCTTTGTAGCTGGTTTAGTTACTGAAGCAACTCCACTGACCTTTCCAGAAAATGCAGTGTTAGGTGCAGATAACTGTGTCTTTGATAAGAAAGGAGACATACGTAGAAGGCTTGGCCTTGACTTTGAAGCTTCGGCTGCTTTAACTAACCTTGATGTAGTAGAAGCTACATGGGAAACCAAAGCAGCAGGATGCTGGGTCTGGGAAGAAGTTGGCGGTGACGGTACGTTACACTTTCTAGTTGTACAGGTTAATGCTACCTTACACTTCTATGACTTAAGCACTCAACCTATCTCAGCAAATAAGAAAGGCTTTACTGTAAACTTAGCAAGCTTTGCAGCTCCTTCTGCTACTGATGTAGGCTCTGAACTTATTGATGTAGCGTTTGGTAAAGGCTACTTGTTTATTGTATCTAAAAAACTAAAACCATTTTATATTAAATACAATCCTTCAGGTTCTGGGGCAATCACTAACACTGAGATAGGTGTACTAGTAAGAGACTTTGATGGTGTAGAAGATAGTTTAGACATTGATGAAGAGCCTACTTCTTTAACTGATGTACACAACTATAATTTAAAGAACCAAGGATGGATTAGTTCAGGGGGTGGGGTAGCTAACCCTATTACTACTTACTTTAGTAGTCAAAGTAAATACCCCGGTAACAACAAGCAATGGTGGGTAGCTAAAGACGCTAGTGATAACTTCGACCCTGCTGAACTAACTAAAATCTTCTTTGGTAATACTAGAGCACCACGTGGTCACTTTATCTTAGACCCTTTTAACAAAGATCGTACTACAATATCAGGTGTGTCTAACATTACAGCTGAGACAGTAACTACACGGCCTGAAGCAGTTGCTTTCTTTGCTGGTAGAGCATGGTATGGTGGCCCTACTTCAAGTACTCTAGCTGGTACAGTTTACTTTAGTCAGATCATTGAGAACGATACTAACATAGGTAGGTGCTACCAAGAAGCTGACCCTACATCAGAAGAGATTAGTGACTTGATTGACACAGACGGTGGTGTTATTGTTATTCCACAGGCAGGGAACATACTGTCTATGAGAGTCACTGGTGAGTCCCTCCTAGTCTTTGCTGTTAACGGTGTCTGGGCTATCTCAGGCTCTGGTGCTGGCTTCTCACCTACTGACTACACAGTGACAAGCATTGGTGATGCTGGCCTACTAGGAAAGCGTAGCATTGTAGACGTAGAAGGTACACCCCTGTGGTGGAGTGAACGTGGTATCTTTAGTATCGGACGTAACGAAGTAACTGACCGTATTGAAGCTAAGTCTGTGTCTGAACAAACTATTCAAACGTACTACGATGACACTATACCTAACGTATCTAAAACATCCTGCCAAGGTTCTTATGATCCAGTATCTAAGAAGGTTACATGGCTGTGGAATGGGGCTGGTAACTCAGGCAGCTACCAGTATAAGTACGATAAAGCTTTAGTGTTTGATACAAACATAGGAGGCTTTTATCCGTTATCTTTTGGTAGCCTAGCTTCAAACACTCCATATACTTTCGGTGTCTTTGTACTCCCTACTGTATCTAAGACTTCTCAGACTAACCAAATCATCCAATCAAGTACAGGTAACAATGTTATTCAAACAAGTACAAGTAACAATGTAGTAGCTGACGTTGAAGTGCTGCGTAGCGCTACTAACACAACAGCTTTTGTTATTGCTAAACCAGATGGTACAGTTTCTGAGTTTACCTTTGGTCAGTTAAATGATGATAGCTTTTATGACTGGGTAACCGTTGATGGAACTGGTGTGGATGCACCTAGTTTCTTTGAGACTGGTTATTTATTAGAAGGTAATGTAACTAATGCTAGACAAGCTCCTCATATTATGGTATACTGTAAGAGAACAGAGACAGGTTACCAAAGTAATGGGTCAGGCGGTTTTAACGTGTTAAATCCAAGTAGTTGCTTTATGCAAGCTAGATGGGACTTTGCAGATAATAGTAGCTCTGGTAAGTTTAGTACGAGACAACAGGTATACAGGATACTAAAGACATACAACCCTACTCCTGCTGCTTTAGATTTTAACTCAGGGTATCCTGTAACAGTGACACGTAACAAAGTAAGGGGTACTGGTAAAGCATTGCACTTGTACTTTGACAGTCAGGCAGGATTTGATTTTGATATGTTTGGCTGGGCTGTACACTTCAGTGACAATGCGAGGATGTAATGGGACTATTTGATATACTCAGTGCAGGAGCGTCTATAGTAAAGACTGGCTTCGATATCTACTCAGGTAGACAACAAGTCAGTGCAGCTGAAGATGCGAGTGACAGCATACGAGCAGCTAACGCTGAGTCTCGTAAAGCTAGGGCACTAGAGGCTACCAAACGTAGGCGTAATGAAGCTAAGACTAAGTTAGTGCAGATCAGAGAAGCACGAAAGGTAAGGGCGCAGGCTCGGAGTGCTGGTGTGCGAGGTGGGCGATCAGCTTCAGGCTCATCCTTCGCAGGGTTCGAAGGAAGTATCATATCCACTTCAAGCTCTAACCTAGGTACTTTAAACTTCTTAGGTTCAGTAGACGAGAGTATCTTCCAGACCTTCCAGAAGCAGAACATCTTTGCTAATGAGGCAGAACAGTCTAGGCAGCTTATTAAGACTATCCAAGCTAGACAGAACCTAGTATCAGCAGGAGTGAAAGCTCTTCCTGTAGCTAATAGTATCTTTCAATCTATCAAGAGGCGGGTATAGTAGATGCTTGAAGATCAGACCCTATTCAATGACACCTCTGAGTCTGAGGATACTACTCTGTTTGAAGGAACAGCGAGTACCTTCAGTCCTGAGAATGTACCAGAAGACTTCGCTTACAATAGAGGGTTAGTCTTATCTATGTTAGGACCTCCTCTTGAAATCCCTGCTAATGTACAACCTATCTCTGAGTCTACTTCCTTTAATGAGAAGTCTCCTGAAGAGCAAGCAATCATAAACAACATGGTGTCTGACATGCTCTCTATCACAGACTCAGTAGGGATTGACATGCTTAGTGAAGTCCCTTCCTTAGACACTCTAGACTTCTTAGCTGAGTACGCAGCAGAGTTAGCTACTAACAACTTTAACCTTAAGTCGGAGTTAGTGAAACAGCTATCTGACTCAGCTGACTCACCTAATGAACATAAGCAAGCAAGGGTACAGGTAGAGGCTTGGTTCAATCTTAACTCTGAAGTACAGGTTATGCAGAAAGCCTTTGAGACTAAGATAGAAGACACTGATGTCTTGAAGAAGACTAACGCTTGGTTGAATGTCCTTATCAAAGCTGTAGCCCCCGGTGCCCACAGTTTAAACGTATCAGAGTTAGCTAAACAGGTTAACCCTGAAGGGTACGCAAAGGTTACTGACCCTACCACCCTATCCCATAACTTCGGTGTAGTCCCCGGTCAGCTGTTAGTCGGTGAGATGAAGGATGTTATCTTAGAAGGTCTTGTAAACGCCAAGCCTACTGAGAAAGCTGAGATATACAGAAGCTTGTTTGAGTTAGTTAACGATAACCCTAACATCGTACCTTACGAACTCCTGTTCAACCACATGACTAAGGACGGTGTGAACAAGAAGATACTCATGGAAGAGCTACTCTACCGTGTTAAAGAAGGGAACATTGAAGGTATAGATTGGGATAGGTACTTAGAGAACTTCTTTGGTGTCCTTGACCTCCTCCCTTTCGCTATCCCTAAGGTAGCCAAGACAGCTAAGGTAGCTGCTAGAGCTGAACGTTGGGTAGACAACATGATGAAGCTAGCCTCCCCAGAGGAAGCGAAGCTACTTACACACGTCAAGCCAGATAAGATAGCTGGTGACGTAACTGACCCTGACATCTTCAAAGGTCCTAACGCTAACTCCACTATGGATGTCGTTAACGCTGGCGATCCTATGACAGCTGGAGAGTTGTTCACAGGGTTAGATAGACAGGTCGCTGAGTACCTAGGCTTACGCCCAGAGGACATAGCTGATCGTTTCCACCCTAAGATCGTAGGCTTCAACTCCACAGGTATGTCAGAGGCAGCTCTACACGGCTTCACAGGCTCTATGGAGGAGCTTCAGACTTTCATTAACACGTATAACCCTTCATTCTTTGTAACTGGTAATGAAGTGAACGTAGCTGTTGAGACTCTACAGGCTCGGTTAGCTGATAAGGTTGGTGTACAGTATTTCAATGATAAGACTAAGGTAGACTTCACAGACCAAGGCTTTACAGTCCAAGCTATGTATGGTAAAGATGCAGTAGGCGGTTACAAGACCTTAGACGAGGTTAAAGCTGCTGTAACTAACATAGGTGAGAAGGTAGAGAACGTTGAGATCATCGCAGTTAACCCAGCTACTCAAGAGTTTGGTGTTGTATCTGTTAAGGCTCTACGTTCTAATGAAGAGTTTAAAGGGGACTTCTATATCAGAGTTAACGTACCTTATAAGTACAGCTCAGAGACTGTTGCCGACTTCAGTACAGGTAACTTCAACAAACAACAGATATTCAAACCTATGACTGGTGTAGGTTTCATGACACCAGCTCAGTTCACCTTTGAGAGAAGCATCGTACTAGGGGCCACACGTGTTGCTGATATGCAACCTACCTTCACAGGTAAGATTAAAGCTCTTGCAGATGGTTTCACTAAGAGTTCTAGAGAGTCTAAAGTAAAAGCTATTGAAGCTTTAGAGTTCGGTAATGATCAAGGTCTTGTCTTCACTAAGAAGGAGTTCATGATTAAGTATGATGCTACTCCTAAAGACTTTGATGCCTACGCAGCAGGACGTAAATACTTCGACGCTATCTACGGCTTACGTAACGGCACCCTACGTAAGGGTATGGAAGCTAAGAACTACCGTTGGGTGACTAACGAGTCTAACTCCTTCAACGGGGTAGGACGCTCTATTGATACACTCCCTAGTACTGTTAAGAAGATATGGGATGTAGATAATAAGAGGTTCATGGAAGCTAGTAACCTCACAGATCAAGGTATCGTAGACTTACAGAAGTCTGGTAAGACTATAGTACAGTTATGGAAAGCTCATAAGAACAAAGGCGGTAGCTATAACTATGCTATCGTTGGTCGTGGTACTAAGATCACTGAGCTACCTGTTAACGTCTTGACACACAACACTGGTTACACCCCTAGAACCTATAAAGACCCTTACTTGATTAAGGTGACATCACCTACCCTTACAGATGGTAACCCCGGTACGGTTACACACACCTTAGGTACCTCTGAAGGTGAGGCAGCAGCAGCTCGGTGGATTGAAGCGTATAACAAAGACCCTCGTAATGCAGGGGCTGAGGCTACGTACATCCGTGACAATGTTAAAGACATCAACCCAGAACGTGACGCAGCTAGTGCTGGTCTGTGGTACGAAGGACGTGGTAAGAGGCTTAACAGACTGACAGGTGAAGGTGGGTTAACCCCTATCGTAGACCCTATCCAAGCTATCCAACAGACAGCAGGTTCTATTGGTAAAGCTATATCCCATGTAGACTGGCTGTCTAACATGAAGCAACGGTACATTAAAGAGTACGGAGATAGACTGACCATACCTTCCCAGTTCAGTGCACCGGGGTCTACCTTAGGTACAGGCACTGCTGATGGTAGGCAGTCTAAAGCTTTATATGACTACATCAACATGATGAGTAACATCAACCCTGATGACAATGCTGTCTACAAAAGCATGGTACTAGGTACTCGGTTTATCTTAGAGAGTATCGGCTTAGAACGGGCAGCTATCAATGTAGATAAAGCTATGTTTGACTTAGACCCTACAGGTGCAGCACGTGGTCTAACCTTTGCCACCTTTGTAGCTATGCACCCTCTTAAGCAGCTACTACAGAACTCAGCCACTATCTTGTGGACAGGGTCAGTTGATCCTATCAAGGCAGCTAAGGCTGTGAGTGACTCTACGTTCCTGATCTCAGCCCTAGCTACTAAGCACCTTCCCGGTGCAGGCCATGATGCTGTTATGAACGGCTTAGCTAAGAGTTGGGGAGTCACAGTCAACCAAGCTAAACAACACATGGAAGCTTTTAAACTCTCAGGGTTATGGGATGCAGTTGATACACATAACCTATACAACAGTTCTATCCTTGAGCATACAGATCAGGTAGAAGCGTTAGCTACAACAGCTATCAAGGCTCCTATCCGTGGTGCTAAGGAAGGAGCTAGGTTAGTTAAGAAGGTTGGTTTTGACCTGAGTGAGAAGCTAAACGTCCTAGTCCACTGGAACTTCGCAAGGAGAGCCTACATAGCTAGAGAGGGTATATCCCCTTCAGCTCCGCTAAGTAACACAGCTATGCATACTATCGCAGCTGATGCTAAGATACTTACAGGTAACCAGAACAAGTCTGGTGTCAGTAAGATGCAGAAGATTGCACCAATGGGCACACAGTTCATGCAGTTCCTAGTCACCCATACTATGTCCTTGTTCAGGGACCACGTAGCTACTAAAGCGATGGCTACTAAAGGAGCCTTAAAGAACTCTCGTAACCGTATCGCCTTCGGCTTAGCTGCTTATGGTCTGTTCGGTGCAGCTACCTTTAAACCGTTTGTAGACATGTATGAGAAAGCTTCAGGCACTGTCCTCCCTGAGTACGCTAAAGAGATTATATTATTCTCTGTAGTAGACAGTGTGATTAACGGCTTCTTAGGTTCAGTAACTGGTGAGAAGTCTGACCTAGCTGTAGCTGAGGTTATCGCACCAGCTGTCGCATTCAGTGTAGCTTACGACTACATCACTAAGGTGGGTAACGGTGAGATGGACTTAGTCGGGGCTGTCTTAGGTCCTAACAAGTTATCAGCTAGTCGTATCGGTGAAGCCCTTTCGTTTGCTGAGATGACTAGACTTGATGGAACTACAACAAGCCCTGAAGCTACCCTCCTCAGTGTAGAGAGGGCTGTTGAAGTCTTCAGAGGCTTCGATGATGCAGCTCAGGCGTGGTTCGCTTACAAGACTGGGCAGTTCCAGAACAAACGCAACAACCCTCTGATTGAGGCAACGCTACCCCGTATATTGGGAAGGTTGTTTGGTGTACGTTCTAAAGAAGAGTTAGCTTACTTCGCTATGGGCCGTGATGAGCGTCAGCTTAAGAAAGGTGAGCAAGCTTTCATTAAGAACGTGACAAGTTACATCATGCGTGTATCTAAAGATGGGTATACAGAGGAAGTAGCTGCGAAGATTAACACTATTACTAAAGGAGCATACGCTAGTTGGGACGCTCAAGAGCTATCTGACTTATCTGATAGAGTAGCTACTTCAGTGTACAACGCAATGAATAGTGTACCAGTTAAAGATCAGCTATTCCTTAATAATGCTGCTCAAACACACAGAGGTAACGAGATGTTTGATAAACTTCTACAAGACCCTAATATACCTGACTCAGTCAAGACAGATATCCAGAACCTTAGAAATGCAAGAGGAGAGAAGTAATGGTAGAGAACCCCATCCAGAACATCATAAGTGGTGGCGCTACTATACGTCCTCCTGACCAGATCAGAGATGTTAATAGTGAAGCAGTCAGCTTTGATGTGAACACAGCTATCCTTAACTCAGGGCTTGGTGCCTTAGTAGCTGTCAACGATGCCTTAGTAGTCGGTGATGCAGAGGATGCAGTGTCCTCATTCATCAGTGAGGATGACATCGGTACGCTATCTCAAGCAACTAACACTAAGAAGCGTATCACAGCCTCTACTTCGTCAGCATCAGGTAAGGCTTCAGCAGCTCTACGCCTATCAGCTGAGAAGACTAAGCTTATTGCACAGAACCCTCACTTAGAACAACGTATCAATAACATCTTCTCACCGGGAGAACAGACCAGAGCCTACCAAGTAGGTCAAGCAATTGCTAAAGGAGAGGCAGATGCTACTGAAGCTAGAGTAGAAGGAGCTATGGCGTACGCAACTACTCAGCCGGGGTTAGTTAACCAGACTCTAGACGTACAGATAGCAGCGTATAACGCTAGTCAAATCCACTTAGCCACTAAACAGGCTGAGATAGATGGGTATGACTTGATCATTAAGAAGTCTAACGCTGGAGCTGCTCAGCAAGGGGCTATCGTAGCTAAAGAAACAGCCATAATGATACAAGATGTCACAGGTAAGACCAATATCATCAACAGCGCCCTTACAATGGGACGTGCTAACGGCGTAGCACTGTGGGAGTTCGAAGCTTCTAAGGGTAACAGCTTTGCTGCTCAGACTTTAGACACCTTAAAGAACACTAAAGATGACGTAGCCTACAAAACTAAGCTTGTCGAGCTAGGTATCAGTATCTGGGAGAACTCTAAAGGTGCGTTATCTTCAAAAGTACTCAGTGGTAGTGGTATTGTGGACGCAGGAGCAGCTGGCTCAGACCTATCGAGCTTCAACAGTACAGCTGATGCACACATTAAAGCCTTACAAGGTGGTTCTCTACTAGAGTACGCTGAAACTAAGGAGAAGACGGTTAATGCTAGTGTTATTGCTGACTTCATAGCTAAGAACCCAGAAGTCCACTCTTGGATGACGGTTATGCAGAAGTATTCAAGTGTCACAGGGGCTATGTTGAAGACTGTTAAAGGACGAGCCATCGAAGCGAAGCTAGTAGCTATGATGGCAGCTAGTGTAACAGCTTTAAAAGCTAATGTACCTCCTCCGATAGACCCTACAGGTGAGACAGACGAGGCTCAGGTGACAGCAAGTCTAGTCTCAGCGTCCAGTAAGGCCATAATATCAGAGGACACCCCTCCAGAGGCTTTAAAAGAGGCTGTGAGTCTAGTACGTGCACAGATCAAAGGTCTAGTAAGTCGTCCCAGAGACTATGACAAGTCAGCTTACGAGTCTATCCTCCATTCTATGTCTACTGACGGTGGTTACAAGAAAGTCACTGAAGGAGAAGGGAGAGTAACAGATGAGACTGCTGCAATCTTCGCTACCCAGTACGTAGACAACGTATACATGCCCTCATACAGGGAAATGATAACAAGATCACTAGGTCCAGCAACTAATGAGACTGGGGTGCCTGAAACAGGTGGTGCGGGTACGTTATTCAATGATCCACAACAACCTGAGCAAGGTCCTGTCATCAGAGGCTTCCAAGGCATCTCCTTTACTGTCTCTTCTAAGGGTCGACTCAACTTTATAGTCAATGGAGACTCAGAGTTAACTACTGAACGTACGCTAACAGCTAAAAGCATTGTATCCCAGCTAAACGCTAAGGTACAGGGTCTCAACTCTGCTATTAGACTAGGGAGTACGGCTTCTAATGCTGATCCTAAGGAGTACGCTCGTCTTGTAGGCTCTAATATCCTTGGCTTAAAGAAAAGCACAGCACCTGAGCAACAACCAGTACCTGTACCTAAACTTGTAAGGAAGAAGATCAAATAATGGTAAATACTCTGATAGACCCAACAGTAGACTTTGAAGAGAACGAGATTGTAGAGATACAACACCCTCTCCACGGTATGATTGAGTTCGAAGTGCAGAAAGGTATGTCAGATAAGGCTGTGACGGACGCAGTAGGTAAACTAGACCTAGACCTTTTACTAGGACTAGAACAAGTAAACGAAACAGACGTAGGAGTAACGCAGATGGAGCAGATTAAGCAGTTTGAGAATGCTGCTGGTGCAGGACAACGTGATGGTAAATGGTTCTCTTTTGAAGTCAACTCCAATGAAACTAACGTAGGGTATGGACACATGCTTACGTCAGAGGAGCTTTCATCAGGGTTCATTACTATCAACGATGAGATTGTGGACTACCGTAAAGGTTTAACACAGGATCAGGTTGAGTCGGTACTAAAAGCAGATGTACAGTGGGCACAGACACACGCTGAGTCCTCACTAAAGAAAGTCGGTATGGAAGGTGATGAAGGTAAGCTACAGGCAGTCACATCCTTGATCTATAACGTAGGCTCAGGCTCATGGGGTAGTAGTAAAGCTAAGAAGTTCCTTGAAGCTGGTAACATTGAAGACTTCATGCACGAAGCGTTCTCTGAAGAAGCTGGCTTTGTCAACATCAACGGTGAGTACTCTAGGGGCCTTGCCCGTAGACGCAAAGAAGAGGCTGGGTTGTTTGCCCAAGCAAATATAAACGAGGGGAGTCCTTTCAGTAAGATGATTAGTGAAGTACTCAACACTATCAATCCTATCAGTACAGCGCAAGCTGCTGATGATCCGAAGGGTCTCCCCCTCCCTACACAGGCTGAGTCAGATGCAGCTACGGCTGCTGCCGAGCCATCATCTAAGTTTGGTACACCACCTGTAAAGCCTACACCACCACGAAAACCTGAACAAGATAGTGGCTTTCCTACACCACCACGTAAGCCTATCGCACCTAGAGTTGCTGGTGCGCCAGCTATAGAGCCTGATACATCTATTAAGAAAGAGGAAGCTGCCCAGTTAATCAACGAAAGGATGGAACCGTCAACTTTCTTTGGTTCTTCCCTTATCCCTGCTTATGGAAGTCATGCTGAAGCAGCTACTAAACACATGGCGGCTGCTACATTAGAAAGAATGGGGCTACCTGTCCCTGACTCTTTAAAAGCTACTATTGATGAAACTTCACTAAGCCCTGATGTCTTGAATGTTACAAGGTTAGGTGCTTATAGAGCTTTCAAAGATAAAGCTAAAGGTGGTACAGGCTTTACTAACTATCAGAAAGACTTTGGTGATGCAGCTAAATTGGTATACGGTAACTTAAGAGAAAAGTTAGGTACAACAGGAATACTAGAAGAAATCGTTGACTCCTTCTTTGATCCTGTTTCTGCGGCTGGTTTGACTATAGGTGAGTCAAGTAACATAGTGGAACGTGATGGTAATTTATGGATTGTAGGTGATGAGTTTAACTTCCCTAAGATTGGTAACACTAAAGGAGACACATGGCTAGGTATCCAGTCATGGTTCTCAGACGAAGGGGGTTTATTTGCTGTATCACCTGAAAACAGACAAAAGATTGAGATTAACTTAGGTTCTATTAAGGAGATTGAAAAGCTCTTAAACGCCCAAGAAGGTAATAGTTCCAAATAAGTAACCCAATAGTAAACACAGGCCATACGATGACAAGACTAATAAGTACAAACTCATGGTATGTGATGCCTAAGAACTTAGCTGACAATAAAAACATGTCATCAAAGTGCCAGTAAAATTGCATATACAACTCTTTAAAAGACATAACAACTCCTAATTAAATGTAAACCTTATACACAGTATACACTAGAACTTAAGACCTGTCAACCCTAACCAACCAACCAAGGAGAGAAGACTATGTTAATGAAAAAGAACGGAATGAAAAAGAAGCCAGAAGACAAAGCTAAAGCTAAGGTTAAAGCTAAGGCTAAGAAGAAGAAACCTATGATGAATAAAAAGTCAAGTTACTAATGTCTGTCGAAAGGGCAGGGGAGAAATTCTCTGGGTACAACAAACCTAAGAACTCTAGAAAAGGAGGGAAGAAGTTTGCTGTCTTAGCTAAAGATAAAGGTAAAGTCAAACTCATAAGGTTTGGCGATGCCAACATGACTATCAAGAAGGACCAGCCTAAACGCAAGAAGAGCTTTAGAGCGCGTCATAAGTGTGACACCAATCCACCTAGTAAACTTACTGCTAGGTACTGGAGTTGTAAGAAATGGTAGAAATAAAAGAGAAGAAGTAACATGGCAAAAGATAAAACACATTACTTACCAAGTGGGGCAGTGTACACAGGCGCTACCCATAAGACAAATGGTAAGCTGATGACAGGAGCAAAGCATACAAAGGCTAGTAAAATGCTTTCTCACTCTAAACCTAAGAAGAAGAAGTAATGGCAGCTAAGAAAAGTACTGGCAAGAAAGATGCTTGTTATACTAAAGTAAAGTCACGGTATACTAAGTGGCCTTCTGCCTATGCATCAGGTGCATTAGTGAAGTGCCGTAAAGTTGGTGCTAAAAACTGGGGAAACAAAAGTGGCAGCAAAAAGAAAAAGTGATAGCTTAAACAAATGGTTTTCTCGTAATGAGGGTAAGGGCTGGATAGATTGTAAGACAGGCAAGCCTTGTGGTCGTAAGTCTGCTACTAAATCTAAACGCGCTTACCCTGCTTGCAGACCTACTAAAGCACAGTGTACTTCTGCTTCTAAAAAGAAGAAGGGGCCAGCAAGGATTAGTTGGAAAAAGAAAGGAGGATAACATGCTACCATTTATAGGCCCTGTAATTTCAGGCGTATTAGGTATAGGTAAGACCTACCTAAGCAACAAGGCTGAAGTCGCTAAGGCTAAACATACCCGTCAACTCACTAGTATTGAGGGTGATCAGACTTGGGAGATAGAACAAGCTAAGAACCAAGCAGGAAGCTGGAAGGATGAGTTTGCCTTAGTGGTCATAATCTCACCCTTCATAGCTATGTTCCTAGCCTCAGTGTTTAACGAGCCTGAGATGGTAGTACGTATTGGTGAAGCTTTTGTTATCCTTAAGATGCATGTACCAGAAGAGTACTGGTATCTATTGGGTGTAGCCTTTGCTTCTACGTTTGCTATAAAGGGTGTACCAAATATGCTTAATAAGATACGTGGTAAGTAGTTACAGCCTCCCTAGATCATACTTAACACGTTCTAAATAGATAGCTCCATCCAGTAGCTCTTCAATGGCATGGTCAATCCACTCTGTAGTTTTCACATCGTTACGCATCATTGTCTTACCGTATGTCTTGATCCCTTCTTTACTACGGTCACTCATTCGTTTCATAACTGTATTAACTATCGGGTCTATATCGTGTGAAGTTTTATACATTGTTTAGTCCTCTATATAGAATAAGTGTTTACCAATTCGGCCTAAGTAAAATAACTTGCCAGCCCAGTAAGGGTTGACGTATGTTGCATGGTAGTGTGTAGCTCCTTCTGTCTCACCTACTACAGCACCATCCATAGCTAAGTTAGCTACCATGTATGATGCAGCCTTAGCTTCAACATCTAACATGACCTCATGCTTACCATCACACCAGTAACTAAACTGACATCTATCGTGGACTGTAGCACACACCGACTTGGTGGTTCTAGTCAGTGCCACGTTAGCTATAGCCAGCTGACCGATAAACGGCTCTGACCTCCCTTCAAAGTATATAGCTTCAGCTAAACAGTCTACATCAGTTTGTACTTGTCCAGACCATGCTGATACAGATGTAAGTACAATGAAACTCCATGCAACAACTAATAACAAGAGTAACTTATTCATTTACATTTCTCTCCAACTGTTACTGTAGCTCTACCATCACCTCCTACCTGTTGTAGGTATAGTTTATCACCAATCTTAGATGGAGTCAATAGGAAATATGATGTACTCCCCTCAGGTGAAGGGTTTTGCTCTACCCTGTGACACCCTACCCATACTAAAGTTCCTGTATCATACTTAGGTGTGATGCCGCATCCAGCTAACACCACACTCATAGCCACAACCAACACTAACCTACGCATTATCCACACTCCTTGTTACCTGTTGCAGGGTCAATGAAACATGCAGCACCTTCAATAGGTTCCTCTAAAGGCTCTACCTTATTCAAGATACCGTATCGTTTACCAGCTGCCCTGAATGTAGTACACCCCTTAAGCTTACCCCGCCAAGCTTTCATGTATACGCCCTTGAACTCATCAAAGGATACATCATCAGCCACATTGATTGTCTTAGATACTGCACTGTCAATGAACGGTTGTACAGCTATCTGCATATCTAAGTGGTCATGCGTAGTCAACTCATCTGCCTCT
>Ga0209815_1001489_pt1 | contig 15315 bp, 8 predicted proteins | sample CoawatmetaG00DNA_FD_187507 | JGI IMG/M metagenome (GOLD analysis project Ga0209815, IMG submission 187507) | Marine microbial communities from the West Antarctic Peninsula - Coastal water metaG002-DNA (SPAdes) (version 2) | ecosystem: Environmental > Aquatic > Marine > Coastal ...
GTTGCACGTACTGCGTCTTTTGCTTCTGCTGATGCAATCGCATCTGATTCTGCTGCGTCTGCTTTAGTAGTTGCATCTGATGCTGCTGTGCTGATCGCTGCCGCCTGTGCTGCGTTTGCTTTAGTAGTTGCATCTGCTGCTGCGGTAGAAGCGGCTGATGATGTAACACTAGTGATTGCTGAACTAAGTTCTGCGTCAGTTGCCATTGCATTTTGAATCTCAACTAATGTATCAAAGGCTGCGCCTGCTCCATTGGTTACTTCTGAAATTGCTTCTGATTTTGCTGCGTTTGCTTTAGTAGTCGCATCTGCTGCTGCTGCACTAATTGCTGCTGCTTCTGCTGCGTCTGCTTTAGTAGTTGCATCACTTGCTGCTGCTGTTGCACGTACTACGTCTTTTGCTTCTGCTGATGCAATTGCATTTGCTTCTGCTGCGTTTGCTTTAGTAGTTGCATCACTTGCTGCTGATGCAATCGCATCTGATTCTGCTGCGTCTGCTTTAGTAGTTGCATCTGTGGCTGCTGCTGTTTGTGCTGCATCTGCTTTAGTAGTTGCATCACTTGCTGCTGCTGTTGCACGTACTACGTCTTTTGCTTCTGCTGATGCAATCGCATCTGCTTCTGCTGCGTCTGCTTTAGTAGTTGCATCTGTTGCTGCTGCTGTTGCACGTACTGCGTCTTTTGCTTCTGCTGATGCAATCGCATCTGATTCTGCTGCGTCTGCTTTAGTAGTTGCATCTGTTGCTGCTGTACTGATCGCTGCTGCTTCTGCTGCGTCTGCTTTAGTAGTTGCATCACTTGCTGCTGCTGTTGCACGTACTACGTCTTTTGCTTCCGCTGATGCAATTGCATCTGATTCTGCTGCGTCTGCTTTAGTAGTTGCATCTGTTGCTGCTGCTGTTTGTGCTGCGTCTGCTTTAGTAGTTGCATCTGTTGCTGCTGCTGTTGCACGTACTACGTCTTTTGCTTCTGCTGATGCAATTGCATCTGCTTCTGCTGCGTCTGCTTTAGTAGTTGCATCTGTTGCTGCTGTACTGATCGCTGCTGTTTGTGCTGCGTCTGCTTTAGTAGTTGCGTCTGTTGCTGCTGCTGTTGCACGTACTACGTCTTTTGCTTCTGCTGATGCAATTGCATCTGCTTCTGCTGAATCTGCATACGTTTGTGCTGCGATCAGAGCTGCGTCTGCTTTAGTAGTTGCATCTGCGGATGCTGTTGCTACTGCGTCTGCTTCTGCTGTATTTGTATACGTAGTTGAAGTTACTGCTGCTGCGTCAATCTGTGTCGTTACTGCGGTTGCAGTAATTCCATCTGTGATTCCATAGCCTGCAATAGTAGTTGGCTTACCAGTTAAGGTAGAAAACGAAGGTGTTGCTGCTGAAATCTGAGAATCAACATACGTGATCGTAGCCTTCAATGCTAGCGCATTAGTAGTAGTTGCTGCGAAGTTTGCATCATCGCCAAGTGCTGCTGCTAATTCATTTAACGTATCAAGTGCTGCTGGTGCTGCACTTATTACTTCTGTTACTGCTTCATCTACATAAAACTTTGTCGCGACATGATGTGCTAGCGTAGGTGCTTTTACGTTAGTGATCGTGCCATTAGTCATGTCTAAATCACCGGCAATCTTCGAATCTGCATTCGTTTCAAAACCAGCATCTATTAAAAATCTTTTTTGTGCCATTATATTTTATTTCCTTTATTTCTCGCGAAAAAAATTGTTAGATCATACTAACGTAATGATATTTATTCATTTTCTAATCGTGTTAACAACTTAGTTAAAATTAATTTAAATGTATAGTATCAAACAAAAATGCCCACCCTCTGTGGGCATTTTATATCTTCTTTTCGTCTTGGTTTTAAATCTCTATATTAATACGATTAAACGTTAATGTATGTAGAGATAACTTTAACTGATGCTGTTACTGAATTAGTAGTATAAGTAAGTTCAACGTTAGTTCCATTCATTGCTACAGATGCATCACCGATCAATGAAGCGCCGGTGTAAACCATTGCAAATTCAGTGATATATGCTGATGTTCCGTTATGGATAACTAATGCTTCACGAGTCTCGTATTCACCAGAAACGCTATCACTAACTTGGATTACGTACTTAGCAGTACGATATACTGTTGCGTCAAATGTGTCAATCACGTCACCACCAGTAGTTGCAGAAACATTTCCACCTTGAATAAAGGCTTTAACATCTGTTGCTAACTTAGCAGGGGTAATTGAACCAACTTCAACTGTATAACCAGTTTGATGACCAACCACTACTGCTTGAGTACCAGTAGGCATAGCGCCTGCTGTGAATGTGATGGTATCTGCTGCTGCGTCAACTGTATAGTGAACTGATGGATCTTGAATTACACCACCTACGAATACCATTAGGTCTTCTGCTGATGTTACATTGAACGTTAGTGCAAACGTAACTGTTGCACTATCACCACTTAGTGTTTGACGCTGTACGTCAGATACTAATACAGTAGTTGGGTCAACAAGTTCAAGACCTGTTCCTGCTGCGTTAACAACTGCAACATAATTAACAGATGAAGAATAGTTAGTTTCAGAACCTTCGAAGTCAGTCAAGTTTAAGAATGACTTCTGAGTGTCTACAGTTACAACACCGTTAGCATAAGATACTTGTCCAGCGCCTTCTGTGTCTACTACCGAGATTGCAGATTGTGCACGTGCGTCAGTGAAGTAAAGATTTGTTGAACCTTCTGCTAGATCATCTGTATCATATACAGATATATCTTGTGCTGCTATGGCTGAATCAACATAAAGCTTAGTAGTTGCGTCAGTCGTTGCTACAGGACTACCTAGATTAGAAACAATGTTACTTCCCATGTTAAGAATACCAGACATTGTTGAACCAGATTTTGATACTTTAGTATCTATATCTGATTGTAAAACACCGTCTGCTGAAATACGAGCTGCTTGTTCGGTAGATACTGCTGTTGCATTAGCTGACTCTGCTGCGCGGGCTGTTACTGCTTCTGCTGAGATAGCGTTTGCGTTTGCAACTTCTGCTGCACGTGCTGTGCTTGCTTCATTATAGATCGCTGTAGTGTTTGCAGTAACAGTAGCTAACAAATCACCGTCTGCGCTTTGGAATGCAGTAACAATTTCAGTCAATGAATCCAATGATGCACCATCAACGTTTGCAGTTATAAAGTCAACTTGTGACTGTAAACTCGTGTCTGCTGCGATACGAGCTGCAACTTCGGTTGATAGGTTAGAAGATACAGTTGAGATTGAAGAAGCGTTTGCTACTTCGGCTGCTCTTGCTGTTACTGCTTCTGCTGTGATAGCATTTGCGTTTACAACTTCTGCAATACCAGCGCGAGTTGCTTCGTCTGAGATCGCTGTAGTGTTTGCAGATTCTGCAAGTCCTGCACGAGTCTCTTCTGCTTTGATTGCTGCGTCTAACTTCATGTCTGCACTTGCAAGCGAAGTTGCGGTATCATGGTAATTAGAAGTAGAAGGTGCAACATATGCGCCTGCAACTGATAAACCAGCACCAGTTTGCGTAGCCGTAATCTCAGTCAAGTTTGATGCGATGTCAGAAGCCAATGTACTTTCAACACCAGTTGCACGAGTAACTTCTGCTGAGATAGCGTTTGCGTTTACAACTTCTGCTGCACGTGCTGTGATTGCTTCTGCTACGATAGCGTTATTGTTTACAAGTTCTGCTGCGATAGCACGAGACTCTTCTGTCTTGATTGCTGCATCTAACTTCATGTCTGCACTTGCAAGTGAAGTTGCGGTATCATGGTAATTAGAAGTAGTAGGTGCAACATATGTGCCTGTTGCTGATAAACCAGCACCAGTTTGTGTAACATCTAATTCCTGTTGGATTAGTAAGTCTGCTGCTGCAAAGTCAGAACGAACCTGTGTGTCGTTACTAGAAATTGCTGTCGTGTTAACGACTTCTGCTGCTCTTGCGCGAGTTTCTTCATCAGAAATTGCGGTTGCATTAGTAACAATTGCTGCTTCTGCAATATCAAGATCATCTTGTACAGATTGAACGGCTGCTGCTGAACCAGAATTTAGTTCATTTATGGCTCCTGTTACTGTTTGAGCAACAGTAGTCATTGTTATTGCACCCATAGTTGCTTCTAGGGTATCAACGTTTCCTTCTTCTGTAGTTAAACGAGTATTTAGTGCCGAGTCTGCTGCTGCAAATTCACTACGCACAAGACCACGATCTGTTGATGCTGCGTTTGCCAATGTAGTAATTGCACCATTGATAGTTGAGTCTGCGCCTTGGAATGCAGTAACAATTTCAGTTAATGAATCAAGTGCACCTGCGTCAGTGTTGCTAATGATGTTAGCAATTGCTGTTGCGTTAGTAGAGACATCATTTGTCAATGTAAGTTCTGCGGCTGTTGCACGAGATTGCTCAGTTGTGATTGCTGATGTGTTAGTAGCAATATTAGTTGCGTTAGTAGCAATATTAGATGAATGAGTAGTATCTGCTGCTGTAGAACGAGATACTTCATTATCAACCTTAGTATCAACTGCTTGTTCTGCTGCACGTGCTGTGATTGCTTCTGCTGCGATAGCGTTTGCGTTTACAACTTCTGCTGCTTTAGCACGAGTATCTTCTGTCTTGATTGCTGCGTCTAACTTAACATCTGCATCATTCAATGAAGTTGCTGATGCTATATAGTTTGCTGAACCATTCTGTGAATATTGACCATCTGCTGCTAAACCAGAACCAACTTGCGTTGTATCTAATTCTGTCTGCAAATCTGCAATGTCGACAGACAATGCCGTATCTGCGATACCACGATCAGTTACTTCTTGCGAAATGTTAGTTACGTTAGTAGCAATATTAGTTGCGTTAGTAGCAATGTTAGTTGCGTTTAAACCTTCTCTTGTACGTGCTGTGTTTGCTTCTGCTGCGATAGCATCTGCGTTAGTCTTCATCTGTACATCTAACTTAACGTCTGCATCTTTTAATGAAGTTGCTGCCGAGGTATAGGTTGCTGCTGGGGTTGCGGTGTAAGTTCCATCAACTCCTAAACCAGCGCCTACTTGTGAAGCATCTAATTCAGTTTGAAGTGCTGAATCTGCTGATGCGCGAGTTGATGCTTCTGCTGCGATATTACCCTGTAGAACTGAATCTGCTGATGCGCGAGTTGATGCTTCTGCTGAGATAGCGTTTGCGTTTGATACTTCTGCTGCGCGGGCGGTAGATGCTTCTGCTACAATTGCTGCTGCGTTAGTTGCTTCAACACCTGTTGCTCGGTTTGTCTCAGTAGTCAACGCTGTAGCGTTTGTATTAACAAGAGCAGTTAATGATCCGTCTGCTGCGTTAAATGCTGCTACGATTTCTGTTAATGAATCAAGTGCACCTGAGTCAGTGTTGCTAATGATGTTAGCAATTGCTGTTGTGTTTGTTACAATATCAGTTTCGGCAGATGATACACGAACTTCTACTGCATTTGTATCAGTATGTAATTCGTTAATACCACCAGCAATAGTTTGAGCAATAGTATCTAAGACTGCTGAACCACCAGAAGTTTCTAGTGCGTCAAGACGACCTTCTGCTGTATCCATTTCAGATTCTAGCGTAGTTGCACGACCTGCAAGTGCACTATCTGCTGCGTCTGATGTAACTGCACGAGCAACGTCTTTCGCTTCTGCTGATGCGATTGCGTCTGATTCTGCTGCATCTGCTTTAGTAGTTGCATCTGCTGCTGCTGTTGCAATTGCGTCTGATTCTGCTGTATCTGCATAAGTTTGTAATGCTGTAGTTTGTGTTGCATCTGCTGCTGCAAATTCGCTGCGGATTGCTGAATCAGCATTTCCACGTGCGGTTATTTCTGCTTGTATATCATCCGACAATGCTGTTTCTGCAAGACCAGCACGAGTTGCTTCGTCTGAAATTGATGTTACGTTAGTAGCAATATTAGTTGCGTTAGTAGCGACATTTGATGCAATCGCTGCTTCAATACCAATTGCACGAGTAACTTCTGCTGCGATTGCGTCTGCATTTATTTTAGATTGTGCATCTAATTTGTTATCTGCATCTTTCAATGAAGTTGCTGATGCTATATAGTTTGCTGCACCTGTTGCTGCATATTGACCATTTGCGGCTAAACCAGCGCCAAGTTGTGATGCATCTAATTCTGCTTGAATATTAGTAGAAACTGTTTCTAATGCTGAATCTGCTGCTATACGAGATGCAGTTTCGGTTGATAGAGCAGTTGCATTCGCTAAAATACCTGATGTAAAAATGTCGTCTGCGTCTTGATATGCTGTAACAATTTCTGATAATGAATTTAATGCGGTTGCATCTGTGTTATTTAAAATGTTAGTGATTTGCGTTTGCAAGTTTGTATCAGCTAACTCGTATGCTGTGGTTATTGTACTTTCAACACCAGTTGCACGAGTAATTTCTGCTGCGATAGCATCTGCGTTTACAACTTCTGCTGCACGTGCTGTGCTTGCTTCTGCTGCGATAGCGGTTGCGTTTACAACTTCTGCTGCACGAGCGATAGTCGCTTCTGCTGCTACTGCTGTTGAAATATTACTTGCTACTGCTGTTTGTGCACGCAAATCTGTAAAGTATAAAGATCCAGTACCCTCTGTTAAGTCATCTGTGTCCAGTGAACTTACTAAGTCCGATACAGAAATCTTAGCTAGCGTGCTTGTTGCGCCTTTGTGAATCAACAACGTGTCGTCACTTAATGAATTAACGCTCAATGCAGCATCTTGACCAGATACGGCAGATGGTGCTAATTTTGTGTTAATTACTGCTGCATTTGCTAATGCCGGTGCTTTAATTTGTCTAAAAGCCATGAATTATTCTCCAATAAATATAATAATTGCCCAGTATTCTAGGCAACTTTTTAAACCAAAGTGTCTGGACACTTTGCCCTCTGTTTTATTTATATATGTAGGGGTATGTATTAAATGCAATCTTTATAATAAAAAATACATATAATATGCTTTTATGTTCTAAGTGATAATGATTATCACTTATCGACAATATGTGAAGCGCATATCAGCGTTTTTAATGCTGATATGCAATGGTGAATGGGTTACGTCATGTCGTACCATGTCCATTCTGGTGACACTGCTGCGGTAACTGCTATGCCTGCAACTGTCCAAGTAGGAGCAGTAAATCCTAAACATGTAGAAATAGTAACTGAACCTCTTAATGGTATAGTAGCAGTTGCGCCTGTACCCGTTGCTGGTGAACCATCAAAGTCATAGTTAGCGTCAATTGCACCAATGTTGTTTGCTCGCATACCAAGTACAAGTACTTTGTTTGCTATACCATCAAACACATCATCTGTTGCATTAGTAGCCGAACGTAGTGTTGCTGGTGTCGAAGTTGTTGCGGATGCTAGCAAAATAGTCTTTAGGTCTGCTAAACCATTTATAACATCTACTAATGTAGTTGATGATACAATGAATCCTTTTGCAACTGAACTTGCAAATAATGATGTCCATGCAACTGGTTTCGCTAATATACCTGCCATTGCAGAAGTATTTGGTCCTAGTACTGACATCGCTACTGAACTGGCAATTGCCAATCCTACGTTAGCACTATTGGTTAATTCTGTTACTGCGGAAGGTACGGCTAAAATTGCTTGCATAGATGCCAAGTTTTGTACTACAACCGCCATTGCTGTTGCATCTGCCATAATATCAGCAACAGTTGTCAAAGTAATATCCAAATTGTTTACATTAACTAATATGTTTCGTAAGTTAGATTCTAGCGGTGCTTCTTGTCCAGACACTGTGATAGTACCTGTCCATGCTGAATTGTATGATGCTAATATTTTTATTGCTGTTGGAATCGTTGACATAAGTGCAATTGCACTATCATTTAATTGCGACAATGCTATTGAACTTTGTGCAATTAGTTCCATACTAGGTGCTGAGTTAGCAACAATAGTAAGAGCCGACGTGTTAGATATTATATCTTCCATTGCGTTAGCGTTTTGGGTAATAAGTGCCATTGTAGGAGGACTTTCAATTGCTGCTCTGATTGCGCTATCATACGAAGACAATGCTGCTGAACCTAATGTGTTTTGTACTAGCGCGGTCATCGTGGCATGTGTTCCTGGCGTGATACCAGAAAGTATATGGATAATTGACAAAATGTTATTTTCATAATAGTCGCCAGTGTTAAATTCTGCCCAAGATGTTGCATTTCCTAAAACAGTTGCTAGTGTTGATGCTGATTGTGATACCAATGATACTGCTGTTGGGCTCTTAACCATATACTGAACTGCTACTTTGCTGTCGGGATTTGCTGCGCCAAATACTGCATTAGTTGCAATAGGTGATGCAATTATAGCATCCATTGTAGTAATGGTGTTTGCCATTCTACGCACTTGTTCTCTCATTGAAAGTAGGATACTAAAATCTGATAGTCTTCCTGCGTCTGTCAGGTATGCTTCAAAAGCCGTACCATCTGTTATTCCTGCTTCCACTGATTGTAAAAGTCTTACTGCTCTAAGCATTGGCATTATACTACTCCTCTAGTTGTTAAATATGCGGCAAATCGTGTCTCTTCGTCTTCGTCTAGTTCATTTCTAAACGCCTCTGCGACCATTGCGTGTGCTTGTATTAGATCATAATGTGGTTCGTTAAGAAGCCATTGACCTAAATTTGTTACTGATGTAAAACATGTTTCATCATCATCTGGTTCGGTTGATGTAGTTGACCACATAAATGAACCTAATCCTTCAACTGAAACTCTGTCATTGATTTGGTTTGGGTTACTTGGATTACTTCGCAATGTATTTCTACTATCATATGCTACTGTAATAGATGACACTGATGTTACAGTAATAATTAAATCAGTGCTTCCTAATATTGATGCACCGTTAATTGTGCGAATATTTGTGCCTGACTCAAGTATATCTTGCTTTAACGCAATTGCTGTATTTGTTGCTGTGTTATCGGCAATATGTAAATTGTTAGTTACTATCCCCGAAGCAGTAAGTGTAGCAAGGTCTACAATTGCACCATCCCAACTTGACTTGTTAGTATTAATTAACGCCTGCTGTGCGTTAACGTTTCCAATCAATGTAGTAACATTGGTTGTTAGTGCTTGTAATTCTGTTTCTACTGACATGATTATGCCTCCGGGGTTAAGTTAACTACAATGATATTTGCCAGTGACACAAAACTTGCTGTCATGCTTATCATAGGTTCGAGTGCGGCATTTTCTGATGTTGCTACTGCATCTGTAATTTGTGAAGATACTGTATCTTTTAAGGAGACTACTGCTGCAAATAAAGTAGTAGACTCCGTTGTTAGTAATCCTACATTGGTATTCAAGGTGCTGACCGAGGTTTGAAGTGCGACTAAATCTGTCATTATATCGTCCCCTTAACAAAATTTATCATTGCTAATTGTGTTCTTATTAAATTTGTAGCATCTTGTACACTTCTAATTAAATGGGTAGTTTCTGTGAGTAATAAGGTAGGTAAACGATCTGATACCAATGATGCAGATAAATTAGAAATCGTTATCTTAGTTAATGTATTCGAACTAGCAACGTGTAATAATATTGAATTATCCACCATTGATGTTATATCTAATGATTCAATTTGATTGGCAATTACGCCAGGCTTCATAGAATCAAAACTCACCGAGTTTGATGCAAGTGCTGGACTTTTAATCTGTCTATAACTCATATATTATGTTTCCCCCTAAATAATTATCTTTGCTTCTATTGTTATTTATGCAAATCTTTAATTTAGTTTAAGTAGTAGTAGGTATGCGCTAATAAATAAACAGAAATACTAAGCAATCTTGAGTTAGTTAAACAGGTAAATAACGAATATCAACTACTGCGCCTGGAGTAGGTGCTGTATTTAATGTTAATATCGTATTTGATATTGAATATAAGGTGGGTGGGAGTATCGAACCTTGTACTATTACAAGAACACTATGAACACTATGTCCCGGCTGTACGTTGTACTGAGTTGTACTATCATCACCAGTGTATTGATTACTGGTGTATACTAAATTTAAATGCTGGTTTTCAATTGACTCGACATTAGGTGCTGTCATAGTCGCAAATGGGTAACGATACTTAACATATATATCATCACTGAATGCAGGCGTTTCATTGAATGTTAGTGTAGTACCCGTTATTCCAAAAATACTTGGACGCTGTAAAACATCATTTACATACACATCTACTGATTCTACATTTTCTGGTGCATCTGTCAATATATATGAAACGGTAGCACCATCTCCTACAAATTCTTGTGCAGGTGGAATTGATGCATCTGTCTTCTGAAACGCATTAACTATTTCAGTTAGAGAATCTAATGTTTCTGGATCAGTATTTGATATTATACTATCAATTTGTGTTTGTAATCCAGTAATGGCGGACGTTGTTCCGGCACTAGGAGCAACACCCTTGGTACCAGCGTATGTAGCACCAGATATATAAACACTCTTACCTGTAAACGATTTGCCGACAGGTAAGTTATCACCAATAAAGTTTAATACACCAGACTGATAATCAAAGAACCATTCATCGTTATTGCCACTACCAGTAGTAAATACTTTGTTAGCCAAGATTTCAGCACCAGCCGCATCACCGCTAGTGTGTATGTATACATTGACAAGATATGTTGAACCAAATTCTGTTGGTATCCAATCCGTAATACCAGTTATCCATGTTCTATTTGGTGTTGCTGTTATGTCTTGACTTGTTTCAACGACTGTTTGTATTTCTACAAACGAATTGGTTGCTGATGGTATGACACTTGGAATGCTACCTGATGATGACCATATAGTATCACCGCGAATCAATAGAGGACTAGGTATACTCTCATTAGCCGCGAGTTTATTGAATACCGTATCAGTCTTGGTAGCACCTAATCCGAGTTTCTTAAATAGATAGTCTAATTTTTGATTATCTGAAATCGCCATTAACTACCTTCCCCGATAGAAATGCTTGTTAGTTCTTGTCCACTAGTAATTGCCACTCTAACTATTACAACATTATTTGTTGCATTACTCATGTTTTCACTACCTAATGTCATAGTATAACTTGAATTTATACCTGAGTTTAACGGTACAACGTCTGTACCAGTTAATGCACACCCATCGCTACCATTTCCTCCGCTACCTGTATCCGAACCAGGGACTCCGGCGCCAGCATACTGACTTGCACAATCCAACCATCCATTAATTCCACTAGCGGCATTAACGATTGTCCCAGGAGCAGCAATCCACATACCAAGTATTCCTGTTGTGTTAATACTTATGTCAAAGTTTGCGACCACTTGACGGCGGAATGCAAATGTAAAATACTGTGTACCTGTGTCTGCACTTCTATCCGGACCAACTGGTAAAAATCCTGTACTATAATCAATTGTGTTATGTGTTACTTCGCCCCAACGTACTGTTGCTTCTTTTGTACCACTAACAGCAATTGCACCAGAAAAAGGCGTTGCTGTATAATCAGTTGCACTATTAACCGTAGGTGTATCAGTTGATTCACTCAAAAAGTCTGCAATACGAATTCCATTTGATGTAATAACACCATTTCCTAATCCACTTGCTACTGGAATATTATCTTCCACTACACCAGTGGGAGAAGATGTATGCACCTGTATTTTCTCAGAAAGTTCTACATAATTACCAGTTCCATTAACATTATATGTTCTAACTTTTAATGTTTCAACTGCCGCAATGCTTGCAGTAGTAATATCAATTGTTTGATCGGCATAACTGTATGATAATGTATTAGCAATTGGTATCCCTGAATTTAAGTAAACAACATCTTCTAATTCTGCATAATTCTTATATTGTGTGCTAATAGTAGCACCAGATGTGCTTTCTAAATTTATACTATTTTTAATTTCAAATACGTTATTTGTATCTCTGTATGCTTGACCAATCCAATCACTTACTGTTACTCCTGACAATGTTAATTGAGGACTACCAGTGTTATAGTAAGGTATACCAGATATATATCTGTAACTACCAGAAACCGCTTCCGTCAGTGTTGCACTTGATACATCATTAGTTGGCACACTTGAAGCATTATCACATACTACTATGACATAATTCGTGTTACCAGTAGTACTATGTTCTATGCGTTGATCGTTTACACCAATTGTGTATTCTGAAAACGATTTAGTAATCTTTGAATCAAACGTTTGAAAGAATCCAGTAGGGTATGTTGATGCACTGATGCTATCATGTGCGTCACGTTGATCGCTGATAACCAAACTTGAGAAAGTTCCATTTTCATTCAATGCAGAGGTAAATGCTTTAGCACCATCTGCTACGCCATTTACTATTGCAGTGGTTGTTCCTGATAATCCGTCAAATGCATTTTGTGCGATTGATGTATTTACTGTTCCATTTATATATCTTCTTGCAGTTGTAGTATCTAAACTTGCGCCGGCTACTAATGGCAATGATGTGCTATTTTCCGTAAACCCATGCGCTAACATTGGGTCTATTCCTTGTGATGAAGTTGCAAGTGTTATTGTCTTGTTAGCCAATCCATCTGGCGCTGATGGTACTGCATTTACTTGGAATATTAAGTTTGCTGAATCGGTTTGAGCAGTTATATCAGGCGTTCCTGATACTGCAAAATCTAATTGATAATTTCCAGGCGCTACACCAGCGAAGTCATGTTGAATACTGTCCAACCCTGCTACTGTATCATTTGAACTTGCATCATTCCAGTTATATACATGACTATCACCATTTTCACTGGTATTATTTACAGTAACCAACGCTCTGTTTATGCTGTTATAATCAACAGTATCGTATATGTCATATTGGTTATCACCATTTCTGTCTGATGGTGTATCTGCTTGACCAGTAATAGATGCCCTAACATCAGGCTCAACATGTACTGAGAATGTTGAACTAATAAATGGGCTGCTTGAATGATTACTTAAAACCTGTAAATTGCCAGTGAAATCTTGTGCTATGTTATTAGATGACAGCGCATATCTATGTGTTATTTCTTGTCCAGTATCGCCTGCTTGGTTGCTTCCTACATTTACTGTTGTAATCGTACCATCGCCAAAATCCCATCTATAGGTTGTACCATATGATGCAAAATTTCCAATAGATGATTCTGTGTTATTTGTAAATGTTACATCTAATCCATTGTATGCTTCTTCATTGATACCAGTGACAATGTCTGAACTTGTATCGGGTGTATGGGTGCTATAAAGCAAATATGAAACATTTTCATCTAATGGTATAATTTCTTGTTGTGCTGTACTATGAATGTCTAATGTTAATGTAACATTTCGTTGCACATCCTCTTCTATACCCATACCGAATATGTGTACTAATCGTTCACCATTAACGCCACCATCACTGTCGTCAGAACTAATAACATCGTCGACTGAACCGTCATTCCAATTCCATGTGTATTGAATTACTGCACCGCTTGTATTTGTTGTTGTATTTTCAAAGTAAACTGTATCACCATCATCCCAATGCGTAAGCGGGTTCCCACCAACTGCCTGCGAGTATGCATTAAATGTCACTACTGGATCACCAGTAAATATTGATATATAATTTTCTCTTAATTTTGAAGTTGTGCTACCATTTCCCACACCATTATTATTAAATGCAGTTACAGTAACATCAAATGGTGAACCAGCATTGCTTTCGTATGTGTGAGATGGGGTAAGATCAGTTGTCGCAGTTGTTGTATTTCCATCACCCCAACTAATTGTATATCTATTTGCATCGCCAACCACGAGAGTTGTTAGCGTTGCTGTCAATCCAGCACCACCAGATACAATATCGGAAACAAAGTCTACTGATTTAACGTAGGTATCTGTTCTTATGTTTTCAACAATTTCTGCAAGGGCAGAATCTTGTGAACCACTTCCAAAAGTTGTTTCTAAATATATTTTAGTTACGGCGTCTTGATTGTCAACAGGGTCAAGTAGATCGGTGATACGGTTATTTGATACATTAATGTTATTGGAGGCGTCTACTGTGTCTAAGACTAGATCATTTTCTGTTGCAACAATTTTATTCTGTGTATGGTTTGTATTTATTGCCATTATGTCCCCCCTTTTGCTATCTTGGTGCTATGCCATTACATTACATTACATTACATCGGTGTTTACTGTATGTATGTATTTATACTGTTATATTTGCACCATTTACAGAAGTAACAATCCATCCAGCAATTGTATATACTATGGTTACAGACTCGCCTATATTTGTCAAGTTAAACGAAGTGTATCCCAATGGGGTATTCGGGGTTATAACTACAGTACCAGTTGGTGTACCTGTTACTGCTAATACCTTTATTTGTCCTTCTGTTCCGTTTCCTAATGATAATGCTAGATTCGTTGTTTCATTGAGGTATGTTACGCCAGAACTAGTATTAATAGAATTTGTCGCAACCGTGGGACTCACATCAAGTACTACACCTGATCCTGAATTTCCTAATGTGACAATATCACCATTTGCTACAATGCTTCCATGTACATATAAATGTCCAGCAATGTATCCACCACCTGTTACATTTAGTGCGCTTGCGCCAAATACTGGAGTAGCTAAATCTACGTTATCGCTATTGGTGATATTTAGTGTTGTAACGATTGCACTAAGGGTATCTATCGTACCTAATATTTTTAGTGAACCATTATCTGGATTTATTACTTGTGACATTATATATATTCTCCGTTTATGCATTATATACATACTTATTTATGCTTTTAAGTATTTATCATTTTTGGGCTTGACATGTAAGATGTATTGCTGTATACTAGTAAAGTAAGCCAATAACTGAGATATAGATATGAATATCAAACCAGATATCAATTTTAGCAAAGATATTGAAGAAATAATAGATAGATCAAATATAGAATATTTACTTTTTCTTGAAGATAATGACGATGTTGATAATATAGACGAATTAGCCGATATATTAAATTCCAATAATGTAGAAGAGTTGTCTATTGAGTTTATTGTTAATGATAAACCTCGTGATGATAAGAATGAATGGATTTCTGCAATGGCTGATTGGTCAATCGTAGAAGGAAAAACAATCACTGTGATTCTACATTCAAAGAATCTTGAAACTACTTGGGGTCCTGAATCGTTTAAAGAAATAGTAATGAAGATGCTTGCACATGAAACTATTCACTTCAATCAATATGATAAAATTAGTCCGTTGGTTATAGAACATCTTCTTTCAGGACACCAGAAAGGATTGATACTAAAAGAGAATGGTGGTACTGAGCGAGATTGGATGCGTAGTTACTTACGTGATCCCCATGAAATAATGGCATATGGTCACGACCTATCAGTTGAAATAAAAGAATCAA
>Ga0209815_1001495_pt1 | contig 15292 bp, 21 predicted proteins | sample CoawatmetaG00DNA_FD_187507 | JGI IMG/M metagenome (GOLD analysis project Ga0209815, IMG submission 187507) | Marine microbial communities from the West Antarctic Peninsula - Coastal water metaG002-DNA (SPAdes) (version 2) | ecosystem: Environmental > Aquatic > Marine > Coastal ...
AATAAATGGAATAGACAAGATATACTAAACTCTATAGAAGAATTTAGTGAGTTATATGCTAAAAGACCAATAGATAATAATGATGGTGGAATGAAATCTGCTCACATGTTAGCATCATGGTTTATAGTTAAAACAATGAAGCCAAAGTATATAATAGAAAGTGGCGTATGGAAGGGCTTAGGTACTTGGTTATTTGAAAAAGCTAGTCCAACTACCAAGATAATATCTATAGATCCAAATCCACATTTTAGAGTATACACAAGTATCAATGCTACGTATCAAAGGGAAGATTTTTTAGACACAGATTGGAGTCATTTACCTAAAGATGATACATTATTATTTTTCGATGACCACCAAAACTTTTTAACTAGATTACAAAAAGCTCATGAACTTGGTTTTAAGCATGTAATAGATGAAGATAATTATCCAAGTAATCAAGGTGATTGCTATTCACCAAAGAAAGTATTAGCTAATAAAAAATTCGTTATGGATAGTCAAGGCAATAGATCTTGGTATAATGTACTATCAACAGACTTAGAATTTTTACAAAATAATGTAAACGTATATCAAGAAATGCCACCAATATACAAAACTAAAACTACACGATGGGGAGATGCTTGGACAGATGAAAATTACCCTACGCCAGAACCATTGTTAGATATTAAAGATAATAAGTATCCATTGTTTGTTGAAGAAGCAAAAGATTATACTTGGTTATGTTATATAGAGCTTAAACAGTGATAAACTTATTCAATATTAATAGTTACAGTATAGACACTAGTAAGTATACCAACTTGCTACATGATGGTATAGTTACGGAATTTGAAAATACTATAGCTGAATATGTAGGAGCAAAGTATGCTGTAAGTTTCAGTAGTGCTACAAGTGCTATCTTCTTAGCTTTACAAAATAAGAAAACTACTATAACGGTACCTAGTATGATTCCGCCGGTAGTACTTAACGCTATAATTACTTCAGGTAATATGCATAGATTTAGAGATGATACAAATTGGGTAGGTGATTCATATACGTTGCACGACTTTGACGATTACAAAATAATAGATTCGGCGCAACAAATATACAAAGATCAATTTATAGTTGAAGCAAATCGCGATGACTTAATGGTATTTAGTTTTTATCCTACTAAGCCTATCGGTTCTTGTGATGGAGGCATGATTGTATCTAACGATCTAAATAAAATTACAGAATTAAGAGAGTTGGCTTTAAATGGAATGTCGTATTCAGCTAATAATTGGGAAAGAAAAATAAAAAATCCAGGATTTAAAATGTATATGAATAGTATACAAGCAGAAATAGGACTAAACAATCTAAGTGTATATGAAACTAAATTAGCAAGACTTGCAGAAATTAGAGAAATGTATAACAAAGCGTTCGGATTGAAAAATACAAGTAATCACCTATATAGGATTAACGTATTTCATAGACACATATTGATGGACACTCTTAGATATAACGATATAAACACTGGCATACATTATGAAGCAACACATACTCATCCCGTATACACTATAGTTGAAGATGACGTACAATGTCCCAAAACAGATTTTGATGCTAAGCATACATTGTCAATTCCGTTCCATGAAAAACTTACAGATAAAGAAGTACAACATATAATAAATACTATAAACAACAAACAATGTCTGATATAACAAAACATACAGCTTACAACGAAAAAAGAGGTTATTTACTACCAATAAATTTCTCTGAATTAGATTTCGAACCGAAAAGGATGTTCGTAGTCAATAATGTGCCGCCAAATTCAACAAGAGGAAATCATGCCCATCACACAACAAGACAGTTGTTGATCTGTACCAATGGGTCTGTGGTGGTTTCGTTACATGATGGAGACAATCTCACCAAAAATACAATTACAAAAGGGCAATCCATTATCGTCCCAAAACTAGTATGGGATACACAAGAATTTACATCAATTGAATCTGAGATAGTAGTGTTGTGTTCAACAGAATATGAAGAGGATGATTATATAAACTCAATGGATGATTTTTTCGTATCGATAAATAGAGTAAACAATTGAATATAACGGATAAATTTGATCATGAAATTACATACGTGATTATGAATTGGCAACGTGAGGATCAAGTAAGAATGAATACCAAAATACTTAAGTCTCAAGAAATGGGATGTAATGTAGTCGTTTGGAATAACAATCCAAATATAGTGTATGTAGACGAAAATGCTGATGTAGTTATTAACACATCAACAAACTTCAGATGTGGTGCAGCAATTGCAATGATGATGTTTTCATTTAGTAGGTATATAATAAAGATGGACGATGACCTCATCCCATCAAACACCGCTATTCAGGATACGTACGATATTATACGAGAATTAGAATCTAAATATGGTAATGTAGTGATTGGTAGAGATGCTGAATTGTTCTCCGATCCACTATCAGGTGCAAATGGTGAAGTAGATTTGATAAAGGGTAGGTTGATGATATTCAATAGAGATCAAATTACATCGTTAAATTTGTCATTTTTCAATACCGATTCTGATGAATTCCACCACTGGGAGATTGCACTTTGTTCCCAACTGAGATCATCAGGAAGTACTCTATTTAGCTCACCTAAACTATTTGGCGTGTACAAAGACGCATCATCTACATCTGATAATAATGCAGCTTGGAAAGAGGTCGATCACATGAATGACAGAGAACTACTAATGAAAGAATATAAGAATAATGATAATATATGAAAAATAACCCATACAAAATAGTTAGAATGTTCGAAGAAGAACTAGAGTACTATACTGGAGCTAAGTATGTAGTTTCAGTTGATAGTTGTACCAATGCTTTATTTTTAGTGTGTAAATATCTACAAGTTGGTCGTGTCACTATACCATCACAAACATATCTTTCTGTACCGCAATCTATCATTCATGCAGGTGGGGAAGTTATATTTGACAAAAGACCCAAAACAAATCACTGGTGTGGTGTATATCAACTCAAGCCTTACCCAATTTACGATGCAGCAAAGAGATTAACTTCGAATATGTACGTTGGAGGTTCATTCATGTGCCTATCATTTCATATCAAAAAGCAATTACCAATTTGGAAAGGTGGGGCTATACTATGCGACAACAAGGAAGCTTACGAATGGTTCAAAAAGGCTAGATATGAGGGGAGGAGTGAAAAGTATTACAAGGATGACGACATAGATTTTCTAGGTTGGAATATGTATATGACTCCCCAACAAGCGGCTCATGGATTATCTATGATGCAGGGGTATCCCAAGCACAAAGAGGATATGGCAGAATTGAATGGATATAGAGACCTAACGGAATTCACTGTATTCAAGGATAGTGAGACTATCGAATGATTATAACCATATTAACAGACAATAATGATAGTTGGATAATTCCTTACGTAGACACACTGAAGGATAAAATCCAGGAAAGACATACTGCCCATCACGTTTACGATATTACAGATGTGCAAGAATCAGATATTTTGTTTATTCTGTCTTGTGAAAATATAATAACTCGTAAACAATTAGATTTGTGTGGGAACAATATAGTTATACATCCTTCTTTACTTCCAAAGGGAAGAGGGTGGTCACCACTAGCATGGCAGATACTAGAGAATAGTAATAGAATACCAATGAGTCTTTTCGAAGCATCAGAATGTGTTGATTCTGGAGATGTGTACATGGTAGATTACATAGAACTACGAGGTAGCGAATTGAACGAAGAACTGAAACAACTCCAGGGAAAGAAGACTATAGATATGGCTTTATCATACATAAATCAATACCCCATGAAAGGACAATCACAGAAAGATTCGGAAAGCACATATTATAGTAAACGAGACGCCAATTCTAGTGAATTAGATGTCCATACGAGTATATGTGACAATTTCAACACACTAAGGGTTGTGGATAATGATAGGTATCCTGCATTCTTTCTCAGGGATGGGAAAAAGTATATAATTAAGGTTTATGAGGTATAGATGAAATACTATATATTACTACCGAATGATACCGAAGCTACAACAGACTTCGAATCAAACTTAATAGGTGAACAATCCTTCAAGGTATTCTGGGCAGCTCAAGGTTTGAAATTATTGATGAATATTGTTGACACTAGACCAGATCTATTAGAGCACACAACAATAAAGACAGATAATGGGGAAACCATAAACATAGAGGAATTTCTAAAACGAATAAGCAAATTACAGGTGAGAATAAATTAAATGAAGAAGGTCATAGAAACACTAATAAAACAAATCAACAAAGCCAAGTTAGATGGAAAGCCTAAAAAATTCATCCAAACTTTACAACAACAATTAGACAAGATTATCAAAAATGAAACAGACAACAGAACAAAAAATTAGATCGATCCAAAAAGAACTTATCCCAATCGAAATGGAGGGGGGATGGTTAGTAGAAGCACTTAAAATCGAATTAACCAGATTATTGAAAAAGGTGGAGGATAATGCAAAAAGGAACAATAGTTAGAGATACTCAGAATACTAATGGTATGTTGTATAAAGGAACAGAAGTTACAATTAAAGAGAGAGCTTGTTCCTGTAGTAAGGGTGTCAATAATATTAGGGTTGAAGATAGTTTAGGGAGGACCTATTGGATTGGGAATAATGACATTCTTATTGAATAGGATGATATTTATATAAAACTAAATCACTATCATTCGAGAAATATAATGGACAAGAAAGAAGCAATAAAACTAATCAAAAAAGCATTACTGGAAGGCAAATTAAATGAAGCTTATGATCAAGATGTTCCAAACAAGGAAAAGAAAGATTTCGAAAGTATGTGTGGTGCAATGATAAACCACATTAAGGATATTCAAAAAGGTGTTAAGTCTGGGAAATATACCGATAGTGGAGTAGGTAATTCTAATTGGGAAAAAGCAATTAAAGCTCTTAAAAATGCTAGAGGAATTCCAACTCTTATTAACCAAAGTGTTAAGTCTGTAGATTAGTATATATGAAAAGGTTTTTACTATTACTAGCATTAATCCCTACAATGCTTTTTGCACAACCCGATAGTTGGGTAAACTTCAAAGTACAATATGATAGTTGGGGATATCAAGAATCTAACTTCTTTATGGTTGAAGATACTGTAAGTGGTGACACTGCTATGTTCCATCAACCAACTTCACCTTACCAATACTTAGACACTACAATAAATCTAAATTCAGGTAATTATGTGGTTACATTAACTGATACTTGGGGTGATGGTTGGTTATCACAAAATCCCGCATGGTTTAAGATGTCAAATACGTGTCAAGGTTTAATTGTAAACTATGACCCATTGACGATGCAATTCTTTACATTAGATACTTTAGTTAATATATGGCCTTGTGCACCTCCAACGATAGGATGTATGGACCCAACAGCATTGAATTACGATTCATCTGCCGGTATAAATAATTATACGGGTCAGGTAGTACAAGGTACATCTTGTAATTTAACACAATGGACTAATAACTTCTTTGGAATAGACTTAGCTTACTATAACGCGAATCAATCTTTATTTGCAGTGGGCACAGAAATTTCAGTAAGCGGTTTTTCTTATTTTATAGATGGTATAACAACTCCAAACAATTGTAATCAAGGAGCAGCATTAGTATATGTTGTATATGATGAATCTCAATGCGATGGTGATGTATTTGGAACCTATATGCCTCAAGCATTATATAATGATGTACAGGTAGGAGATAATTGGTCAATCAATCCTTGTGAATATATTTATGGTTGCAATAATACTTTAGCATTTAATTATGACTCAACAGTTACCACAGATGATGGTAGCTGTATTTTTATTACTGGTTGTATGGACCCATTGGCAACAAACTACAATCCATCAGCAAACTTAGAATTTGTACCTGGAAATTCAGGTCCTTCACCTTGTACTTATTTTGTATTAGATACTACATCGTGTGGAGTAGATTCTGTAGAACTCACAATAACTATTATGCTGGACCAATATGCCGGAGAAACTAGTTGGTGGGTAAAGAAGAATGGTGGTCAAACATTATTCGAAGTATTTCCAGGAGACTATGCTGGTTTAACTATGGGTACAATCATAACAGAGAGTTTCTGTGTAGCAGATAATACACCGATAACATTTAGAATTGAAGATTCATTCGGAGACGGACTTGGTGGAGCTCAATGGGGTGGGATCGATGGAACATGGATGGTATATACTGCATGTGATACAATAGGTAATGGAGCTGGTAATTTTGGATTCGCAGCAGTTGCAAATGGAAATGTTGGAGATTGCGATGATTTACCAATCGAAGGATGTATGGATGATAACTATACAGAATATAATCCAGATGCTGTAATAGATAATTCTTCTTGTTCGACTCTTAAGATTTATGGATGTATAGATATTAACTCTATAAACTACGATTCAAATGCTAATACAGCAGAACAATTCTCAAATTGTGACCATACATTAAACTTAACAGATTTATCTGCTAACGGATGGGGTGGTTCATTCTTAATTGTAGCACAAGGAAATAATTCTTATGGACCATTCACAATATCTTCAGGAGCAACATTTACAACAACATTGGATTTGAATTCAAATGAGATAGTAAAAGCATTCTTCTACTCAGACCCATTATCAATGAACTTTATGAATGAATGTGGATTTGAAATAGTTAGTCCAACTGGAGAAATTATAGTATTTGGTGGAGACAATCCAATACTTAATCCAATCCAACTATCACCTTACATGTACTCTGGTATTGCTGAATGCTTAGAAACATGTATACCAATAGTAAATGGATGTACAGATATATCAGCCTGTAATTATGACTCAACAGCTAATACTTTATCGTCTTGCACATATAACGTACAATATTATGATTGTAATAATCAATGCATAAGTGATATCGATGGAGATGGTGTTTGTGATGAACTAGAAGTTGTTGGTTGTCAAGACCCATTGATGTATAACTACAATATATTAGCTACAGATTCTGGTAATTGTGATCCATTCGTTTATGGATGTACAGATCCTACAATGTTTAATTATGATGCATCATCAAATACAGATAATGGTTCTTGTATTGCTATAGTTAATGGTTGTACTGATTCAACCCAATTCAACTACGACCCATTAGCAAATACAGAATATACACCAAGTAATTGTGAACCAATTATTCTAGGTTGTATCAATTCCACAGCTTTAAATTATAACGCTTTGGCAAATACAGATGATGGTAGTTGTATTACTTACATTTATGGATGTACAGATTCAACTATGTTTAATTATAATCCTTTAGCAAATACAGATAATGGAACTTGTGAAACATTCATTTATGGATGTACAAATCCAGTAGCTTTAAATTATGACCCACTAGCAAACACTGATGATGGTTCATGTATTACTCCAATTTATGGTTGTATGGACTCAACAATGTACAACTACAATCCATCAGCAAATGTAGACAATGGAAACTGCGAATCTTTTGTTTATGGTTGTAACGATCCATCTGCATTTAATTATGACCCACTAGCAAACACGTCAGATAATTCGTGTTGTTATATTGGAGGTTGTACAAATCCAGTAGCTTTAAATTATAATGTAAATGCTTGTTACGATAACAACTCATGCATATTACCAATAGTTGGCTGTACTGATGTGTCAGCTTACAACTACAATCCATCTGCAAATATATCAGACTCAACCGCTTGTTTATTTGATGCAGGTTGTATTGGAGGTCCTGGAATTCCTTATTGGTTAAATGATGGATGTTATGCTTGGGTAATCGATGTAGACGATTATTGTTGTACGAATACTTGGGATAGTTACTGTCAAGCTCAATATGATTACTGTGCTGAAGGCTGGCCGGTAGGATTAGACGATCTACTGTCTAGAGATTCAGAGATAATTATATATCCTAATCCAACAAACGGATATTTATATATAACAACAAAATTAGAATTAGAAATAAAACTATACGATATGAAGGGTAGCTTAATTACAGAGAATGAGAAGGTCATCGATATGACTAATCTACCATCTGGAATATACAACTTGCATATTATTTATGAAGGTTCAACCATTAACCACAAGGTGATAAAACAATGAAAAAGTTATTAGTTATATTATTACTATTACCGATATTCTGTTTCGGTCAATTAAACCTGAAGAAAACATTCAAGTTTGCTACATTCTATGGAGCAGTAAATGGTGGTACTTCGATATCAGATGTAGATGTATATTCGATAGGTAGTGGGTTGAATGCTACAACTAATAAAACTCCATTTGATTATTCAATTACGTTCGGACTACGAAAGATAGCTAGATTTGGATATGAGAATAAATCCAAAGCATTCTATGATGGGACAGAGACTTCAAGATCAGATGCTGCAACCGTAGGAAAAGTAAAGGGATTTGAATTCTTATTCGAAGCTGACTACAGAAGACACATAGGTGAAGAGTATATAGATCAACATCACTTCCTAAGATATGTGGGAGACAAATATATAATTAAAACCGAATACTTACAAGATGGTTTTGCCGATATTAAGTATTTCGAAGCATCTCAAAGATATAGAATTAAATTGGGTAAAAGATTATCACTTAACATAGGTGCTGCACAAAGACTATCTGAACCTTATGGACATGATCCATTAGAAGACTGGATGCTTTCCAATGGCAATATACACTACACTTACTTAGCAATCGAAGAGATGGGATATGATGTAGACGTATTCAATCAGATATATACAGATCCATCTGGAGAGGTAGTTGCTACTAATGTTGAAATATGGGAAGAAGTAGTTATACCTCAGATCCTTTCAGACTATGTAGCACAGGAAAGATCTAAGTTGGACAATAAGATCGAATACTCTATAGTACTAGGCTATGACTTCTATCAATACAAGAATAACTTCTGGTTACATTCCTGGGGTAATATAATGCCATATCATTATGATGCAGGTGGAGACTTCAGTTACCACGAATACAACGATAACAAACAATGGACAGATTGGTCAGCAGGATTGATCTTTGGATACAAATTAAATAAACATTTGGGATGCTTTGCCGAAGGAAGATACAACAAGTATTGGAATAGAAAATGGCACGACTTCTCATTAGGAATCAATTACGTAATATTTTAGATAGAATACAGATATGGCAAAAGAGTTAAACGAAGACACAGGATTTCAGGTAAGTATTAAAACACTTATTGGTATTGGAGCTGCAATGGCTACTGTAATATCAATGTGGTTCATACTTCAATCAGATATACAAGAGGCAAGAGAATTACCAGAACCATTACCATCCGATGTATCTAGGATTGAGTTTGATATGAAGGACAATATGATACGCCAAACTATTTTAACAACTCAGGAAGATGTCAAAGAAATTAAAGATGCAATGATTCGATTGGAAGACAAATTGGATAGACGATAGATGAAAATAGTTATGAAGAAAATAAGCACAGAATGGAAAATATTTACAGGTTACATGATATTGATAATATTGATGATATGTAGTCAAACTTGTGTAGGTCAATCGTTTCCAGAAGAAGGATTGGTTGTTGTAGAATTTAACGCTTCGTTTAGTAATAGTAAGTGTGAATATTTAGAAGAGTTGGATGCTGAAAATGTAGCTAGAGTGGATATTGCAACTAATCCTAAATTACAAACTAAGCACAAGATAGTAGTCATACCTACGCTGATTATATTTTATGATGGTGAAGAAAAGGGTAGAGTACAAGCAAACATAATGATGCAATTAACTGCAACAAAAGAAGAAGTTCAAGAGGTTATAGACAATATATTAATGGAGGCATTTTAATGTCGAAAAAGGATAAGAGTATAACTATGAGCTGGAAAGATATTTTTAAAGACAAGAATGAATACAACGAGAAATCTATAGTAGGTTTTTGTGCATTCTTAATTATGGTAATCGTAATGTTAGCAGATGTAATAACTGGTGCATGCGGGAAAGACTTAGTAATCAACGAAGCAATCTACAATTCATTTGTAATGGTAGTGTTAGGTTGTTTCGGTATCGCAGGCTTGGAAAAGTTTGCCGCAAGGAAATAAATTAGATGAATTATTCTAGGGAACTGATAGAAAAGACTATCGATAGCAAAGGATACAAGTATTTTACAAATGATAACTACGATGTTAATATTATTGGTGTTAGGAATTCTGAAACGGAAGGGAAAGTAACCAATCGTTTCGATGACACTATGACTCTATCATACAAGAATGAGTATGGTGATTGGAATTATCATGAATTCGATTGTACCACTGATCCAGGAACTCATTGGGTAGACAATATACTTAATGAAAGAGGTGTGGCAATACTTAAACCTGGGCAGTATAGAGGTTCACACAAAATAAGATTACATCAAGGTAAATATGAAGCATTGGGTCAAAAGAAGGCTATGTCTATATATAGAGATTGCAATTTAGATGGAATATACGATCTAGATGAATCTACAGTTAGGGAAGAATTGATTGGTATCAACATACACAGGGCAACAGGAAAACCAGGAATTACTTCCAGTCAAGTAGACAAGTGGAGTGCTGGTTGTCAGGTAATTGCAGCATACAACGACTTCCAATTCTTTATGGATATATGTAGGAAGGCGAGTGGTATATGGGGCAACTCATTCTCATATACACTATTGGATTCCAGTGACCTATTAGACGAATAAATATGAAATTATTAGCATATATGATTTATATTCTGTATATTTATATATAAACAATTGAGAAAATTATGAAGAAGAAATTAACTGAAGGGAAGAGGAGACAAGTTCAATTCCCTATAAGAGCTAAAGGTCAGATCGACAAGTTAGTCAAAAACTTAGATGCTGGAAGTGATTATGATTTTGGGGTTGGAAGGAATGGACACACAATCTTAGACATTGACGTTAAATATCTAGATCAGTTGGTGAGCATCCTAAATAATTCACATATCAAATGGAATATCGTTGAAGGTAGAGTTGGTAGTAAAGGAGGAGTACCTGAAAGATTCACAGTGAAAACAAAATTCAGAGTTGATGGTCAGGTATTTAATACTGGTGACTATACAAAGAAAACAGAAAGAATGGGTAAGACTATGGTGTTGAATATGGATAACAATGAAATGCTATCTATAGACTATCAAGATTATATTGCAGCTGTAAAAAATAGAATTATCAAAGAAGGCAAATTAACTGAAGCTAGTGAATTACTCAAGCAAGCAGCACTATCTCCAGCTGAATGGGCAAAAGCTAAGAAATTGAAGGGATTCGATCCTAAAAATTATTTATGGGACAAAAAGCAAGGGCTACATTTAATTAGAAAAATGTACTCTTATACAGAGGAAGTAAATGAAGCTAATGTTAATCCTAAATTGGTAAAGAAGGTAAATCAATTTGTCAAAGGAATATCTAAGGCTTATGACATTCCAGAAAAAAGTGTTAAACTTACAATTAAACAAATACTAGGTGAAGGATATAAAGCAAAACCAATCAATCTTTTTGAAGCTCCAATGGATAAAAGATTCCAAAAAGAATGGGAAAAGAACTGTAAAGTTTTATTGACTCACATTAAACATGAGGAATCTAAAAAGAACAGAGAAAATTATAGACTGTTAAATATTTTAACAAATCAAGTAATGGATGCAATGAATGTACCTGCTAAGTTAGCTACAGTAGTTGGAGTGCAAGAAGGTAAATTAACTGAAGCGTTAGCAAGAGGGTTGAAGCCTTTGTTGGTATTAGGTTCAAAGATTACTAAAAAGGTTGGTGAAGATGCATTAGTTAAACTCTCAGATAAATTTGATAGAATAGATGATGAATATGCTGGAACTATAGCAAGTCATTTAAACATGGCAATTGAGTTGATGCAAGACGGTTATCCTAAAGATGCTACAGGTTGGCTAAAGCAATTCAATAAAGCATGTAAAGATGTACTAAAAGGTAAATCAATTAAATCAGCTATGGAAGGTGTTAGCGAATCAGTAAATGAAGCTAAAAATGTTAAAATTGGTGATGTATTATATTTAGGTAAAAGAAAAGGAAAGGTAATCAAAGTAATGTCAGATATGGTTAATGTAGATTTTGGTAATGGAGATGTCTACGGAATTACTTTTGCTAGAATTAAAGGTGATAAGATTACTGAAGGCAAGGTAGATGAAGCTTCTCGTACGAAAGTATTCAAGGCAGCGAAAAAAGGAAGCTATCCTGTTACTTTAGTAGCAATCGATAACGGTAAGGTGGTACATCAAGAATTAGCAAGAACACCAGAAATAGTACCTGCTGCATTTAATGTACTACAAATTATTATTAAGAATAAATATCCTAATGCTAAGATTAGAGTTGAAGATAATACTGGTAAATTATTATTTGTAGAAGGCAAATTAACCGAAATCAAAAAAGGTGATTATGTTGATGATTATGGTGATATTGGTTTAGTTAATAAAGTAAAAGGTCAAGTTGCTTATGTTAAATTCAATTTAATGAATCATTTCCAACCAATGCCAATAAATGATTTGAAAAAGAAATCACAAAAACATAAGGGTAAAGATTTATATATTGCTGAAGGGAAATTAACTGAGTCTAAGAAGTATGATACTAAGGATTTGAAATCTATTGAATGGAAAGAAGGTGTGGACGTTTGGGTACCAGACTATGAGGGTAAGAGTTCCAATCGTACAAATATCCATACATCTACTATGTGGTTAGATGCTAACAAGGAATATCCTAGCAGTGTATCTAAGAGAGGTGTTTGGGAGTGGATTGAGAAGTTTGAAAAGAAATTTGGTAAGACAAAATGGATTGCTGAAAAGAGCACTGTGTTTAGTACTGGATACGATCTAATTCCAGTTAAGAATAAGAAATTCGATAAGCATATGGAAACAGCAATTGCTAACAAAATGAAAGGTGGGAACAAAGATACATTGGGCTTGACATCACCTTATGGTAATAAACTAGACAAGTGGTCTTAAATTAAAGAGAGAATAAAATGGCAAAAATTAAATTTAAACAAATACTAAAAGAAGCCGCTTGGGACCATACGTCTGGTAAATCATTACCTACATTGGAAGATGTACAGAAAGCATACGAAGCTAAGAAACTGAATGAGGGGAATTCTTATTACGATCTAAAAGTACAATATTATGAAATATCTGACAATATGGGTCATGGTGGATTATTAAGCACATTACAGGATATAAAGAAAAAAGCAGAGCCAACTGAATCACATATCAGTGTTGATAGTGAAATAAAAATATGGACTGCAATACATAAATTATTCAACAAAAGTAAATTGGGTAAGGTGCTGTGATTAAACTAAAAGACATACTAAACGAAGACAGAAGTGATCCAACCAAAATGTTCAATCAGTCTACTGTTAACAAGATAACTGCCGATATTAAAAAGTTAACTAACTGGAAGAAAGAACAATACGGTAATCAATCATTCGACTACACTGAACATAGATTTGGATCTGGTGAAGGAGGATTCGGTTTCAAATGGAACCATAGCAGAAATTGGGGCGGACAGATTGGAGTAAGCTTTAGCAAAGATGGCAATCATAAGTATTACTCTTACAGTTGGTATGATAAAAAATATACTGGAAGTGCTACAACAAATAACTCAAAGCCATTCAAGTTCAAAGGCAAGCCTATGGTATGGAAAGACTTCACGAACGATCATCTATTAGAATTTTGGAAGAAAGTTAAAGGTGATATCAAGAAAAATGAGGCAGGTGCAAAAGCAGCATTAGACAAAGAAGCAAAAGCTCAATCGGACCATTATGGAGCTAAAGCTGATACTGGTAGAATAGGATATGGCTTATCCTCACAACCGAGAAGATAATTATGACAGAATCAAATAGACCAATACCAATGGACACTCCAAATGAATTTGCCTATTCAGACTTTAAGAAGTATGCATACAAGAAGCGTGGTATGTTTAAGAAGGAAATGCTAAAACACATACGTAAAGGTGACGGACAAGCTGATGGCAGCAAAATGTTCATGACTATATCTGCATTGTGGTACAAATGGGCATACCATAACAACAAAGAATTTACTCACATCAAGGATAAGCTCAAGTTTGGTAGAGAGTTAATGAAGATGATGGTACAAGACGATTTAATATTCTCTAAAGATGGTTGGAAGAAAGATAATAGAATTACTCACATAAAAGAATCAGGATTAAGAGGCCAGACATCAGGTGACTCTGCATTAGACATGGCAAACCATCTTAGGCGTTATGGAGTTAAAAAAATATTAAAGCAACCTAATGATAGAGTAACATATTTTCAATTAAACAATGCAAGTCAAGCTCCAAAGGTTGTACAGATGTTAAAGAAGATGTTTGGAATAAAGGCACAAATAGATAATCATATGTACTCTCCTTCACCAGCTGTTAAATTTGATAATGACCAACTGGTAGAATCAGTTAATGAAGCACTTAAGAAAGATGGTCACATATACAATCACGAAGCGGTAAATGAATTCGGAACTGAGGATAGAATAAGTTCAGATAAAGCATTGGTTGGAAAGGATGGTATACTAGGTAATGGTGGTATATTCATTAGTTGGGCAGATATTAAATCATTTCAAAAAAAATACAGAGGATAACAGCATGACTAAACAAATCAAATTAAAAAATATCTTGAATGAAAATTCACCAGGATATGAAAATAGATCTTACGGATCTCCGTTACCAACATTGGATGGTATTCAAAAAGCATATCAAGACAAACAACAGATACAAGAAATAGAGTTAACTGAAGCTCCAATGGATAAAAGATTTGCAAAGGAATGGGAAAGAAGTTGCAAGGTTTTACTAACTCATCTTGAACACGAGCAAAAAGGTAAGTTAGGTGCACACAAAGGTACAGTTAAGAAGATGATAGATATGATGCGAACTGTAAAAGGATATCCCGACTTGATGTCTCATATGTTTGGAGAACAATAATGAAATTAAAAAATATGATAAACGAAGCTAGACAACAATGGAAAGTCAAAGATATTATCGAAATGCGTAAAGCTCACGAAAGAGTATTGAAAGCTATGTCGACAATGGATAAAGCTCTTAAGAATTTGGAAAAGGTATCAAACAAAAACAAAGCAAAGCCAAACGGTGAAATATTTACAAAAGAAGCTTCTAATATGAAAGGAGCTTTTGATAAAGATATACTGAGTGCAAATTCTTGGTTCTGGAAATACTATAAACAATATGAGAAGGGTGGTAAAGCTGCTTTTCCAGATAACTGGGATTATTAAAATGATTAAATTAAAAGATTTATTAAACG
>Ga0209815_1001496_pt1 | contig 15292 bp, 10 predicted proteins | sample CoawatmetaG00DNA_FD_187507 | JGI IMG/M metagenome (GOLD analysis project Ga0209815, IMG submission 187507) | Marine microbial communities from the West Antarctic Peninsula - Coastal water metaG002-DNA (SPAdes) (version 2) | ecosystem: Environmental > Aquatic > Marine > Coastal ...
GGATACTCTTCAATTACAACTTGATGAAAATGTAGATTATGGGATAAAAAGTCTAAACGAACTGGCTGGTTATATGTAATAAAATGAACTTCATGCCCCTTATCTGCCAAAGCCATTCCTAACTCTGTTGCTACTACTCCACTTCCGCCAAATGTTGGATAACATACAATACCTATTTTCATGCAATTATTGAAATATTAAATTATTTAGAGACTGAAAAAATAAAGAAATTAAACCTTTATTTCTGTAATGGTAAATATAAAAGTATTCTTACAATTTAACTCAAAATAAAAGCATAAAAAAAGCTTTTCAATTAAATTGAAAAGCTTCTATAAATATATAAATTTTGAAACACTTTTTAGTAATCTCCTAAAGTTACAGGATTTTGAGCTAAAGCGCTTTCTAACTGAACATCACTTGGCGCCTTTCCGTGCCATGCGTGAGTATGCATCATAAAGTCTACTCCATTACCCATTTCTGTGTGTAATAAAATACAAACAGGCTTTCCTTTTCCTGTTAATGATTTTGCTTTCGCCAATCCTGCTAATACGGAATCAATGTCATTTCCTTTTTCTACATCTAAAACATCCCAACCAAAAGCTTCAAATTTTGCTCTAATACTTCCCATTGGTAGCACATCATCTGTAGAACCGTCAATCTGCTTTCCGTTTAAATCTATTGTTGCAATTAAATTATCAACATTTTTTGCTGATGCATACATAATTGCTTCCCAGTTCTGCCCTTCTTGCAATTCTCCATCACCATGCAGAGTATATACTATTTTTTTGTCTCCATTTAATTTTTTAGCCTGTGCTGTTCCCAAACCTACAGACATTCCTTGTCCTAAAGAACCAGAAGCAATTCTTACTCCAGGCAAACCTTCATGCGTTGTTGGGTGTCCTTGTAATCTAGAATCTAACAATCTAAACGTTGCTAATTCTGCTACAGGAAAAAAGCCACTATGAGCCAAAACACTGTAAAAAACAGGAGATATATGTCCGTTTGATAAAAAGAATACATCTTCGTTATTGCCATCCATAGAAAACTCAGTAGAATATTCCATTACTTCCTGATATAAACAAGTAATAAACTCAGCACATCCTAAAGAACCTCCTGGATGTCCAGAATTTACTTTGTGCACCATTCTTAAAATGTCTCTACGAACTTGTTGCGTAAAATCTTGTAATTTTTGTGTTGTTGGCATTTTGTTATTTTAATTTTATAATGGCAAAAATACAAAAGTGAATGCTTTTGTATTTGTTTTCTACTATATTTATTTATCTTTTATTAACAGAGTTGTTACTATGTTTTCTGTTTCTTTTTCTTGGCAGCTGGAAAAAGGACATTATTTAGTATTAAACGATACCCGGGCGAGGTTGGATGCAAATCTAATTCTGTTTTTGGATCACCAATTCTGTGAGTATAATCTTCCGGGTCATGACCACCATAAAAAGTAAACATTCCTTTTCCTTTAGTGCCATGAATGTAACGCGCTTCTCTATTTACTTGATTTTCTCCTAAAACCAAAACATTACTTTTTATTGTACTTCTATCAAAAGCGGTTGTTTGCCCCATAAAACCTTTTACTAAAGTAGTATGATTTTGAGTTAACATAGTAGGTACAGGATCCCATTTTGCAGAAAACTCTACTAAAGAAAAGTAATCTGAAGTTTTAGGGATTTTTCGTTTTCTTGTCATATCTATCGTTGAAAACTCATACGTAGTAGGAGTTCTAATTAATTGATAATTTTTAAAAGCGAATGTTCTATTAAAATTTATCTGCGATTGATAGTTTATAGTTGTCGCATCTCCATCGAACATTGCTTCTGCAATATCAATACCCTCTGCAGATAAAGCAATGTCAAAACTATCTGTTGCAGAACACATAGCGAACATAAAACCACCTCCAATTACATAATCTCTAATCTTTTTAGCAACCGCTAATTTTTCTTGTGATACTTTATTGAACCCCAATTCTGTTGCTAATTTTTCAGACCTTAGTTTGCTTTCTACATACCAAGGTGTCGTTCTAAAAGAACCATAAAATCGACCATATTGTCCTGTAAAATCTTCATGATGCAAATGCAACCATTCATATATAAGTAGTTTATCCTCTAAAACTTCTTTGTCATAAATAACATCAAACGGAATTTCTGCGTACGTTAACACCATTGTTACAGCATCATCCCAAGGCATTTTATCTTTTGGAGAATAGACTGCTATTTTTGGTGCTTTCTCTAGCGTTACTGCATCTTGATTTGAAGAGGGTGCAGCAATTTCTTGCAATATTAATTGCGCTTTCGCGTCTGAAATTATTTGGTACGAAACACCACGAATTTTACATTCCTTTTGTATTAATTTATTATTTTCTATTAGAAATGCACCTCCATCATAATTTAACAACCATTTTGATTTTATTTCTACTTCTAAAGCAAAATAAACAATGCCATATGCTTTTAAATGATTTTTCTGATTTTCATTGCTCATTGGAACATATATAAAAGATGCCCAAATTGAGTTTGAAATAAGGAGAAATATTAGTGCTGGAAGGAGTTTTTTCATATCTAAAAACTAAAATACACAATTACTTTGAGGCAATTGTGTATTTCTATAATTTTATAAATTGATTCCTATTTAAAAAGGAACACCATCATCACCAAAAGCATCTTTCGGCTCGATTCTTTGATCTGGAAAAACATCATCCGGAAAATCTGCATTCATAGAAGATTGAAATTCTGAACTAAAGCCTTCTTCTAAATCCGAGAATTTTGCTAAATGTCCTGTAAACTTCAAACGAATATTATCAAGACCACCATTTCTATGTTTTGCAACAATAAATTCTCCTTGTCCTTCACATGGCGTATGTTCATCATCATCCCATTCTGTCATTCCGTAGTATTCTGGTCTAAAAATAAACGACACAATATCTGCATCTTGCTCAATTGCACCAGATTCACGTAAATCTGAAAGTAAAGGTCTTTTGCTACCTCCACGTGTTTCTACCGCACGAGATAATTGAGAAAGTGCAATTACAGGAACCTCTAATTCTTTTGCCAATGCTTTTAAATTCCTAGAAATCATAGAGATTTCTTGTTCACGATTTCCTCCCGCTTTTCCTCCAGCAGTCATTAATTGTAAATAATCAATTACAATAATTTTCACACCATGTTGCGAAACTAAACGTCTTGCTTTTGCCCGTAAATCGAACACAGAAAGAGATGGTGTATCGTCAATAAAAATAGGTGCATCAGATAATTTCTTAACCTTTACATTTAATTGCTCCCATTCATGTGGTTCTAAATTTCCTTTTCTTAATTTTTCTGAAGTCAAGCCCGTTTCAGATGAAATCATACGGGTTATTAACTGCACAGAAGACATCTCTAATGAAAAGACGGCTACACCATGTCCAAAATCGATTGCCATATTTTTTGCCATCGAAATTACAAAGGCTGTTTTACCCATACCAGGACGAGCAGCAATAATTACTAAATCGGATGGCTGCCAACCAGAGGTTAGTGCATCCAATTTTGTGAAACCAGTTTGTAAGCCAGACATTCCCTCAGAATTACCTATTTCTTGAATCTTTGCTAATGCTTGTTTTACAAGAGACCCTGCTTGCTCAGAACTCTTTTTCAAATTTCCTTGGGTAACCTCAAAAAGTTTTGCTTCTGCGTCATCTAATAGCTCGAAAACATCTGTACTCTCGTCATATGCATTTTCTATAATTTCGCTTGAAATAGAGATTAATTTACGCTGAATATATTTTTGGAGTATAATTCTAGCATGAAACTCAATATGGGCTGAAGAAGCTACTTTTTGAGTTAAACGAATCAAATACAAATCGCCACCTACAAAGTCTAACTTTCCGTTTTTTCTTAAAAGATTAGAGACCGTTAAAAGGTCAATTGGTTCAGAATTCTGAAATAATTCATAAATAGCAGCATAAACCTCGTTGTGCTTTTGGTCATAGAAAGCATCGGCACTTAAGACATCAATTACATCATCAATTCCTTTTTTATCAATCATCATTGCACCCAAGACAGCTTCCTCTAATTCTACTGCCTGTGGTGGAATTTTTCCTTTCTCAAGGCTAATAATCCTGCTCTTGTCTATTTTTTTACCTCCGATTTCCTTCGTTTTCTCCATGATTACAAATGTACTTTTTACTTGGTTACCCTTTGTTAAAACGGCACTTAAATTTGTAAACAATTTTTGTAAACTAAATTGTTATTATCTTGTTAATAACCAGTCAACTTCTATTTTAATATGTTATTTTTATCGGAATGAAACTAAATAAAAAACATCTTTTAGGTACCATTTTTCTTCCCATACAACTTGTTTTGGTGCAATTAGCAACTAATAACCCTACCTTTATAGAGAATTATTATTCAAACGGAATCTACCCAAATATCGCTGCTTTTTTACGAATTATTTTTGGTTGGATTCCTTTTTCTGTGGGAGATCTGCTAATTACTTTCCTGTTATTTCTTTTTATTCGTTTTATTTACAGGCTAGTAAAAGTAAGATTTCGGAGTGTTCTTCCAAAGATCATTCACTTTACGGCAATTTTATCTCTGGTCTATTTTTGTTTTTATCTTTTCTGGGGATTGAACTATTATAGAGAACCCTTAGCCGAAAATCTAGCATATCAACAAGAAAAATATAGCACTCTACAGCTTCAAAAAGTAACGGAGACCATTATTCAAAAACTGAATTATTATCAATTAAAAATTACTAAAAACGATACTATAAAAGTCGAGAACAAGTATTCTAAAAATAAAATGTATCGATTAGCAATTGATGGTTATACTCATTTAGAAAAAGACTTCCCACAGTTAAAATACCAATACAAATCTATTAAAAGTTCTTTGATGAGTTTACTACAAACCTATATTGGAACCGGCGGATATCTGAATCCGTTGACTGGTGAAGCCCAGATAAATAGCCGAATTCCAAAAACAGGTTACCCAACAACAATTTGTCATGAAATGGCACATCAAATAGGGTTCGCGGCAGAAAATGAAGCTAATTTTGTTGGTTTTTTAGCTACAAATTATAATGATGACGTTTTTTTTAAATATGCTAGTTATCGAATGGCGTTTGGATATTGTATTTCAGAACTTAGAAAGCGCGACCGCGAACTATCAAAAGAACTTTGGAAAACAGTTCATATAGGTGTTAGAAAAGATTTTAACGACAGTTATCAGTTTTGGAAAAGCTATAAAAATCCTTTTGAGCCGCTTGTGAAAAAGGGTTACAATGCGTATTTAAAAGCTAATAAACAAGAAAAAGGTATTGCATCTTACAGCTATGTAGTCAATTTATTTATTCATTATTTTGAAAGCTTAGAAGACATTTAGATGTCTTAAAATTATGTTAAAATTACTTCTTTTAACCGTTTACAAATTGGTTCTAAGTAGATTTATATTCACTAATCTAAATACCCAATATCAACCTATGAGAAAACTACTTTTATTTTGCTTGTTTTTGTTGACAATTTCCTTGCATTCGCAAGATTATTTCCCAACAGATTCAGGAGTAAAAACAACAGAAAACACTTTAGTAGCATTTACCAATGCTACCATTTATGTAACACCCGAGAAGGTGCTTAAAAAAGGAACTTTGCTAATAAAAGATGGTAAAGTAAAGCAAGTTGGTAAAAATATAAAAATTCCTAAAGGCACAAAAACTGTCGATCTTTCAGGGAAAACAGTATATCCTTCTTTTATAGATTTGTACTCAGATTTCGGAATTAAAAAACCCAAATCTGCCACTCGTAGTTATAGAAATGCACAGTATGATGCTTCACGAGAGGGTTATTATTGGAATGATCATATTAGACCCGACATAAATCCAATAAGAGATTTTTCTTTGCAAAAGAACTTTTAAATGCCGGTTTCGGAGTTGTAAATACACACATGCAAGATGGAATTATTCGTGGAAATGGATTACTAATTGCTTTGAACCCGAACGCTTCAAACGCCTACAGAATTTTAGATACAAAATCTGCACAATACTTATCTTTTTCTAAAAGTGAATTATCTAAACAAGCCTATCCCAGCTCTAGAATGGGTGCAATGGCTTTACTAAGACAAACTTATAACGATGCTACTTGGTACGCAGGCGGCAACATGAAGAATACAGATTTGGCTTTACAGGCTTTAAATAACAATAAAAATCTGCCACAAATTTTTGAAACTGGTAATTTATTAGATGCTTTAAGAGCAGATAAGGTTGGTGATGAATTCGGAATTCAGTACACTATTGTAGGTTCTGGAGATGAGTTCGAACGAATAAGCGATATAAAAAACACTAATGCTAACTTTATCATTCCTATTAATTTTAGTAAAGCGTTTGATGTTTCGAATCCGCTTTTAGCCCAACAAATTTCTTTAAGAGATATGCGTAAATGGAATCAAGAACCGTCTAACTTAAAAGTACTGTCAGAAAACGGCGTTAATTTTGCATTGACGGCACGTTCTTTAAAATCTGTAAAAACCTTTCATACTAATTTACAGAAAGCTATAAAATATGGTTTTGATAAAAAGAGAGCCTTGGCATCTTTAACAACCATTCCTGCTAATATTATTGGAAATACGACTATCGGAAATTTAAATGCTGGCAGTTACGCCAACTTTATAGTTACTTCTGGAGACGTTTTTGATACAAAAACTACCATTTATGAAAACTGGGTGCAAGGTGCTAAAAACGTAATAAATGATATGACTATAAAAGACATTACAGGTAACTATACATTATCTGTTAATGCTAAAAATTACGATGTAACCATTACTGGTAAAGGTGCAAAACAAACGGCGGCTTTGAAAATGGGCGATAAAAAAGTAAGTGCTAAATTTTCTTTTACAAACGAATGGATTTCTATTACGCTAAATGAAGACAACGTATATACCAGAATGATAGGTAAGGTTATAAATGCGTCTAACGTAATGGAAGGAACCGCTTATGATACGCTAGGAAATGAAACCAGGTGGTCCGCCAGTAAAGTAGTAAAAAAAGACAGCAAGAAAAAAGATAGCAAGAAAAAAAAGGAAGAAGATGCTATCGTTGTGCTTCCTGTAAGTTACCCTAACATTGGTTTTGGAAATTACACCATGCCAAAAACAGAAACTATCTTAATAAAAAATGTTACTGTTTGGACGAGTGAAGCTGCTGGTATTTTAAAAAACACAGACGTTTTACTAAAAGATGGTAAAATTGCTGCAATTGGAAACAATTTAAAAGTTAGAAGAGCAATAGAGATAGACGGGACAGGAAAGCATTTAACTGCGGGTATTGTAGATGAGCATTCACATATTGCAGCTTCCGCTATAAATGAAGGTGCACAAAATTCTTCTGCAGAAGTTACCATAGAAGATGTTGTAGACCCTAACGATATTAATATTTACAGAAACCTTTCTGGTGGAACTACTTCTGTACAAATATTGCATGGCTCTGCCAATCCTATTGGCGGACGTTCTGCAATCATTAAATTAAAATGGGGAGAGAATGCAGCGAATATGATTTATGATGATTCTCCAAAATTTATAAAATTTGCTTTGGGTGAAAATGTAAAACAATCTAGAAGTCCTAACGGAACTCGTTTTCCGCAAACAAGAATGGGTGTAGAACAAATGTTTGTAGATTATTTTACAAGAGCACAAGAATATGAAGTGTTAAAGAAAAGTGGAAAGCCATATAGAAAAGATGATGAAATGGAGACTTTAGTGGAAATTTTAAACGGAGAACGTTTTATTTCTTGCCACTCTTATGTACAATCAGAAATTAACATGTTAATGAAAGTTGCAGATAGGTTCAATTTTAGAATAAACACCTTTACACATATCCTAGAAGGCTATAAAGTGGCAGATAAAATGGCTAAACACGGTGTTGGTGGTTCTACGTTCTCAGATTGGTGGGCATACAAATATGAAGTAAATGACGCCATTCCTTTTAACGCTGCAATTATGCACAATGCTGGCGTTACGGTAGCAATTAATTCAGATGATAGAGAAATGTCTAGACGTCTTAATCAAGAAGCAGCGAAAACAATGAAATATGGTGGAATGTCTGAATTAGAAGCTTGGAAAACGGTAACCATTAATCCGGCTAAATTGTTACATATAGATAACAAGGTAGGTAGTATTAAAGAAGGGAAAGATGCAGATGTTGTTCTATGGAGCCAGCATCCGATGTCTATTTATGCAAAAGCGGAAAAGACTATTGTGGATGGTAAGGTTTTATTTGACATTGCAGAAGACTTGAAAAAACGTAAAGCAATTAAAGAAGAAAAAAGCCAATTAATTACCATGATGTTAAAGGAAAAAATGAAAGGCAGTAAAACAAAAGCTCCTATGAAAAGAGAAGATAGAAACTTTCACTGTGATACTTTAGAAGCACTTAAAAACTAAAAATGATGAAAAAAATAATATATAGTTTGCTGTTTTTCTTTTTAGTAGGAAATAGCATCGCACAACAAACACCAGCCAAAGCACAAACTACAGCTTTCTCTATTGAAGGAGCTACGGCACACTTAGGAGATGGAACCGTAATTAAAAATTCTTTAATTATGTTTGCGAACGGTACCATTACTTTTGTTGGCAGCAAAATGACAAAAATTGCAAGACAAGGAACCGTAATAAATGCTAAAGGAAAACATGTGTATCCTGGTTTTATTGCTGCCAATGCTACGCTAGGATTGGTAGAGATAGATGCTGTAAAAGCTACAGATGATCAAGATGAAATTGGTGTTATGAATCCGCATATTAGAAGTTTAATAGCCTACAATGCAGAAAGTAAAGTAGTAGAGTCTATGAGACCTAACGGTGTTTTAATGGCACAGGTAACTCCAAGAGGGGGCACTGTTTCTGGTACTTCTTCTATTGTGCAATTAGATGCTTGGAACTGGGAAGATGCAAGCGTACAGGCAGATGATGCCATTCATATGAATTGGCCATCTAGCTTTACTTCTGGTAGATGGTGGCTGGGAGAAGATCCTGCTTTAAAACCAGATGCTAAATATGCTGATAAAATTGGAACCATAAAAACCTATTTTATGAATGCTAAAAATTATTTAGCAGGTATGCAAACAAAAACACATTTACCATATCAATCCACAGCCGGCTTATTTAACGGTTCTAAAAAGCTTTTTCTTCATGTAAACGGTCAAAAAGAAATAACAGATGCTGTTACAATTTCTAAAGAATTAGGAATTAAGAACTTGGTAATTGTGCACGGAGCGCATGCAGACAAAGTAGCTAGTTTATTGGTGAAGAATAACATTCCTGTTGTTTTAGACAGACCGCATAGAAATCCGGACAGTGAAGATGATTCTTATGATGCTACGTATACCATTGCAAAAACATTAATAGACAAAGGTGTTTTAGTTAGTTTGGGTATGGAAGGCCAAATGGAAAGAATGAACACTAGAAACCTACCTTTTTACGCAGGTACATTTGCTGCCTTTGGTTTAGATAAAGAAGTTGCTTTACAGTTAATTACTTTAAATACAGCGAAGGTTTTAGGAATTGATGCTTTTACAGGCTCTTTAGCAATTGGTAAAGATGCTACCCTATTTATTTCTGAAGGAGACGCTTTAGAAATGCGTGGTAATATTTTAACAGATGCATTTATTCAAGGTAGAAAAATAAGTTTAGAAACGCACCAAACAAAACTTTGGAGACGGTATTCTGATAAATATAAAACAAAGTAAAACTTATTTATAATTTAGTAAAGGCTTGCTTCTAAAATTTTAGATTAGCAAGCCTTTTTTGTTGTTCTAAAAATTGATGTAAAGCCCTCATTATAGAATACCTATAATTAGGTATATTTGCAACAATGAAAGAAATTACAAGTATTCAAAATTCGTATATAAAAGAACTCTTAAAACTGCAAGAAAAATCTCGCGAACGCAAAAAAAAGGGACTTTTTATTATTGAAGGAAAAAGAGAAATTTCTCTGGCAATTGTGGCTAATTATGAATTTGACACTATATTATATTTTGAAGAACTAATTTCTGAACAAGAAATATTACACCTCTTTAATGCCAACGTTAACAGAATTCTTATATCTAAAGAAGTATATCAAAAATTAGCTTACAGAGATTCTACCGAAGGTATTATTGCCGTTACAAAAGCAAAAGATTTCTCACTAGAAAATATCAAATTTGAAACAAAGACCCCATTAGTTTTAGTGGCAGAAGGTATAGAAAAACCAGGAAATATGGGTGCCCTTTTAAGAACTGCAGATGCTGCAAATGTAGCAGCCGTTTTTATTGCAAATCCTAAAAGCGATTTGTACAATGCTAATATCATAAGATCTAGTGTAGGTTGTGTATTTACGAATCAAATTGCGATAGGTACTTCAGAGGAAATTGCAGCATTTCTTAAAGAAAAGAAAATAAAGATGTACGCGACCACCTTACAAAACTCTAACGAATATCATAAAGAAAATTATACTGCAGCTACTGCCATCATGGTTGGTACGGAAGCCACTGGTTTAACAACCGGTTTTAGAGAAGAAGCAACACAAAATATAAATATACCTATGCAAGGTCAAATAGATTCTATGAACGTTTCTGTGGCCGCTGCAATTGTTTTATTTGAAGCAAAAAGACAAAGAGCATTTAAAATATAAATATGAAAATATTAGGAATAGACATTGGTGGTACTGGCATTAAAGGTGCAGTCGTAAATACAAAAACAGGCGAATTATTAACCGAAAGATTCAGAATTCCTACCCCGCAACCAGCAACACCAGAAGCTGTTGCCGATGTTGTAAAAGAAATGGTTAAACACTTTAATTGGAAAAAAGCCGTAGGTTGTAGTTTTCCTACTACCATAGTAAATGGCAAATGTATTCATTCTGGAAACCTAAGTTCGACTTGGTTAGGCGTGCGCGTAGACAAACTTTTTAAAAAAGTATGTAAATTACCATTTTTTGTAAGTAATGATGCAGATTTAGCGGGTTTAGCCGAGGTAAGTTTGGGCGCCGCTAAAAAAGAAAAAGGGTTAGTAATTGTGGTTACAATTGGCACAGGAATTGGTTCTGGTCTCTTTTTTAATGGAAAATTAATACCTAATTTAGAGGTTGGCAGAATGTTACACACCAACGGTGAAATTATTGAGTTTTACACAGCCGATTCGGCAAGAAAAAAAGAAAATTTATCATTAGAAGATTGGGCAAAAAGATTCAATGCACTGTTGGCCTATCTAAAAATTGTATACACCCCTAGCCTGATTGTTTTAGGTGGCGGAATTAGCAAGAAATTTAATACTTTCAAACAATATTTAACATCAGATGTAAAGGTTAAAGTTGCCGAATTCAAAAATAACGCAGGTATTATTGGCGCTGCCATGTATGCTAGTAAAAAATGTAAGTAACCTCTCTAAAAGAACTAAAATTCTGTGATATAACTATTTTAAAACCGAGCAAATGCTTGGTTTTTTTTGGTTAAAATGCTTTATTATTTCTATTTCTCAAAAAAAACAGTACATTTAAAGTCTACCCCAAATTTTATCGGAATACGCTAACAAGACCCATTGGTTTGTATAAAACAACGATATAAACAATAGAAAAATAAGCTCTTAATGAAATATTAAAAATAATACCTTACCATTAAAAAAATGAAAAAGCTAGTAGCCTTTTTACTTATAACCATACTAACTATTTTAAAACCGAGCAAATGCTTGGTTTTTTTTGGTTAAAATGCTTTATTATTTCTATCTCTCAAAAAAAACAGTACATTTAAAGTCTACCCCAAATTTTATCGGAATACGCTAACAAGACCCATTGGTTTGTATAAAACAACGATATAAACAATAGAAAAATAAGCTCTTAATAAAATAATACCTTACCATTAAAAAAATGAAACAGCTAGTAGCCTTTTTACTTATAACCATACTATTTTATGCTTGTGCTGATGCACCAAGTAATATCTTAGAAAGTCAACATTTATATTACGGTGGTGATATTATAACCATGAGTGGTGATACCCCTAATTATATTGAAGCTCTAGTAACAAATAGTGATACTATTATATATACTGGGCGCCTTTCAAAAGCTAAAAAACTGTTTCCTTCTTCAAATAAAATTAATCTCAAAGGAAAGACATTACTTCCTGGGTTTATAGATGCACATGCTCATTTTACCGGGTTTCCAAGTCAGTCTATTGGTGCCCAGATATTGCCACCTCCAGATGCTGGTGCAAACAATATGGATGCACTAATTCAAATACTAAAAGATTGGTCTACCCCTGAAAACATTCAATTAACAGGTTGGATTTTCGGAATGGGTTTTGATGATTCTGTTTTAGAAGAAAAGCGGTTTCCTACAAAAAAAGATTTAGATAAGGTATCCACAGAGCATCCTGTTATGATTATTCATATTTCAGGGCATTTTTGTGTTGTTAATAGTAAAGGTCTAGAACTACTAAACCTTACTGCTAAATCTCCAAACCCAGAAGGTGGTATCATTCGAAGAATACCAGGTACAGAAGAACCTAATGGCGTCTTAGAAGAATTAGCCGCAATTCCTTTTATGCCAATGGTGCTTGGCCCTAAAAGTGAAGAAGCTATAAAAGTATTTCTTACCGCTGGGCAAGACATGGCTTTATCTTATGGGTATACAACGGTGCAAGAAGGAAGGGCAATGCCAAGTTCACATCTTTTTTTAGAGTATGCAGCTACTACTAATTTCTTAAAATTAGATGTAGTAAGCTATATTGATTATTCTGTTGCAGATTCTTTATTGAAAACAGATTGGTATAGTCCTACTTATAAAAATCATTATAGAATTGCCGGCGTAAAACTTACATTAGATGGATCACCGCAAGGAAGAACAGCATGGAGAACACAACCATATCTTATTCCGCCAGATGGCGCAGAAGATGGTTATTTAGGTTACCCAGCAATTCCATTAGATGCCGATGTTGAAAAAATTTATGAAAGTGCCTTTAAGAATAATTGGCAAATACATACGCATGCTAATGGAGATGCTGCGATGGATCAGATGATTAGAACCTTAAAAAAGGTGACTGCTAAATATGGAAATAAAAACAGACGAGATGTATTGATTCATGGACAATATGTTCGAGAGGATCAGTTAGATGAATTTAAAGATTTAAATATCATTGCGTCTTTATTTCCGTTGCATACTTTTTATTGGGGAGACTGGCATAAAGAAATAATCGGAGACAGTTTGGGAAATAAAATAAGTCCAACTAGAACTGCCTTAAATAAAGGGTTAAAAATAACCATTCATACAGATGCTCCGGTAGCTTTGCCAAATTTAATGCGGGTTATATGGACAGCTACAAATAGAGTATCAAGATCAGGGAAAATTATAGGAAAAAATGAAAGACTGACACCCTATGAAGCCTTAAAATGTATTACAGAGTGGTCTGCATTTCAACACTTTGAAGAGGATAGAAAAGGAACACTAGAAGTTGGTAAAATTGCTGATTTAGTGCTTCTAAACGCAAACCCATTAAAGTCTGAATTAAATGACATCAAAGATATTATAGTTCTTGAAACAATCAAAGAAGGAGTAACTATTTATAAAAAAAAAATAACTACAATAGTAAAAATAATTTACAGAAAACACCTTAATTAAAACCATTGGCATTTCAAATAATTTTGTTTGCACTTTGGCCTTTTTACTGCTAAAAATACCTGAAAACTTCCTAAAATAAATAGTTGTCTGTTAAAAATTTATTCCTAAATTCACTTTAGATTTTAAACCCCAAATCTTCAAAGTAATTTATGCCATATACAGCGACCATAGAAGAAGAAAATAAGGAAATTGCAAGCAGGTATAAAGATTTGCTAAAAGGTACGTATGAAATTTTGTCTGTAACAGATAAGAAACTCATAAGAAAAGCTTTTGAAATTGCTGTAGATGCTCATTCTAACCAGCGCAGAAAAACTGGTGAACCTTATATTTTTCATCCAATAGCAGTAGCTAAAATTGTAGCTATGGAAATTGGCTTGGGTGCAACTTCTATTGCTGCAGCTTTGTTGCACGATGTTGTAGAGGATACTGAGTATACCTTAGATGATATGGAGCAGTTGTTTGGAGAAACAGTTGCTAGAATTGTAAACGGTCTCACAAAAATTTCTCGCTTAAATAAAGAACAAGACGCTTCTATACAAGCAGAGAATTTTAGAAAAATGCTCTTAACATTAAATGATGATGTGCGCGTTATTCTTATAAAAATTGCAGACAGATTGCACAATATGCAAACTATGGATGCAATGCCTGCGCACAAACAAGTAAAAATAGCTTCAGAAACACTATACATTTACGCCCCTTTAGCGCACCGTTTAGGCTTGTATAATATTAAAACAGAACTAGAAGATTTAGGCTTAAAATATACAGAACCTGAAGTTTATAATGATATTATTATTAAAATAAAAGAAAGTAAAGAAGAACAACAAAAATACTTAAAAACCTTTGCAGAGACATTAAAGACAGGCTTAGACCAAGAGAATTTTACCTATGATATAAAAGGACGTTTTAAATCTATCTACTCTATTCGTAGAAAAATGCGGAAGCAAAACGTAACCTTTGAGGAAGTGTATGATAAGTATGCCATTCGAATTATTTATGCACCTACTTCAGATGACGATAAATTTGATGCATGGAAAATTTATACGATCGTAACAGATTATTTTAAACCAAACCCAACAAGATTAAGAGATTGGATTTCGCAACCAAAAACTACGGGCTATGAAGCCTTGCATATTACCGTTGTGGGCCCTGATGCCCAATGGGTAGAAGTGCAGATTCGTTCTAGTAGAATGAACGAAATTGCAGAAAGAGGCTATGCTGCTCATTTTAAATATAAGCAAGGTGAAAACAACAACCCCGAAAATGGTTTAGAATCTTGGTTAAATCGTTTAAAAGAGTCTTTAGAGAATCAGAGTTTAAATGCCGTAGATTTTGTCGAAGAGTTCAAGTTAAACTTGTATTCTAAAGAGATTTATGTATTTACACCTAAAGGCGAATTAAAATCATTGCCAAAAGATGCTTCTGCCTTAGATTTTGCATTTACAGTGCATACAGATGTGGGATTAAAATGCAGAGGTGCTAAAGTAAACGGAAAACTAGTGCCTTTAAGTCATACTTTAAAAAGTGGAGATCAAATAGAAGTAATAACCACGGCAAACAACAAACCAAATGCCAGATGGTTAGATTTTGTAATTACTGCTAGAGCAAAAACAAAAATTAGAGCTGCTTTAAAAGACGAAGAAAAAGAGATTGCAGAAGAAGGAAAAGCAATTTTAGCAAGAAAATT
>Ga0209815_1001499_pt1 | contig 15265 bp, 28 predicted proteins | sample CoawatmetaG00DNA_FD_187507 | JGI IMG/M metagenome (GOLD analysis project Ga0209815, IMG submission 187507) | Marine microbial communities from the West Antarctic Peninsula - Coastal water metaG002-DNA (SPAdes) (version 2) | ecosystem: Environmental > Aquatic > Marine > Coastal ...
TATTAGTAGTTAAAGATACTTCTTCTATCTCTTATTTATCTAATTCACTTATAAGGACTGCCTTAGAAATTGATTTTATATTCTCACCAAACATAAAAGCGAAGTATTCTACATCTACTTCATCTTTACAGTACATACTGTATGTTTGCCATCCACCGTAGAACCCAAATCGGTGTGTGATTGATTTTATATTGCCGGATATTGAGAAATGTGGATTATCTTTAAAAGTTTCGACTATATCATCACATATTTCTGGAAAAGTGCCAAATGTATATTTTATTTCTACCTTATAGTTAAACTTTTTTAGATATAGTGACTTGCGTAGCGAAACATTCGAATTGTATTTTTCTAGTATTTCTTTTAGATTCTCAAATAAAGGTTCGGTGTATCTGATATGTAATTCTTTAAATTCTTCTTTTGCTTTTAAGTAATCTTCTTTTTCTAAAAAATAAGCATGAGTATGATATCCGTTATTGAACTTTATTCTACCTTTAAATTCTTTCTTTAGATATTTGTCACATTGTTGTCTTAACATCCAAGAGTGTTCACTTGGCTTCTCACTGCGATAGTAAAACTTTGGAAGATTTCCCAATCTAGGATATGTTATCCTATACGGATAAACATTATAGAATAGTTTTGTTACAATTTCAGTATTAGGTATATAAGAATTCGATTTCATCTTTATCATTGACATTGATAGTGCAAGTGCCTCCATCTCTTAGTTCACCAAATAGTATTTCTTTTGATAATGGTTTTTTAATATTATCATTTACTACTCGTTGTAATGGTCTTGCTCCCATTGATGGAATATATCCTCGTTCTCTTAGCCATACTTTAGCATCTTCAGAGATTACGATGGTTACATTTTTATCTTTCAACATCTCATTAATCTCATTGATAGTTTTATCAACAATCATGTCGATGTGTTCTCTTTCAAGTGATACGAATTCAACAACAGCATCTAGTCTATTTCTAAACTCTGGTGAGAAGAACTTGTTTACTGCTTGAGTCGAAGCATCATCATGGTCGTTACTAAAACCAATTGCTTTCTTGTTCTTCTGTGCTGAACCTAAGTTACTTGTCATAATCAAAATAACATTAGAGAAATCTGCTACTTTCCCTGTTGAACTAGTCAACCGACCATCATCCATAACTTGAAGTAGCAAGTTCATAACACTTGGATGTGCCTTTTCAACTTCGTCAAGTAGAACAATACAGTTTGGTGATTCGTCTACATCACTAATAAGTTGACCAGCACCTGCGCCACCTTCTGCGTGTCCTACGTATCCCGGAGGAGCACCGATAAGTTTCGATACAGAATGTTGTTCCATATATTCTGACATATCGTACTTGCGTAATTTTACTGATAAGTTGTCTGCGAGTTGGCGACATAGTTCTGTTTTACCAGTACCAGTTGGACCAACGAATAAGAATGAACCGATAGGTTTATTACGTTCTCTCATTCCTGACTTGCTTACTAGAATACTTTCGACTAAGGCACTTACTGCGCCATCTTGTCCAAATAGTTTCTTTTTAATGTTATCTTCTAAACTACCAAAATTATTATTTTCTTTAGCATCAATCATATCCATAGGAATACGAGTTATCTTAGAAATTGCCTCTTCTATTTGTTTGACACCGATTGGTCCTTTATGACCATGGAGTTTGCCTCTTGCACCCGCAATATCAATCACGTCAATAACTCTATCTGGATTATATTTGCCATGCATATAACGTTCTGCTAATTCAACAGACATGTCAAGTGCTTCTTCAGTATATTCAAGTTCGTGGAATGCTTCGTAGTACTGTTTTAGACCTTTAATAATTAGTTTTGTAGTTTCTTTGCTTGGTTGGTCTACTACTACTTTCTGGAAACGTCTTTGCAACGCTCTATCTTTTTCGAAATTTTCTCTGTATTCTTCACTTGTAGTTGCACCAACACAGAATAGTTTACCACTCGCTAATAGAGGTTTTAATAGGTTTGCGATATCAATGTTTGAACCACCGGCAGAACCAGCGCCCATAATCATATGAATTTCATCAATGAATAAAATTATCTCTTCTTTTTTAGCAAGTTGGTCAAATACTAGTTTAGCACGTTCTTCAAATTCACCACGATACTTTGTACCGGCAACTAGACTAGTGACATCAAGGGAGTATACTGTTTTCTCTTTTAAGATATCAGGTACTTCACCTTCTGTAATCATCAATGCAAGTCCTTCAGCGATTGCTGTCTTACCAACACCTGGTTCACCTACAATAATGACATTATTCTTTTTACGTCTAGCAAGAACTTCTGTAATCTCAATTAATTCATCTTCTCTACCGATAACTGGGTCAATAAGTCCACTGGCAGCACTAGTATTCAGATTAGTACAGAAGTCTTCAAATTTGACAGCCTGTGCCGAGTCACCAGTAGTGGCAGGTTTAGATGTATAAAATTCTTTTTGAATAAGTTGGATTGCACCTTCACGGGTTACCCCATGTTTTGCTAAGAAGAAATATGCGTATGAATCCGCTTCACTTAGTAATGAAATCAGTACATCTCTGCAAAATAGTTTAGTTCTACCACTAAAGATAACTTGAGTAATAGCACGATTGAATACTCTGCTTAATGCCGCTGTTTTACGAGGTCCTATTGTTCCTGGTGCGTTTTTGTTTGTAATATCTTCTCTGTTCTTTAGATATTCTTCAACATCAGTAATAATAGCACTGCCGTTCACCTTCATTTCAGTTAACAAATCACTCACATCTTCTTCTTCTAAAATAGAGAATAATAGATGTTCTAATGTTACGTACTCGTGCGTAAGTGAGTTGGCAAATTGAACTGCTCTCTCTAATGTAATACTAATTCTGTCTACACTTCCATCTCGTTCTTGCTCTGCCATTTAATTCCTTTTTAGAAAATTTATCTTCAAGTTCGTATTATTTATGATGTTTTTTACTAGTATTGTGTCTCCGATTCTAGTTGTTTTTGGTACTGTAACAATGTAATGGATATCTGGAGAGATATCATCTCTGAAGCCAGATTTGGTACCACGCATTTCGTCTAATTCTTCTTCTGACAGTTTTACATTCAATGTAACTGTAATGACACTACCACTTTCTGATTGTACTTTTTTTATATCAGTAAATGCTTGTCGAATATCGTCAAGTTTCTCTCTGTCACCATCACCTGTGTCAGGATGATGTTTCTTTAGTAATCGCTTATACGCAATTCTTATTTCGTCTTCTGAGGAATATTTTGTTATGCCTAAGACCTTAAAGGGAGACATGACTAATCGCTATTTAAGAATTTTTTAATTGAAAAACTGTTGCTTCCTTCGGCATCTGATGAAGATGGGTCGTTCGCATCACCAATTGCCTTATCGGCTTTTTCATAGTATTCTTTGTATGCTAATACAACTGCTTTTTGCTCAGAAAGATATCTGATGATGTCAGCATTATTCAATGCCAAGTTTTCATAACCATCTGAAGTAAGTGCAAATAGTACGACAGATTTGCCAGATGCTTCTAATTCATCCCACACTTCTTGTACGTTTTCTTGCGTGACTACAATATAGTCAACGTTTTTCATATTTACTATTTCAGATTGAGGGAGTACCAGCAATGGGCGTTCAACTGGCTCAGAAGAGTATTTTGTTACTTCTGGCAAGAATGATGAACATCCAGTTAGTGATAAAGATGAGAGGGCAATTGTACTTGCTAGTAGTGTTTCTTTAATCATAATTAAGGCCTATAGTTAGGGTTTGCCACATCTGCACAAGTTGTATTTGCTTTTGATTTCTTAGTAACAGCAATTTCATCTTCAGTTAGTGGAGAACCAGTTAGTATCTCATAACATCTTAACACATCTTTGGTACCTTTGTCAATGATTTTCTCTATTAATTTCGGTTTTTTCTGTGCTAAGTTACCAATCTCATGTTCACTTAGTTTTTCCTCTAATTTGGTTACTCTTCCTTTAGCAACTGCAAACTCTGCCGAGACAGCCGTAAACTGTGCTTGAATTTCTACCATATCTCTTTTAATTGATTCTATGGCCGCTTCTGCTTGTTGCTGTGCTAATTCCGCGGTTGCGGCATTGACAGCATAAATTCTAATTTGTTCTTGTGTATATTGATAGTATTTCCATGCACCAAATCCTACTGCGCCTATAACGACGGTAAGAATCAACAACATTTTAATTTTTCCTAATATAAACATATTTTTCTTTCTATTTTCCTGTTATCATTTTAAAATAATATTTAGCAATTACCCCATGTACTTCTCTGTCATTATGCTCTCCATCTCTATTTTTGCCATGATTACCGATGGCAAGGAATGAATCTATAACTTCAGCAGTAAAGACTCTATCAATGTTTTCTTGATAAAACTGTATATTCAATGCATCTGCAAGACTTTTAATAACTTGAAGTGTCATATCGTATTTATATTCAAAATACTCATCGATAAGTAGTAATCTATTATAACCTAGATTTATATTAGATTTTTCTACACCAGGATAACAATATTCTGCTCCTTTAGGGTGAGGTATTAACATCCTGTACATTGGTGGATTATATGATACAATCATATGAGGATTAAACTTTTTTATGTATGGTATAAGTCTTAAATAATCATCAAAACTTCCACCACCTATTCCTAGGTTAATTAGATTAAAGTTTGTATTGTAATGTTCTTGCAGTGATTTATGTAGTATAGAACACCAGATATCTTCTTCGGGCGAGCCAATACCAAATGTGTGACTATCTCCTAGATATATTATAGACTTTTTAGACAAATCTAATGTATCAAAATTATCACATCTAAATCCATTCTTGTTAAGTTCGTAAACAAAACTATCAGCAGTAAACCTATTTTTAAATCCTTCTTTCTCTAATCGATTATAATTCTCTTCAGTATCCATAGGAATCCATTGTTGAATATATTCACGTTTTGAATTAACTGGTGTATCTGATTCAGATGCTTCTGAAGGAAATGACCAATTTACTCGTGCTGGATTTTCTTCATTAACGAGTATTATAATGTTATCTGGCCATTCTTTTGAAAATGACAAAGGGTGAGAGTCTGTCAGTTGTGTCATAATTGATTCAATTCTTTTATTTGTGTCTGAAAGTGATTCTGCCCATTGTCAAATCGTAGGGAGTCATTTCAATTGAGACTTTATCCCACAGGATAACTTTGATGCTGTTCTTTCGCATTTTACCAGATAACGTACATTTTACCATGTGTTCTGATTCGCCATCGAGTTTTACCTCAAATCTGTCACCCGGAAGAATATTTATTACTTTACCTTCGAACTTTAACGGTTCTTCTTTAGCCATTCTTGTATTTCTTCTGCTTTAACTTTTATTGATGGGCGTTTGTAAAATTTCACATCCCATGTTTTGTTGTTTACCAATCCACTGATATCATTTATCAGTCTCATTGTGGTATTCATTAACTCTTCATTTTCAACTTCGACAAATACTATATACATTCCCACATCATTTGGATTTGGAGAAACTTCAGTATCAAGTATTGGAGTAACACCTCTTTCAATAAACTTTGCTAAGTCCATTGCAGGCATTTCATCTTTGACATAAAATCCAACAACGATAACGTCTTCTTCTGTTCCTGTTTTTGGTTTAAATTCACCAATAGAAACAGTAGTGTCTACAAGTTTATGTAAATCACCATATTCAACGCCTTCTCTAATTTGTTCGTATTTCATTATGTGTCCTGTCCGATTTTAGTTTCATCATCTAACCCAGTTTCATATGCCTTAGTCAATTCATGTTGATTAATATCACCATCCATTACATCACGTCCTGTTAGTGCTTCATCTACAAATTTTCTTGGCATCCATATGTCAACTAGCCATACATCATTAGAATCTACTTTTGGTTTCTTGTTTGTATCTAAATCTTCTTGTTTTTTAACTGTTCTTGGTACTTTTAATGTAGCCTTTTTAAACTTCACATCACATCCTATGTTTTGTAGACGTAATCCCGCTTTTGGATTAGGCATCTTCAAATAAGGATATAACAATGTAACATTTAACCAATATCTTGATAATTTTGGACCATGAACCACTTCGCCTAACTTCCAATTTTCATACGCATACATGCCCTGTTCTTCGAGCATATTTTCGAATTCTAATAGAATATCAAGTAATGTTGCATTTCCATCGACATCTCTTAGATTATCAATGATATCATTTTGCTTAATTTCGTCCATATTTGCTATTTCTCCGCACTATTATAAATGTATTTATCATTTCCAGAACAGAATAATTTTCATCTCGTTTAATTCTATTTCATATCTACATAAACACTTCTTGGCTAAATACCTGTGTAAGCAAATAGACTTACATTCTGAAAATCCCTCATCAGAGGAGAGATATATGGCACGAAAAAAACGTGTTGAAAGACAAAGTAATAATCATAAAGTTAACCATACCAGCAATGATATTGTCCCACTTTATCGAAAAAAAACACCTACGATTTTACCTAGAAATGTTGCACAGGAAGATTATCTATACCAATTAGCAGACCCAAGCACGAATATTGTATTCGCAGTCGGACCAGCAGGTACAGGTAAAACTCTATTGTGTACACAAATGGGTATTAAAGCATACATGGAACGGGAGGTCTCCAGAATAGTAATAACAAGACCGGCAGTATCGGTCGATGAGCAACACGGTTTCTTACCAGGCGACTTGAATGAAAAGATGGCACCTTGGACAAGACCAATATTTGATATATTCGAAAAACATTTTACAATGGCACAGATTGAAAGTATGTTATTAGAAAATATTATAGAAATAGCACCTTTAGCCTACATGAGAGGTAGAACATTTGAAGATTCTTGGATAATTGCAGACGAAATGCAAAATGCAACGAAATCACAAATGAAAATGCTATTAACGAGAATAGGCAACAACACAAAAATGATAGTTACGGGAGATTTAAAACAACATGACCGCGGATTTTCAGAAAACGGGCTCTCAGACTTCATTCAGTTAGTTGACAACTTCGAAGAAAAGGAATTATCACATATTATGATATCACATTTTGATATGCAGGATGTAGAAAGGCATCCAGCAGTAATAGAGATACTACAAATATACGGAGAAGATGAATAATTAAGATACCAAAAAGGGAGCGTAATTGCTCCCTTTTTATTGGTCGGAGTAGTAGGATTTGAACCTACGATTTCTACGTCCCAAACGTAGCGACTTACCAGACTAGCCTATACTCCGTTGTTGGTCTCCTCGACAGGACTCGAACCTGTAACCTACTGCTTAGAAGGCAGTTGTTCTATCCAATTGAACTACGAAGAGAAGATAAGGTGAACCCTAACCGTGGGGTTCGGCGTGTTTATTGAGTAACAACCCTATCCGCAAAGTCAATCTCAAACTTTTCAAACTGTGCTTTCTTTTCGGAAATCAAAGCCTCAAGTGATTGCATTGCACCTCGTTTTTCATCACTAGCACCTTCAGTAAAACTAATTACTGCATTTTCTAGGATTTCAATATCTCTAAGTAAATTTACCATGTGGTCTCCCTTAAAGTGTTACGATTTGCCAGTAGTGGTGTTTTCAACCCCATTGAGGTCGACTTGTTCGTTGTAAATCCAGTCTGCTTGTTTTTTATTCAATGCTTCCCAACGAATAATTTCTCCGTTTTCAGCGATTACTTCTACAAAATAGTGGTCAGTCATATTATGCTCCTTCAATAATATTAAATATTTCATGCCAATCATAGGCATACGCAATTTCGTCATTTGCGTGGTCTTTGTTATGGTCATGTTCAATTAGAATTGGTTTCAATCCGTATTTTAGTCCACATTCTGCATTTTCGGGTTTATCTTCAATCCACCAAAGTCCAGAATCTTTAAACTTGACTAATTCTTCATCTTTGTCTTCGCCAGTGTCTAAACAGATAACATCAATGAATACATTCTTACCAAATATGTTTTTTAAGTTGCTAACTCGTAGCATCTGTGCTTTAGGGTCTAAACTCAAACTAGTAATCACAATAAACTTGTAACCATGTTCAACTAGTTTAGCAACACCGCTTCTTGCATCTTTGTACGCAGGAAGAAATCCCATCCAGGCACTTTCGTTAAATTCTTTAACTAATTTCTTACCTAAAGTCTTAGGAATACCGAAACTCTTAGAAATATCGTATGTTCCGTGTTCTGCTTTAGTAAATCCTTTGCTTTTCATCCATTCATGAAACGCACCTTCCCATGCGAGAAGAACTCCATCGCAATCAGTCAATATAATTTTTTCGTGTATTAATTCTTTCATCAAACCTCTCTTTATTTTCTCTATACTTATATTATAGCACAAGACCAGTATTTGTCAAGTTTTTTCTTCGTTTTTCCAACAATTTTTTAACTAATTTGTCAGTTTCTTTCATTGCTTTGACAACATCCTTGGGTGAATTGTTTAGTGAATTAAACATTAAACTGTTAGCGGACTAACTTGATATGAACCATAAGAACTTAGTTCTTCTGCTAATGTTTCTTCTGACATAGAAGAAATACCTATACTCCTAGCAAAACTCTTAGAATACTCGTTAGATACTAACTCATAAAGAGTATTTTCATTGATATATCGGTCAAATTGAGTGGGAGTAGTAATGCCGTATGAATCCCAGTGTGCCATGTCTTCTGTAAGCATACCAACGAAAAGTGATGGATTATCTGCCATCAACTTTTTACCATGTGCATTGATTTCTTTAATGTGTTTGATAAGACTCATATTAAGCAACTCCAAATAGTTTAGACATGCCGTTAAAGACGACATTGTAAGCATTCACTTCGTAAGACCAGTTATCGAAAAAGTCGTCATCCTCGGCATCTGGTGAGGCACAATGCTCTTCCCATTTGCTATTCATTAACTCCATGCCCTTGAGCATATCGCCACTGCCGGTAGCGACAATAGTCTTAGCCGCAGATTCGAAAGTTGGGGTATCTTCGTAAAAGTTTGGAATTCTAAACATGTTTGACCTCTCATTTGATTAACTATACTTATAGTATACACCAAAATGAGTATTTGTCAAGTTTTTAGTGTTTTTTATTCTGCTGAAGGTGTATCGACATGAGTTTCGACACTGATGTTGTTAGGTTTACCAGTTGTACTGATACCATAGATGCATTTTTCGTCTACTCTCCAGAAGCGAAATTTATCCTTACCTTCTAGTTTCAAATCAGCACCAGTTGTCCATCGTCCGTGTTGGATTAATATCCATTGTCCGACTTCTACATCTTTTTGTTCTGGTCCTACTGCGTATACTTGTGCCCATCTGGCTCTGATTCCGGTATCTTTACCATCATCGTCAGGAATGATTATTCCATTCGTACTTAGACGTTCGCCTTTTTCGAGATTAGTAACAATGACGTTCTCTCTTAACGGTCTTAATGATTCATTCATATTATTTGTTCTTTTTAGTTGGAGTTGCTTGTTGCTTTGGTTTAGTTGGTGCTGGAGACGGTGGGGTCTTTTGTGTTAATTCACTTTGTCTAACAAAATTTCCATCTTTATCTTCTACCCAAGGATCCTCATCACCAATTGTCTCTGTAACTGGGTCTGGCTTTGATGTGGGTTCATTTGCTGTTGTAACTTTTGGTTCTTTCCAATCATCTTCCATTGGCTTTGAAATTTCTTCTACTCGTGTTTGTCGAATTTCAGGAGTATCAGCATCTGCTTTAATTCCGCCTTGAACTACTGCTTTTGGGTCATTTCGATTATAATGTTCTCTTGCAAGTTCATCTGCACTCTTTACAATTCTGCCACCTTTTCCTAATTGGTCGCCACGTGCATTTGTCTTCGTATTACCAATAGTAATATTCTTTTCTTGTCGAGCCATCAATTTTCCTAAATCGATTTCTACACCACGCATACTTTTACGGTTTGCCATTTTTACTCCTCGTTTAATTCAAATATATTTTGAATAAGTTCTTTTAGTGTTTCTTCAGTCATTTCTTTTGGCTTTATAAATGGATTGGTGTTAATATAAGTATTATGAATTAAATTAGCGGAAACTCGAATGATTTTTTCTTCTTCATCACTCAACTTTCGTTTACTATTCGGAAATTTAATTATATTTCTACTCATATTATCTTAAAAACTCATTTATGTCCAAATCGTACTTAATGCTGTCGACCTTATGTATACCTATCAAGTACAATACATAACTTGCTACACTACTTCCTCGACCCACACCCCATACAATGTTGTTTTTTCTTAGGGTATCTATAATATAGATGCACACTTTAAGTACGTCTATTATATTGTATTTATCATACAGGTTTAGTTCTTCGTTCACTCTATCGATAGCGTGTTCTGGTGTTTTATCTAACACATAAGATTTTATGTCTAAATTCTTATATTCGTCAGGAATAAACCAGTTCTGTTGATTAATCCTATCAAATTCTTCAACATCAAGTTGGATAGTTTCTAGTTTTTCTAGTTTATTACTATCTAAGTAGTTACTATCAATCGCATGATTATACTTCTCAAAGTCTTCATTCCAACTGACTTCTTTTATCTCGGCAGTGTCTTTACCAGACATGACCATATCATACAAGTCATATACATCGTATATCACTCTACCATATTGGTCAATATTCCTATTAATCTTTAATGATTTCTGGTTTCCAGTCACTGATTTCAACTACTTCTCCACCTTCTTGTTCTAATTTTAGTTCACCTAGTATTGCTTTTTCTAGGTCATCTAATATTGTATCACTTTCCGGGACGGATGTCAAGTCTGATTTCCTAGTATCTTCATAATCTTCCGTATCTGTTGAGTTTCTGCTCCACCATGGCAAATCATAATAGTAATCATCAGTTGTTATCCAATCTTTCAATTCTGGTAATGCTGGATATGTGTTATCTGCATGAGTATAAGAAATAACTGGGTCTATTGACTTACTTCCAACTTTTACTGATATAACTTCTATATACTCATGGACAATTGCATTTAGTTTTGAATGTAACATCATTGCAATCACATCATTGGAGGGCGGATGAGGCATCATAATAACTTTGTTTTCTATATTTGCCATATCGACTTTTGCTGATGGATGAGTTAAGATAGATTGGTGCATTAGATTTTCGATGAAGAATTTTATCTTTAAGAATGCCGCATTGCTTTTTGCATAATCATTTGATAGCCAACCGAATTCAATCTCTACTTCAAATATATCGCTCATTAACATTGCTGTAGTCTGAACTAGGGTTGCACTAAATTCTGCTTTATAAGTAGAATAACTTAATGTACTATATGATATTTCCATATTATTTTTTAGTTTCCTCGTCAAAATCATCGTCAGTTATACTAAACTGCTCAGGAAGTCTTCCCTGTATCATTTCGTATCTTTGTTTCTCAAGTTTATCACCTAGTGCCATTTTTAAATTATCAAGGTGAAAAAGTAATTGGTCAACAACTGGACCTTGACCCATGGAATATGCCATATCCAATTTTTTCAGAATATCTTGGATTTTCTCATCCAATTCTTCTTCGGATAACTTGTTGTAATCGTCTATTGCATCTGTAAAGTCTGCCATGATATTATTTATGTCCTAATGTACTACACTTGCTATAAAACTCATACTTAGATATACAATACTAAGCATGATTGCCATTGCCACACATGTCCACATAACCAATTTAGTTTCCATTTATAAGTCACCATCTTGTCTATGTTCACTATAATGAACATCAAATTCTCCACCAGGATAACGTGATTTTAGTTTGTGTACGTTTTCAGCAATAACTTCATTAGGGTCTAAGTTCAATGAACGACATGCATTCATCCAATACCAAATGATATCACCTAGTTCTCTCTTTGCATGAAAGATTGTTTCTTCATCTAATGGTTTGCCTTGAAAACAGACTTTTTTTGGAATTTCTGCAAACTCGCCACCTTCAGCGGCAATACCTATTGCACTATTCAAAAACAATGGAATATTACATTCAGTTGTTTCGGACAGTTCATCTAACCTATCAATAAATGCGGTTAGTTCGTTTGCTTCTGCACTAGTGACTTCTTGGACGAAGTCCTGATATGCTTCGAGATTTACTTTGTTTGACATGGATATATCCTCTTAATGAATGTTAATATCTTTATATTATACATCATTTTGAGGGCAGATACAAGTCTTTTATTAATTAATTTTACAGTATTGAGGTTGCGACCCTCATGTACTGATTAGTAGTCCTCTTTTTGCTATTGTCTTGTACATTGACACCTTGTAAAAAGAAGGTCGCTACATTAATAAGTCGAAACTCATAAGTTCTCAAAAAATATTTATGAGAATGTAAGAATATGATGCTAATATTAGGTAAAATCTTTACTTTTTGACTATGTAATCACTATATTTGTCGATACTACGATTTATGAGTTCTTTGTGCTTTTCTTTGTCTATCCATCCCATACAAAATAGAACATATCTATCATCTATATCAGTAGCATCTGGTGACGAACCATGTAATGCTTCTGTGTAGTTAATAGCATACCAATCGGTATCTGTCGCCATAGTTGGAATGACAACTTCATCATTACTCATAACTGCCATGTCACCAGATTTTGTACCCTTTATGAGCATTCTAAATCCACAAGGTTCATGTTCTTGTATATGTTTATATAATTCTGGATTTTTCTCTGGGTCACCAAAATCTATATGCATCTTCATTCCTGAAGTTGTGATATGATGAATTTTGATGTTAACTAAGTCTGTGAATGGCAAGTTAGTTTTACAATATTCTATCAAATCGTTTTGAGAATAAGTTAATCCTTCTTTGACTTTAGAAATCTCATAATTATTAGAGTGTTCTAAAAATAATTGCCCACGAACATCGTAACTTTTAGCATCTGCTGTAAAGTCTGTTTTAAATTCTTTTACCAATTCATCCTTCTTGTCAAAAACAGGAAGGTCGATTGGCATCCATAGTATATCTTTAAAATCCATCTAACGCCTCATTTGTGCTATTTCGATTGCTTGTTCTTTTTGGTCTTCAAATATAGGAACCATATTGCTTTTATGCATAGTAGCAATGCCAAGTAGTTTTCTTTCACCTGTATATTGCATTGGTTCCTTTTTACCAGCAGGTGCAGAAATCGTATTACTCAAACTTGGATAATTCGGTGTTTCACGCACTTTAGGTGCCTGATAGTTATTTAGTGGGTTTGGTCGTTGCTTTGGTGCTTTGTATTCACCACGAACGTATGCACGATAGTCCTCGTACTTTTCAAACTGGGCAGTGTGCATATGCTTTCTTCGACAATCTTTATTGTGTCTTTTCCAGTCAATCTTAAGTTTATTTTCTTGTGCTACAGACAAAGGTTTCTTTTTCCTCTTTTTGTAGTTGGTCGTGGTCATAGCAGGACCAAGTAAATGCATACTCATTTAATCTTCCCTTTCACCAACTCCGTAATCAATAACTACAGGAAACCTAGGAACACCATCAGGTGTCATTTCGAAGTAACGTAATGTAGCCCAAGTAGGTTTTACTTCTGCTTCCCAAAGTTCCTTCAACTGTGCTTGATTACCTCTCACACCAGAACCGAATTGGTTGCCATTTGGTAACTTTAATACAAATCGTTTTGCATAACCATCCCAGTTACCTTGTCCTACTTCTACACTCACAACTTCATATTCTTCTGTAATGAACTCTTTACGTTTAAGCAAGTTCTTACTACGTTTGTTTTCGTAAGTACCATCTTGCCTAACCATTTGTCCTTCATATCCGTTTAACATGTACTCACTGTATAATTCATCAAGTTCTTCTTGCGTATCACAGTAATCAGTCGTTACAATCTTTACGAACTCATTCTTGGCCCAATAGGCTTGCTTAACACGATTGATAAAGTTCATATCTGGTGCAGATTTATCAAACATATCGTAGACATGATACTCTACTAGACTTTTTGCTTCTTCTATATCTGCTGGAGTACTTTTTGTTTTACGAACAAGTGAGATAATCTTATTGAAGTCTGCTTTCAGTTCGTGGTTGTATAACTCTCCATCTAATATGTAATGAGGGTTTTGTTCCATGAAACCTTGTAGTGATTCCCAGATGTGTGGGCAACTATTAATTGCTTTACCACTTCTAGTCCACATGCCATCTTTGTTCACAACACAACGAATTCCATCAAGTTTAGGCTGAACCCATCCTTGTGTTACTGGAACTTTAGTCTTTGTGTAATCATGTGCTAACATTGGCTTAAACTTATCGTAAGTATCTACCTCTTTTACATCTTTAAAGTATTCTTTCTCTGCTTTCTTATCCCACATTGCATATGCTTCTGCTTTTGCTTGAGTTAATGAAGTAGTTTCATTTACTTTGCCAACATTTTTAGGAAGGCTCATATTCCAGCCACTAGTAACTTTTTGTCCATCAACTAATCCACTTACAGTTCGTGTTCCTGCATTTGAATGCAATTCACTTCCTGCAATATCAGTTTCACCGTATTCAACTTCCCAAATACGAAGTTTACCTTTCGTATCACGTTTATATAATGCATCTAATGTTATAATATTTTTCATTGTTAAGCCTCAAATAATAAATCAGGTGTCATGTCTAATGCTTTATGAACATTCCATATGACATCGCCATGTGTTTCCTTATATTTCTTTGCTTGTGATTCTGTAAGCATCTTAAAACCTACGTCCTCTATGTGATACAAAAAATGTATCTTCTTTTTCTTTTTCATAATATTTTAAAGGTTGTCTGTCCATGCCTGATAAATTGCATCTTCGAAATTGTTTTGAAAATCAGTACCTAACAACAGGTCAGTATGTTTCAACATTTGTTTTCTAAATTGGTCAAAATCTATTTTGATTTCGCCGGTTTCATTCTTAGAGGCTGTATCTTCTGCGATATCCCAGAATTTCTCTACGTTATCTAAAACATAACTACTCATACCCATGATTACTTCCTTTCTTTATTGATTTATAGAACTATTATAGCATAAAATCGTAAATTGTCAAGTTTATGCTTCTGCCTGTGCTTCTGCTAAGAACTTTTCTTTGTATTTCCTAGCATTCTGGCTACCCATCTTTCGATTATGAATTCTTCGCATCATACGAAGGTTGTCAGCAGTAACATCTGACCTACCCCCTGTGATATATGAAACTATGTGTCCACCCTCTGCCTCATCCATCATTAATGGTTCACCATCAACCCAACATGTGAAATCTTGTCGTTGAAGTTGTGTTTCTTTTTCGGCAATTGTAAATACACGTTTATTATCTAAGATAGTCATAA
>Ga0209815_1001502_pt1 | contig 15248 bp, 19 predicted proteins | sample CoawatmetaG00DNA_FD_187507 | JGI IMG/M metagenome (GOLD analysis project Ga0209815, IMG submission 187507) | Marine microbial communities from the West Antarctic Peninsula - Coastal water metaG002-DNA (SPAdes) (version 2) | ecosystem: Environmental > Aquatic > Marine > Coastal ...
GTCACCAGCAGTCTGAGTTACTGAATGAGTAACTAATATATATTCATCGTTTGTGGTATAATTTAAAGCGGATATGCTATTGTTTATTTTTACACCACCACCATTTGCAAAATAAAGGTCAGTTACACTAGCATTACCAAGAGTTACTGAGTTATCTGCTACACCAATTGCACCTTGACCAATGACTGCTTGGTTTGTTGCTGTAGCATCGTCTGTATCTGCACCTTGCCCAAGAATGGTATTATTAGTCCCTGTCGTAATTCTATCTCCAGATAGAGAACCAAGTAGTGTATTCCCCCCAGCTGTACCTTGGAGTATTAAACCAGATGCTCTTCCAATTGCTGTATTTGCATTACCAGTTAATTTTACACCAATAACACCTTGACCAGCGGCATAGCCTATAAATGTTGAAGAAGCACCAACTGTATTAAATTGACCTGCATGATACCCAACTGCCGTATTACCAAGAGCATTTGTCATGGATGCAAGAGAATTAATTCCTACAGAAGTAGTTCCATTTGAACCTGCATCACTTATTGAACTCCCAGCACTCTTTCCAATTAAGGTGTTGTTGCTTTCTGTCGTAATAGAATCTCCAGCTAGACTTCCCATAACAGTATTACTAGCACCATCAGTAATTGCAGTTAAACTTGAGCTTCCTACCGCAGTATTATGATTATCAGCACTTGAACCACTAGAACCTAGTCCTGAAGCAAAACCAATATAGGTATTATCAGAACCAACACTATAAAAACCTGATTGTCTACCTACCGCAGTATTATTACTTGTTGTTGCAATATTTTCTAGACTTGCAACTCCAATAGCAGTATTGTAATTACCTTGAGTTACGCTATGTAATGAGTTCATTCCATGAGCAGTATTTTGAGTTCCACTCGTTAAGGCAGACATTGAAAAGGCTCCAACTGCTGTGTTGTAATCAGCTGCATCAGTAATAGTTGCTATTGCAACATTGTGACCTATAAATGTATTTTGAATTGCTCCAGAGGGAACACTTAAACCAGCTTTATGTCCAAATAAAGTCGTTCCAACTGCACCACTACTATCATTATTCGATAGTGAGATTCGGGAGTTGGCATCAAGTTTAAATTTATTAGCGTTATTAATCTCAAATGACATTGTTCCTGAACCAGCTCCTCCACCATCTAAAATCTTAATTGCGTCTATACCACCATCGGCTGTTAATGCTAAACCTACCGAGCCACCAGTAACGTATAAATAATTATTAGAATTTAAATTAATAGTAGCAGTCGCTGAAGTATTATTTGTATCTGTAAATCTAATTCGTTCATTTGCTTGAATATCACCACTTGCCGTAAAGGTCGCTTGAGTAGTCAAAGGCCCTGTGAAATGACTTGAACCAGCAGAAGTAGATTGAATTGCTCCTGATACTTGTAGAAGTCCACTATTTGGATTTATAGCTATATTACCTGAAGAATTATTTAATACACCTGCAATAGTAAGCGTTCCAGCAAATGTTGCGTTTTGTCCTACTAAGGTTAATGGAGTTTTCATTACTCCACCATTTAATGCACGAAATCTCATCGTGCCTTGCTCGCCAGCATCGTTAGCTAAACCAGTTGGTAAAACAGCTATATCTGCAAAATTATGTTGAGTCCCTGCATCATCATCACCATAAAAAGTAATTTGACCAAGTTTATCGCCAGTCGCTGGACTAGCAGAATCTTTAACAAATTTTAATTCACTTGCATTATCATCTTCATTGCTTTGTTGAATGGTTAATACTAAACCACCTGCAGCTGCTGATGAAATAGTAGTATCGTCAGCCATAGTAACTTTACCTGCAAAGGCTGCTGTACTTGCAGATGGTGTACTTGCATTACTTATGAGAAGAACATTAGTCCCTTGATGATTATTAATTCCAAAATCATTATTTGAATCCATATGCATTCTTCTATAATTTTTAATGTTTTTGGTTTGACCACTACAAATAATATCATTAGCAAATGTAGCGTTTTGCGAAGCATCTAGGCTTAATACAGTATTGCTTAATGCTCCAGTTGCAAAAACTAAAGAATCGCTAGTGCCAGTATACATCCTAAACTCGTTACTCGTAGAGTTTCTAAAAACTAAACTTGCACTATTAGCCCCAGAAAATCTTGCTATTTCATTTCCAGATGCTACAGCAACATCAAGCCTGTAACCTGGTGCAGTACCTATACCTACGTTACCAACAAATGTTGCGTTACCCGATGTATCTAGTGTGAATTTTGTATTAGTATGAAGTTCATTGTCATGAGTAGATATTTTAAAAGCATTTGCGGAATTATCAATACCCATGTTAAAAGAAATAGTATCGTCGCTAAAAACTAAATTAACATCTCCACTACCGTCTTGTTTTAAATGAAGAGAACGATTAGTGTTAGCTCCAGAAACACTAGCATCACTTCTAAGTATTCTTAATTGACCATTAATTATTTCATCAAAAGCTGCATTTGTATCTCCACCATTAACAGTTAAGTCACCGTTTATAGTTACGTCTCCCCCTATAGTACCACCTACAAGGCTTACGTTTAATCTGCTGTTATCATCGTCTAAAGCCGCATTGAAGGCTTCTTGTGTTGTGTGAGAGAAAGCAACTACTGCATCTCCCGAAGAGTCTAAAAGTACTTTGTTAAGAACTTCTTTTGTTGTAAACTTATTTATGTCTGACATAATTTATCCTATATTCCTCCACCACCGCTTTAAAAAGCCTCTATATTAGTTAAATTAAATTCGGTACTTTCACTACCCTTGAACCACCAGTCTTATCTTTTTTTCTAACTCCATACCTTTGTATAGCGTCTTTAAAATTTCTTTCATGTTTGTTTGCCATTGCCATTGAAGTCTGCATAACATTAGGGTCTGCTGACTTACCAGCCTTATCCATGTATAAACATTTCTTAACATAGTCTACTACAGATAACTCAAGAGCATTGTCTATGTCTAGGCTATCCGTTATTGCTGTTACAGTATTTGGTTCTGCGTAGTAATGGATTAGTATTCCATTCGTTACAGACTCAGATATTGCTTTTAAATTTTTTCTAGCTGTATTTCTTCCAGTACCTGAGCTGTCTACTGTAGTTAGTAAAGCAAGCTTATCTCCTTCGATAAAATACATTGCACTATTTTCTGGAAACTTTATATTACTTGCCATGATTAATCCGGTACGTTTAGGTTATCTTCACTTGCTATATCTGCAAGCAATAGCTCTTTATCAATTAGTCTAGGTATTTGTATATAGTCATCTTCGCTGTCCATTAGATAAACTCTAAGCACTTGATTTACTTCAAGTTTATTATTGCTTGAGTCTTGAGCTCCATCAGCTAAGTTGTAATACATTTTATTTGCAACTGTACTTATTTTAGCGTGAACAACTTTAGTTTTATACATCCCTATTTCAACTAATGCATCATTAATTAAATTCATAATATAAGCTTCAGGTGCATCTGGGAATACAAGTCTTACTCGACTTATTAATTTTTTTACTGTTATTGAATGTACCGCCATATTAACTTACTAGCTGTGCTAGTCCCTTATCATAGTCTTGTTGAAGTTTAGCTTGCTGTCTTTCATACCAAGTATATTCAGTTGAGTCTACAGATAATCTTAATTGCACTTCATTTGAATAAGCTGAAGCTATTGCTATCTTAGTCTGAATTTCATTTGCAAATCCTTGAGCTGCAGATATATAACCTTGAGCAACTGAGACTTGAGAACTAACTTGACCACTCCTAGCTGCAACTTCAGATGCAAATCCTTGAGCCTCTGATAAAGAAGCTTGAGCTTCAGCTATATAATTACTACCAGCAGAAGAATATCCTTGAGCTGTTGCTATATAACCAGATGCAATCTCTACATCATCATCATCTACTTTGGCATTTGCTAAGTCAATTTCTGGGTTTACTAAATCAAATTCAAGATTAGCTAAAGCAACCGCAGTATTAACTCTACCTAAAGCAGCTGTAATAGCAGCAGTAGCAGTATCAATAGAACTGTCTACATTGGTAGCACTTTCAGCTAACTCTGTAACTGCACTATCAACTTGAATATTTATCTCATCGCATATAGCTTGAGTTTCGTCAAGCTCTGTATTTATAGCCTCTAAAGCTGTATTTATATCCGCATTGTTTAATTTAGCTGACATTAATTGTTGTAATGCTTTTACAGAGGAATATAAAACTACAAGATACTCAGCTTCATCTGGAAAGTTAGCTATAGTAGAAACAGCACTTGCATCTACAGTAGGATAAACAACATGATGAACTCTTGCTAAATTTCCAGCTGTAGGAGTTGGGTAAACTTCTAATGTATTATCTATTATTAAATATGCTGGGTCTGTAACAGTTGCTACTTCCATATCAGAAGCATCTTGTATTCTACCTCTTTTGTAAACAGGTACTATTCTACAAGGCTGGTCTATAGTTCCATCATTTCTAAGAACGTCTAATACTAAACCCTTAGTATCTAAACTAATTAACTTAGTAGTGCTATTATTTAACGTAGAAACATCTGCACACTTTAATAATAACTGAGGAGGTAGAGAGTTTATAATCTCTTTACAACCAGAAGCCATAAAATCATCCATAGCTGCTTGGTCACTAAATGTTCCTATAATATCTTGTATCTGTACATCGAAGTTAGCCATTAACGAACACCTGCTTGTTTAACTCTATCTGCCCAAACTTTATTATTCTTAATTGTTTTTTCTTTTGTTGTCTGAGCAATATGATTATCCATGCTCATTGTAGAAAATTCTATATCACTTCTCTTTCCAATCTCACTTTGCATAAATAAGTTAGTAGTATATGCAGGCTTAGACGCTTTACCACCACACTCTCTGCAGTAGAACCATCTTTCCGGGTTTGGGTTTTTACAATTTACACAATTCATATTTTCCTTTAGGATTTTGGGGGTCATCCTTTATTCGATAACCCCCACAGTTCCGTACTGTTAACTTTATTTATTCAGTTTATGATGTAGTTACAGCGTCATTAATACCAGATAAAACAGTACCAACATACTCGCTATTAAAAAACATAAGCTCTACAACGTCACCTTTTTGTGCTGTTGTTCCTATAACTAAGTTAGATACCTGAGTACCTGCAGTTGAATTAGCCCCATCTCCTCCAGCATCTTTTTGAACCATACTGATAATAGCACTACCTGCTGCAATAGTAATCGCTGCAGTTGGGGTTTCTTCTTCTACAATAAACTTGTAGTAGACTCCTTGTTCACCAGCTGTAGCTCCAGCCGCTGTTGGAAGAGTAATTGAATAAGCTCCGCCAGCAGAATCAAGCATAAATACCTTACCGCTATCATCGTTAGATAATATTCTAGCTGCTTTTACTGGTTCTACTTTTAACTTATGTCCACCAGTATTACCACTATTTTGTTCTAAGTAACTTGCTCTAGCCATGATTAAACTCCTTCTAAGTTAATTAAGTAGTGAGTCTCTGGGAGACTAACTTCTAAACCAGCTTCAGTCATAATCATATCCTTACGTAAATCCTCATCTGCTGATTGTACGTTAGTCATAATCTGAGTATCACGGTTAACACCGTTACCAACTAATGGTCTGTAAGCTACGTTATCCAAATCAACCATACATAAGAAACCTGAAGCGTGACCTCTAAATAAAGGCTCCTTGACTAAATTCATTTGACCATGAATCGTGTCAATGCTTAGAATCTTATGACCGTAAGAACCTTGCTTTTCAGTAAGATTGTAACGAAGATTTGAAACATCGTTTGCAGTTGCTGAAGTTCCGCTAACAAGAGATGTATTAGCAAATGCGTCTCCACCTAGCTTGTTAAAGAATGTAATAACAGGTAAACTTGCTAATGCTAGCTTTGAATCTCCACCACCACGAGCTGGGTCATAGACAACTTCAAAATCAGATAAAAGTCTGTCATATGTTAATTCTCCTGCTGTAGCACTTCTAAAGTATGGAGCTCCTGAAGAATAAGATAAAGCAGCATCATTTATTACCGCTGTACCATTTTTGATTATGTGACCTGCAATACCTTCTGAGTATTGTATTCCACCAACGCTTGCACGTTGACCAAAAAGCATAGCTCTTTCGATGTCTACTTTATGTTCACGTAGTTTAAGATTCCAAATTCTTTGGAACTCATCATCGTAACCACGGTATCTAGTTGCTCTAGCTGTATTAGACATTTCACATGCTGTTTTAAAGATTTGGGTTAAACCAAAATCGTCTTCTAGCTCTTGTGAAAAAACATCTGGTGCTCCAGAACCTTCTGCGAAAGATGTACCAATAACTTGACAGCTTGTATTAGTTGCCCCTGTTTCAGCTCCATCTATTGCTGATATTGTTTTTCCAACAAAGCTTGTAGTAGCTCCATTATCAACTGGTGCACTTTCGATTCTAACTATGATTGTTTCAGGTGAACTAGATTCAGTATAACCTACTGCAAAAACCATTCCCTTCATTAACCAATCTTGACTTCCGTCACTTGCGTCTACTGTGTATGTTATAGAAGAACCAGATACCGGGATAGAATGACTACCATCAAGCAAAAAGCTTCTGTCTGTCATTGTTATTTTAGAACGGTCTTCTAAAAATCGGAATTGTGGGTCGTCCGTAGGGACTTTAGCTACCTTTGATAGATATACGAAGAATGGAGATTCCTCTGGAGCTAAGTCAGCGACACGGTCTGAAAAGTTGAATAACCTCCGAGTATGATAATCTGTATTAGATGTACCCGGTGTTGCAACATTCACAATGCCTGAATTATAAGATGCCATTTAAGACTCCTTGAGTTTTATATTTTGTTTCTATTTGAAACTCCCATAACCCCAGACCATACATTATCCATTTCATTAGGTTGCTCAGGAGAAGCGCCTTGCACTATACCAGCTGTAGGTGCAATCCTCTGAGTCCTTTGGACAGCTTCTAAATTTGGAGAAACTTTTTGCTCTCCTCCTTTATATTTTCTATATACATCTACCAACATATCTATAGGAAGTTCATCCCTAGGATTTGTTGCAAATTGAATAAAGTCATCAGCCATTGCAGGGTCATCAAAACCATGCTTAGTAGCAAGGTCTTGTTTTAAGTTATTAAGAGCTATTTGTTTTTTTAATACTGCAAATTCCTTTTTTACTGTTTCACTTGCAGTATTCTTTTCCTTGTTCTCCCTCATTTCATATGAAGGTGAACCCGGTTTGTAGTAAGCTTCCCAAGGGTCAAAAGAATCTTCACTTAGTTGTTCTGACTCTTTAGGTTGTTCTACTACTTTTTTGTCTCCACTTAAGGTGCTTCTCATAGCCTCAACTACATCAGGTCTTTTTTCTAACACTTGACCTAACTGTTGATACTTGCGAAGTTCTGCTACTTCGTTATTAAGCTTATCATAATCTGCTGTCTTCCTATCATACATTGATTGAAATTTCTTAGCGTCATCAATAGGTAGTTCTGCTCCCTGTTCAGGAGCTTCTCCACCTACTTTATAAGGTTCAACAACTTGTTCTAAAACTTCACCTTGCACACCTTCTATAGTGTTAACGTCTCCGTTCATAGCGTCTTCCATCTTATTCCTCGATTTCTTTTATTATTAGCATCACCTTTAATAGATGTCTATAAAAGCAGAACCGGGGAAATGTCCCCACTACTTCTGTTTTCACTAGTTTACAGCCTGCTCTTCTGTGTCAACAATACGTCTGAGGTTATCAACTTGAACCTTGGTTTTAAACTTGGTATCATTTTGAATCTCATTAAGTCTGCTTTTGAACTTCTCAGTTTCTGTCCTCTTCCTTGAGCTTACTGCTTCACGCTCTGAGGTTTGGAGGTCTCCACTAAGTTTCTTAACCTGACCTTCTAATTGCTGTACATAGGATTGCATCTGAGCCATTTGACCCTTTCGCTGTAAAACACCTTCTTTGTCAAAGATTTCAGTTTTCTTTAAAACCTCGACGTCGTCTACCAGATTCATTCTAAATGCCTCAAGGTACATATTGTATTCTGCTACCCTGTTTGATGGCAATGTTGAACCGGATATGATTCTCACATCATAATGCCCTATCGTGATGTCATTTTGTATGGCATTAAGTTCTTGACTTTTATCATCATACATATTAACTGTATACTCAGTAATATCATTATTTGCCTGTATGATTCTAAACGTCTTTGCGTAAGTATAGTGACCTTTAGCCATGTTGTAAACACTCTTACCTAGCCTAGTCAAACTTCCTTCTATATCTCTGAGTTTAGATTTACCACGAGTCTCACCCATTTCGGCAAGCATAGCAGTACCTCTTACTGTTTCAGGAGCTCCTTCTTTAAAACCCTGCATTAACTCAGGAATACCCATGCTTAAATCTATGTAATGCTCTATTCTACTAATTAAGTTATAAAACTCATTAGATAACGATTGTGGGGCAGGAAAGTGCGGAGCACCGAATTCAGGATTATAAGAGATTACAGCGTTGGGTTTAGCCCAGTCCTGTTCCAACTGCCCCAAATCATCTACGCTACCTTCCGGGACTAATAACTTAAGTCCAGCAGAAGCTTGAGCGTGTGAGAGCGTGAGAGAGAAAAGCTTATTTAAAAGTCTTTGAGAATCTTTAACCTTAGATATGTCAGACTTTGGGTATGGTGTACCAGTCCATATATTAGGAACTGGAACTATAGGATATATATCTGTATTTAATATTTGTTCGTATAATAAAATGTCACCAGCAGTTGCTGTGACTTTAATTCTTGTTTGCACTACCTCTACTATTTCTATCATACCAGCTTTCATTAGTAGTTGTGCTTGTTCATTCTTAAGAAAGCCTTCATACTTATTTGCATCTAAGATAACTTCAGAACCATCTTGTTTATTAAAGATTCTATAGAAAGGAACTTTAATTTTTGAGAATCTTTCTAGTATTCTATATTTATTAACCCTGTTGTATTCACTTTCGTAAACACTATCAGGAGTAAAGGAGTGAGAGCTATTTCTTTTACCAGAGGAAGGATAATCTTCTTCATCATAATAACTTTCCAAGTCATCTATAATAGATTCAACTTGAGGATACATATTTATAATTTGGTCTTCAGTTAAAATAGTAGACAGTATAATACCGGAAGCATCATCAGCATATCTATTTCTAGACGCTGGGTCTATATATACACGGAAAGGGTCTATATAAGTAATCTTAACCTCTCCTCTTCCGTAGTCTGCTTCAGGGTCTATATACGAGTAGAAATACCCCATGCCTGCAGTAGCATAATCATGGACAGCTTGTTTAAATTGGGTATCTCCATCGGAAATATCCCATACATATTCTAATAGAGTACGCCATACGTTAGACATCCTACTATCAGAATCCTCTCTGCCAACTGCACTATACTTAGGAGAACGAGAAGTAAGCAATGATTTAAGCTTTTCTATAGCAGAATATACACGGTCTATAACAAAGTCCGCTTGTCCTACTGCTCTAAGAGCATCGGACTCTTCCTGTGAATAATGATTACCTAGAAAGAAATCTACAGCGTCACGAGCTTCTACATCCCACTCTGACCTAGCGTCTTTCCACATTCTCCAAAGCTGTCTATTGACTTCGGATTGTTTAACTTCGTTGCTCTCTAACTCTCGTATACTAGAAATAGTTGCACCTTTGTTTTAATCCTTTAAATTTAACGAAAATAAACTAATAATACAAGTACTATTTAATTTTTTAAACCAGTTATCCAAGATATAGTTCGCTTTACGCTTTCTATTTTATTAGTAACAACCTTATCTTCTTTAAATTGAGAAGCTTCAAACTTCTTGCTAATAGGTGGTCTAGATTTATGGACAGCATACCACAATCCATCTAAAGCATCATCGTTCCTACCTTTGGGGAATTGAAACATCTCATCAACTAAAGCTGTATGTTTTCTTTTAATAAACATTTTACCTCTATTTACTATAGGAGCAAGCAAAGATTCCAGTCTATCTTCTTTTTTTATACCAGTTGGTGGTCTAACTCCTAAAGCTACACCGGGAACAACCTTTCTATCTTGACCTGTCATTCTATTTACAGCATCTTTAATTATACCTTGAGCTCCTACATGTTCAACATTAACTCTCTTTACAGGAGAATACTCCTTAGCATACTTAAATATTTCTTCAGGCATATCATATAAAGGTAGATGCTCTCTCATATAGTCTATAACATATATATTTCTAGCACTATCTATTCCTATAACCATTATCATTTGGTAATCACTAGAAGCATTAGACTCGTATGCTAAATCAACACCAATATAAACATTAATAGGTATAGCTTCTTTGCTATCAACCAAGTAAGCATAATTATTTTTACTTTCGAATTCATGTCCGTAATACTCCAATCTATCTGTTTTAAACTTAGCGTTCTCTAAATCCCTAGCTTCATTTAAATATTCTTGTGCAAATTTATGTACAAGACCTACATCTTCAAACCTTCTACGTATATCGAGTAATTTTTTCTTAGAAAAGTAAGAACTCCACAATGCATTACCCTCGCTATCTATAGCTTTGTGGTACATTACATTCCAAGCATACTCTCGTTTATCTCTACTAGCCTCAGTATATCCATCATATATACTCTGTAAAAAAGAATCATAGTGTACAATAGTACCAATAAGCCATATAGAACCTTCATTTTCTACTGAGTTTTCTAATGCTGGTTCAACAGTAGACATAACCCACTCTTTAATCTCTCTTCTTCTATCAGGAGTCTTAGTATTGAGCTCTGACTCAAAGTCATCTAATACAATCTTAGTATACCTTAAACCTAATTGAGAGCGACCACGCAACCTCTGAGACGTTCCCTTAGCTATAACCCTATCTCCTTTACTAGTAGTAAACTCTTTCTCTGTCCATTTACTACCACGCAAGTCCCCAAAGTAATAATTTAAAGCAGGGTTTATTTCTATATGGTTCTGCATATACTTAATGTGGTCTATAGCCTGTGATTGTTCTTCTGCTACCCAAGCAATAAATTCTTTCTTCCCTTCTGGGTTAAAGTATAAATGATATAATAAAGCAGTCTTAGCTAGTGTTGACTTACTATGACCACGAGGTAGTATAATACAATTTCTTTTCTTATTAGGGTCTAGCAATAGATTACTAAGCTCGTAATGATAGGGAGCTGGACTAGACTTCATATAGTCTTCAGGTAAGAACAGTTGACCAAAAGACACAACATCTTTTCTAGCTAGTTCTAATACACGCTCCTTTTCAGAAACGTTATTTTTATTTATATTGAAGCTATCAACTTTTGACATTTATCAGAGTACCAATCTTTGTTAGGAACTTCTTGAAATACATTAGTACCTTGAAGAAGTAAAGTACCTATGGTATACATCCAAGCTTTTACTTTTTCTTTACCATTGTAAGCTTCTACTATTCTTCTTTCATATAACCCAGTTCTGACACCTTCATATACATCATAACTTGATATATCCTGCTCATCTACATCTAGTACCTCTACTACCATATCTTTAGCATCTTCGTTAGGCATTGCAGCCGGAAAGTTTCTATGACCGGGGAAGTATAGGTTATAACCATCAACCTTCCAAGTATCTCTCATTCCATCTCTTAGAGTTCCATAGACAGCTAACTTATAACTCTCCATCAAAATCCCAATAATCTTTTAAGTCTTCCATTGTTCCCCTAGAGTTTACTTCTTCAAACACTTGATGTTCGTAGAACAACTCGTATACTTCATTAGCTAGGTACTCCCTAGATATATCATCGTCTATCTTGACGTTAGTTTTGTTTGCATCTTCTAATACTTGTATGCAGACTTCATATAGGTTCATTCTTCTATCTTCCTTTCAGCTGTTGCTAGCTGTTTTGTATCATTTCCACCTATTGCCTTTAGCTGTTCAGATGAGAAACCTTGAAACAATGTTACTGATTCCGATTTCTTTTCTGTATCACGCATACCTGCTATAGCAACCAACTCCTTAAGTAAGGAAACCTTGTCGCCATCTCTTGAGGCATCAGACTCAATGATGTCTTTCATTTTTTCTAATATGTAAAGAGGCGTTATATCAGCCTCATTCATTACCTTTTCTATTTCTTCTTTAATCAAACCTTGTATCCTCTTAGTACTCATTAAGATTTTAGCTTCACGTTCAGCATAGTCTTTATTGTTTGTAGGATAAGCAGATATAAAAGCGTCTGTTAGGTTGTCACCCTTAGCTACATACTTAGCAAACAAGAACTCTTTAGAAGTAGGCTTAACCCTATCCTTCTTAGTGTCATACTTGCTCTTATCCTGACCGAAAGTATATATATTATTCTTCATCTCTCCTTCTATCTTATTAGAAGGCTTACATATAAAAGAACCCATTATAGTTCTTATGTAGTAATTATAAATTTTCTTAGTACCAGAGGCTTTTAAACCACCTCTCTTAAGAACCATACATACCTGACCATCATCGGTCTGTACCCAATCACCCTCTAGTCCATTTCTCCAATCAGTAACGAGAGATGTATTAGGCATATAATCACTAAACTCTTTTTCGTCTTGGAACAGAGGGTGCTCTAGGCTCTTAATCTTTCTAGTCTTCACTTAGCTCTTAACACCTGTCCATCTACTGTACTTACACCATTAACAATTTGATGAACAGTAACATTAAAGTTCTTATTGTTATGAAAGTCTACAACTGCAAAAGCATGTTGCCAGTTATGCTGCCTATTACCCAACCAAGCATTAGCCTCAGACCTCATATCCTTTAAACAACCAATAGACCAAGCTGACTTGACACCTTCCATGTTAGTAACAGAAGATTGTTGGATGTCGTGATGATGTCCATACATGACATTACCACCGAGACGAGTGAGATGATTACGAGTATGATGAACACCAGAGAAATGATGTCCATGATAGAAATTGAGCTTTCCGATTTTAAGCATCTTACCAATCTTGTGATACTTATAACCACGTTCTTTAAGTTTAAGAGCATACTTAACAGCAATCTCTTTTGATAAAAAAGGATTCTCTTGTGCAAACATATTAAGCCAATCGTCATGGTTTCCTTCACAGAAGTGCCTCTCCTTTGTACCTACCTTATCTAAGGACTTATCAATTAAGTCCATACCTTTATTAACCGCAGCTATCTCCTTATACACAAAAGGAAGCTGATACTCCAAAGGAGGTCTCTTCTTTCTCTTCCATTGCCAATGTGATACTGATTCCCACTCACCTGTATCACCTAAGTCTATGTATATATCAGGCTTAACTACTTCTATAGCCTGACAAAGAACTTTTATTGCAGCCTTGTCCTCAAATGGAAAATGTTTATCAGGAGTTACGATAGCTCGTTTCACTTATAAACTCCTTTAATAAATTTAATAATAAATATTATAGTCAATGCTTCAAACATATAATAAGTGTTAAAGATTCCTATTAGTATTACTGTTGCTAACTTCATTACAATCCTCTCATCTTTTCAGCTGACCTTCTCACTTTATCATCAGCTATTCCCGGTATCACTATGGATTCAAAATAATCACAACCTTCTTCTACTATACACTCATTCCCACTAAGCTTAGAGTCTATATAGTAACTCAAACTGTTATTCTTTGTAGAGAATACACATCCTATGCATTTACCAGTATTCCAGTTAGCACAGTTAAGTTGAGCAATCGTTTTTATTTTATTCATAATCTATATATGAATATAGAGATATTAGATATATATATGCAAGTACTATCTTTATTTTATACTAATTTAATTAATCACTTGTATTTTATGTTATTTCTTATTAAATTGTATGGCGAACTAAGCCAAAGAACTTATACTTTACTAAGTAAAAGAAACAAATATAATACTAACGTATTATACAAATAAAGAAAATTATGAATGGAAAAGGTGATAGGAGTAGAATAACAAATGTCAAAAGGTATAAAGATAATTACGATAGGATTTTTAATTCTAAGTCAGACATTGAGCCAAGAACTGGAAAGCTTAGACCAGATGTGGGACAATACAAAATGGGAAGAGATACAGGAAGTAACAGTAAAGGAATACAAGATAGAGAAGGTAACCCAGACAGCCGGAGTTAGAGGCAAGGAAGCAGAAAGCGAACCACTTGAATACTTGTATTATAGACTTAATAGCAAAACCAATGAAATACCCTATAAACTCTTTATATTATTGAGTAGTGATATGAATACCCACTAAAGTGATAATATCTTTGTTAAGAGGTAAAATAGAGCCAACAAGGACTATTCTATACTAAGACTTATACTACCAATCAAAGGTATTGAAAATATATTTACAATATATATCTAAATCACTTGCATTGTTTACTGATATGTAAGTAAATTAAAGTAATCAAAAGGTTGAGAAAATGGATAATATGATGAGACTTAAAGACACAGTAGAAGATATTAAATATAATGCTATGAAAGAAGCAGACGCAGGTTACAGAAGAGGTTATCATCATGGATATATACAAGCATTGGAAGATACCTCATTGAAAAAAGAAATAGAAAAAAACTATAGTGAAATAAAAAAATGGAGAGTAGGTAAAAGTCCCTATAAGCCAACATCAGAAGTTGAACTACCTCCAAGGGCTAAGTAATGAGAAATAGACTAGACAAAGCCCTAAACAATGAATTCGCAGAAGACAGTATATATGACAATATTAACAAATCCATAGAGATAGCCCACGGAATGGACGTATATGATGTAATAGACCCGAATAGCAAGACATTACACGCTTTAGCAGAAATGGTAAACAGACTACAAAACGCAGATACTTTAGAAATAATGGATAATACCTATGAACCTACTACTTTTGAGGCATAGTACCCACATATATTCTAAAAAAATATACAATAATTGTGTGTGAGTCTTCTTCCCGGATAGGGGGCGTACCCTAATCCCGTTTGAAATTCGAAAATTTGGTTGAAAAATTGACTATTGCATATTAAAAAATTTAGATGTAAATTCTAGGTAGCGACCACGAAGGTATATAATAACGTGCAAATTTTTTGCAATTTACTTAATATATGCACAGCTTAGAACGTCCAAAAAGTACCCTTAAGGGCTATATCTTTTATACTTAACATACATATACCCTCAAATAGCTAAGTCCTTGTTTTTATTAGACTTACGCTTCCCTAACTCTCACTAAATCCATAGCAAATACAGCAAATACAGCTTTAATATTTAAAGTAATTACGCCTATTATCTTAATAATTTAAAGTTTATACGTACATATAGTTTAATTATAC
>Ga0209815_1001505_pt1 | contig 15235 bp, 13 predicted proteins | sample CoawatmetaG00DNA_FD_187507 | JGI IMG/M metagenome (GOLD analysis project Ga0209815, IMG submission 187507) | Marine microbial communities from the West Antarctic Peninsula - Coastal water metaG002-DNA (SPAdes) (version 2) | ecosystem: Environmental > Aquatic > Marine > Coastal ...
ATCTACTAGATATCTGTTATATGTTATAATCTTCTGGAGTTTCAGGTTTTGTCCATCGCCTAAGATCTCCTACCCAATCATCTAATCTATATGGATGTTCCCAATTTGGTGGTTGAGGTATCTTAATTTTAGGAACTCTTAGTCTATCACCTTCTCTAGACTCTACCCATTTTGTTTTTCTTTTTAATTTTTGGACCACCTTTAATAAAGTTGTTTTATCTTCTGAATAAAGTGCCCATTCTAAATTATGTGGTAATTGATGATGACGTGAACATGTCAACGCAATAGATTCTACACGTGTAAAAATTCTAGCTTGAGTTCCTGGTTCTACTACTGTTAGTGCGGTTCCTTGTTTAAGTTGTCTTTCCCATATACCTAAAACTGTAGCGTATGGTCCTTCTGTAATTTGTCCTGGTCCATATGCATTAAAAAAGTAAAAGATGTGAGTTTTTAAATCATTCCATGTTTGGTGTTTCTTAATCAACTCTACGTTCTGTTTCTTGAACCAACTGTATGGTGATAGCTTATCATCTTTTTGTCCAAGATGGGATGAAGATGCTGAATAAATAAGAGTTGCATTGTTCTTGATAGCTAATCTTATAATTTGGCTAGTTCCTTCCACACATGATGATTGCACTTTGTCAAAATCTTCATATGACTGAAACACTCGAGAATACTCGCCGAAATGGTAGATGGTATCAAATTGAAATCTAGATAAAATGCGTATCGCATTCTGAGTTTGGCCCTCTATATACTGGACACAATCGATATGATTAGATTTTTGCCCGGTTGAATAATCATCTAAACTGACTATTCTAGTTTGTGGTGCTTCATTTAGTATACACTTAATTAAATGTGTTCCTACAAAGCCTGCTCCTCCTGTGATTAATGTATACATATTATGTTAACCATTCGTAATATTCCCTCCAACTCTGTTTAATCAAAGCGAATTTGTTTGGATCTCTCAGGTATGTCAAATCAAATATTTTTTCATCACTACCCATAAATCCTTTTTCTAAACATATATTGACTGTTTTATCTATCTCATTTATGTACCAATCTATCATTCTAGATGGACATACAAATGCAGTTCCTTGTATGTGTCTAAGTTGTGAAAAACTATGCCATTCAGGATCTTTAATTTCAAAAGTTGCACTATGACTAAATTTAATTATTTGATTATCTAATAACTTATCTGTATTTGGCCAATCTTTTGTTTCAACTTCTTCTCTTATACCACCTGCATCTAACCATAACAAATGAGTTGCATCTGGACATAAATCTAAAGCTTCCTTTAAAAAGAATACTTTATTAAACATTACAATATTATATAATGGATGATTCATTTCAGGTACATGATCCCAATGTCTTCTTGATTTAAAATCGTCAGATGTCATTAACTTTGTTAGTGGATCATTCCATTTTTTAAATGCTACTAAATCCTCTATTTCATTTATAACATATGTAGTTAGTTTATCATCTGGATCCACTCGACTACGCATTTCACGAATTCTTTCTTCAAATTTAGGTTGTGTAAAAATTACCATTTCACATTGTAAACCCAATGTGTTTTGCATCCAATGTAAATATGTGTCATACGACATAGAAAAGTCCTTCCATTCGGAACGACCAATATCATAGAGTGCTGTAATTATTAATGGTTTCATTATTGTTGTTTTATATCCAAGACCAATCTACTTTAATATTCTTGTGCTTAATATGTATCTTATTTATATCAAAGTGATCTGACTCACTCTTGTTATTAAAAATAGTGTCTAATTTAAATCCATCTCTATTTAATATAGTAGGTACAAATCCTTCTGAGTAACCGTGTTCTTTATTTATCAATAAATTAGTCAAATGTCTTAAGCTTTTATTTGAAAATCTAACAATAGGAAAGAATGATCCAAGTAATTCATCTTTTTTATCAATATGATCGCCATCTCCAGGAAATCTACTAAACCATGCTGTATTACTATGTGTATTGTTGTCTATTTCAGGTATATTTGATTGATTTTTAACACCTTTATTCTTAAAAACATAATAAGAAATAAAATCTGCATCGTTATTTTCAAATGCCTTAAAGAATTCTTGCCAATTATCACAAATCACATCATCATCCATAAACCAATACCATTCCTCATTTGGATTTAGCATAAAATAATATGCCATTCTAAGATGTGCATAAAACCAAATGATATTTCTATTTCCTTGTGAGTTCCAAAAGTGTTTTTTACTAACATCACCTTCAAAATTAAAAATATCTCTTATTTTTTGCTCATCATACTCAATCCCGATAGGATATCTGTCAGATAAGAATTCAAAATCAAAATCTACTGTCTTCCAATAAGAATCATATGATTTAAAAGTGTTAGCACATGTACAAACTATCTTTTTAGACATATTTTTCTATTATTTTCACATCCCATTCAGGAATTCTATTATATTGATGTGCTATTTTATATAATCTATCATTAGAATCTACTAAATGATTACCTTTAAGAACAGGTAATCCATATCTACTATTGATTAAAACACCTAAGCCCCAATTTATATGTTGAAATGTTGGACCAGACAATGAACAATGTATTACCCAACCATCATTTGGCTTAAAAATCTTACATTTTTCTATTTGATTCTTATAAATTAGAATATTAAATGCTGCTTGATCTCTAATATCATGTCCATGTAATGCTCCATCAACTAATTTTTGTTGCATTCTTAGCGTTTTTACTAGAGAGTCTTTTTTGCCTCCCATTACTCCACTACAAACGACTTCAAACGGTTTAATAAATTCGTGATATTCTGGAAATGCTTTATTCATCACGTCCATATTCCATGGTTCTTCAGAATGAAATATACCTTCAGATGCTGCAAAGAAATCATAAGATTCAAAATCCATTAATTCAAATGGATCACCTTGAAAACAAACATCAAAAACATCAGTGACCATAAAAACATCATAATCACTATTTTCTATCCAATTTGCAGTATGATTTAATCTACTATCATTAATGGTTAAGTTTTGATCTGTTTTTACCTCAAAATACTTAATATTATTAGTTTTTAATGACATTTTGTCATCTTCTGTCATATCTGCTGCTATAAGAACCGCATCGCCATCAGTTTGTTTTTCAAAACTATGAGCCCAAACTTTAATTTTATCAATATTAAGTGCTACATTATTGCTAACACCAGTAAGTGCCTTCTTCATTTATAGTATTCTTTCTATTTTATTACCCCATCCTTTAGAGGCACTGTGTGGCCAAACAATCCATTTATATGGTTTTGCACCTTGTAAGTTTACGTGGATTTTTATCCAATCGTCATCTTGTGCTAATCTATTCTTTATGTCAGCCTCATTTAAATCATTTCTATAAACGGATGTACCATCTTCTGCTTCCATAATAACCGCACAAAAAGTATAGTCATTTTCTGGAAAATCATTGCGATGTACATCAATAATATGTTTAAATAATAGATTAAAACTATTGTCATAATCTTCAACATGAGGATTAGGTGCTAAATTATTCCGTGTAGTCCATTCTTGTACTGCGCGATCTTTTAGTCTAATTCCACTATATCTTTCCCATTCCTCAACGGTTCTAAGTCTACCTAAACCATATTTACCATATGTTTCTTCTTCAGTGTCGTATGATTCTCCATCAATACCTAAAAGTTTTCTGGTTTTTTCGTGAGTTCTAATATTTCTTTTACCCCATTCAGAATCATCATCCCATTGTTTGACTCTACCTTGACGAGTGTATTCATGCCATGCAATTATTTTATGTGGGTGAAAGAGATCATATCCATGTGTAAATGCTCTAATAGCAATTGTAATCTCTTCGCCGTGGAAATAGAATTCAGGATCATGTTGAACCTCAACTGCAAATTTTCCTAATGTAAACGCAAAATGTGCTGAATAAAATCTAGAACTAATAGGTCCTTTTAGATTTTGCCAATTAGGAATAGTAGCAGGTAAAAAGAAAATAACACCTTCAGGTGTAAATCTATCAAAATTCATTAACCATGGAACTTGAGTTCTACCTTTAGGATCAGTTTCTGGATTATATGAAGAAATATAACTAGTGATCAGTGGTTTACTGTAACCATCGGACTGTAAACCTTTAAGCATATTAATTAATTCAGTATCCCAATTTTTAATAAATCTATGATGACTGTCTAATTGAAAAGTGTAATCCTCACCTTGATATAGTTGTTGAATACTATTTCTTGCCCAACATGCTCCAGTTGAATCTTTATAATTTATATCTAGTATCCTAAAACGTGAATCGTTTTTATATTTATCTAATGTATCCCATTTATCTTCTTCAGAATGTTGCCAGCATATACCAAATCTAAGTCGATCTGGATGCTCTGCATTAAGTATACAATCATCTAGGGTTTTTAATAATTCAGGATCTCGGTAACTGGCGATCTGAATAAAAACAGTCTCTTCCATTCAATATAATGTTTCTTAGTTATTATATTATATATCACTGTTTTGTTTCAGTGATCTGCGAGGATCACATCTGGTGATGCGATCCTCTTGGACATATTAGTTATAGTAATTTATTAATAGATCTCACAGTGAGCTTCTTATGGTTAGATAGCATCTTCTAGTTTAGCGTTATGTGTAATAATACCGTTCGCAATAAATGTATCATTGGATTCAACATCTAATTTATAAACTTTAAACGATCCACTCTGCTCAGTAATAGATGTAATCAATATTTCAGCACCATTCTCAGATATAAATTTATCACCTGTTACAATATCTTCTGCTTTTAATATGGTCCAATTTTCATTTCTTTTTACAACATGTAAGTGATCTTTACTAGAACTTAATAAATCATTATTGAATTTGAATATACTGTCTACTGTGAATTCAGTAATATCTTTTATTTTAGCAGACGTATTGGATATTGTTGGATTTATTTGTGACCATGATAATAATGATGTAGAATCGTCTGTATCTGGCATATTTCCAACTACTACTGATGCTAATATTTGATCTATTTGTAAAGTTTCTATAGCAACTTGAGTTCCATCAAATAATTTAACTTGAGATCCTTCTAATAAACATTTAGTGGAACCACCTCCTGATTCACAAGATGCAGCCGAAGCTATCCACGTGTCCCATGATGAACTATTGTTTGAACTTATAACTGTATATGGTTGACTACTATAACCTGAACCTGTTAAATCATAAACACTATTTATTGACACAGGTGTCTCGGATCTTGCATACACATATGCTCCTACTCCATCGCATGGGTCCATCTTATATACCGTATATTGTGGGACTGTTGGCCTAGGAGTTAAAGTTGGCCCTGAACCTCCACCTGAACTAGTTGGAGTTGGCCCTGAACCTCCACCTGAACTAGTTGATGTTGCTGTCGGATTTGGTGTTGCTGTCGGATTTGGCGTTGCTGTCGGATTTGGTGTTGCTGTCGGATTTGGTACAATGTATATGCACTCATTGTTTTTTTGACATGAATCTCCGGCTGCTAATCTACTAAACAGACTAGAACTTAAAAACACTAGAGTATTAAGATTAAAATCCCATACATTTGTAACTTCATTTGAACAAACTGAAACAACATAACCTTCTTTACCATTTAACCATACATCAGCACTTAACATCTGATTAAATCGAGTTCTCACTGTTTGATTATTAGGTGTTCTGTATTGTAGACCATATCTATTTCCATCTACTTCTATGCTTATCCATGAGTTTTGACACAATCCTGTTGGAACAGGCGTTGCAGTCGGTGGGACTGGTGTTGCAGTTGGAGTTAATGAAGTGTCGTTAATATACAACCAATTTGTACTAGCAACTATAGGACCGGAATAACTACCAGTTCTAAGATGTAATTTAAATCTTTCTTGACCTTCAGTTAAATTATCGTTACTTACTGTAAATCCAAAACGTCTTTTACCACTCTGTGAAAGCACTGCGCTTGCATTTTCTTGTATTGTAACTTGACCTTGATTTGCAGCATTTGTGAAATCATTAGACATATTAGCTGAACTTCCACTGTCTACTGTCCAATATAAAGTAGTACCGACAGTAACATATCTGGTTTCCGCATCAAATGTAAAACTTCCGCCTTCATTCGCACTAGACGTCGGTGATTCTAGTGCATATTCTGGTGGATAATAATAAATATTTGTTACTGTTGAACCATCATAATAAAATGCAAAAGCAGAACCATATTCATGGTACCACCCTACAATTGCGTTATCACATGTTGGTATATAACTTTCGTCACATAATGATTCTATTCCTGCAATTAATCCAGAATTTATCCAATTTCCAGAAGTGTCAAATGTAACTTGATCATATCTACCGATTGGTGTTGTTCCAGTTGCTAGATCATAATAATAATTACCTGATGTACCTGGTGCTTTAGTACTCTGTACCATAACTTGAACGTCCAATGAATCAACTATTCCAATAAGCGTATTGTTAAAATATGCTTGATCAGTTGAATTATTTATGTCATCATCTCCACCTGGTATATTATCGGTAATTAATATGATTAATTTAATAGCTTCAGCTCTAAATCCACCAGCTATTCCATTGCTGATTATTTCATTTACACCTAATCCACCTGGTTCCGGGGACCCGGCTCCGGAGCCTATAGGAAAGTTAGATGTATTTAATACATTTAGTTGCAATTGAAAATCTGATGTTTGACCTACACCATAAAATGGCGCCATACATGTAATAAATTGTGTAGTACCTGTACCGTTTGCTATCTTTACTTTTTGTGTAGATGACAGTTCTTGATATATTGCATTATTATAACTTGACGGTGCTGCTACATTTGTTCCACTATATTCATCAAACAAAGTAAGACTTACTCTATAATTTCCATTTGATTCAGTATCAATTGTACTTAGTATATTATTAATACCAGCCTTTACGCCGTTTATAGAACCACCCATAGAACCAGTATAATCTACTAGAAATGCAACATCAATTCCAGTTGAACACGTTGTCGGTACAGTTATAAGATCCCCAATATTTATTCCTCCATTAGTAAAAAATGGAGATCCACTTCCTTCAGAAAGATTATTTAAACCCGTATAGGTTCCACCACCATATACTAAATTAATTAGATCTGTTGGAGTTGTACACTCTTCGTCATGCGTAAATACTGATAATGCCATGTTATTTATATATTCTATTTATATTACATTATCCAATTTGCACATTCACCATGTACAAATTCAAATGTTGCTGTAAATCCTGTACCAGTATATGCTTCTTTATTTGCAGTAATATAAAGGTATTGATATTGTATTAAAACCGGAGACACTGTGTCAATTCCACTAAATTTACTGTTACTGGCATGTCCCCATGTACAAATAGCAGTATCACTACCTGCACTGTTTACTCCATGTAGAGTAAATATTACAGCATCTGTATTATTAGTAACACCATATGATGATTCTATATACCTTAGATAATAATCTTCTTGCTTTAATGTATGTGGAACCATTACAAATGCTTTTTGCAAACCAGCGTTAGTAATTGTTACATCTCTTCCGATTGGATTAATAGCTATATGTTCATAACATGAGCCATATCCACGTGGTCCTGTAATACTTCTACCTGAAGTTCCATTTGTTCCTGATGTTCCATTTGATCCATCAGTATAATCTTCACCTTTTACTGGTGTTACACCTGAAGAACCTGAACTACCATCAGTTCCTGAAGAACCATTTGTTCCTGAAGTTCCATTTGTTCCTGAAGAACCATTTGTTCCTGAAGTTCCATTTGTTCCTGAAGAACCATTTGTTCCTGAAGTTCCATTTGTTCCTGAAGTTCCATTTGATCCATTTTTACCTGAAGTTCCATTTGATCCATCATTATAATCTTCACCTTTTACTGGTGTTACACCTGAAGTACCATTTGTTCCTGAAGAACCTGAACTTCCATCAGTTCCTGAAGAACCTGAACTTCCATCAGTTCCTGAACTTCCATCAGTTCCTGAAGAACCTGAACTTCCATTAGTTCCATTTGTGCCACTAGTTCCAGCGTTACCATTTGGTCCTTGAATAGATCCACCTGACATCCAACCATCTAGTTCTGTCCATATCCATATTGAATCGTCTTCTTGTACTATATATGCATCACCATTAGAATTACCTTCCATTGGTAATTGGTCTTCTTTAGGTACTTGCCCTTGCATTGAAACACCCCAACCTGGATTACCTTGATCACCTTTAGTTCCTGAAGAACCATTAGTTCCATTAGTTCCTGAAGAACCATTAGTTCCATTAGTTCCTGAAGTTCCATTAGTTCCTGAAGAACCTGAACTTCCATCAGTTCCTGAAGAACCATTAGTACCATTTGTTCCTGAACTTCCATTCGTTCCACTAGTTCCATTTGATCCGTCTTTACCTGATGTACCATTTGATCCATCATTGTAATCTTCACCTTTTGTTGGTGTTACACCTGAAGTTCCATTCGTTCCTGAAGAACCATTCGTTCCTGATGTACCATTTGATCCATCATTGTAATCTTCGCCTTTTGTTGGTGTTACACCTGAAGTTCCATTCGTTCCATTAGTTCCTGATGTACCATTCGTTCCTGAACTTCCATTCGTTCCTGAAGAGCCATTCGTTCCTGATGTACCATTTGATCCATCTTTACCTGATGTACCATTTGATCCATCATTGTAATCTTCACCTTTTGTTGGTGTTACACCTGAAGAACCATTTGTTCCTGAAGAACCATTTGTTCCTGAAGAACCATTTGTTCCTGAAGAACCATTTGTTCCTGAAGAGCCGTTCGTTCCTGAAGAGCCGTTCGTTCCTGATGTACCGTTTGATCCATCAGCATAATCTTCACCTTTTGTTGGTGTTACACCTGAAGAACCATTAGTTCCATCTACACCGTTAATACCTGAACTACCACTAGTTCCATCATTTCCCCTATTACCATTAGTTCCAGAAGAACCATTTGTACCATTAGTTCCAGAAGAACCATTTGTACCGTTAGTTCCAGCAGTTCCATTAGTTCCTGATGATCCATTGGTTCCATTGATACCATCTTCACCGTTTAATCCAGAATCACCAATGTTACCTTGTGGTCCTTTTAAATATTCTAAATATTGTTCTATTGTTCCTTCTTGATTTCCTTCTTGTTGCACCCATATTTCAAATGCAGAAAGACCTTGTTGACCATCATTACCGCTTGAACCGTTAGTTCCAGCATTTCCAGTAACACCATTAGTTCCAGAAGAACCATTTGTACCATTAGTTCCAGAAGAACCATTTGTACCGTTTGTTCCGTTTGTTCCTGGTGCTCCATCGTTTCCAGCATCACCTTGATCACCTTTAACTCCATCAGCTCCATCGTTTCCAGTATCACCTTTAACTCCATCAGCTCCATCGTTTCCAGCATCACCTTGATCACCTTTAACTCCATCAGCTCCATCGTTTCCAGCATCACCTTGATCACCTTTAACTCCATCAGCTCCATCAACTCCTGGTGCTCCATCAGCTCCATCGTTTCCAGCATCACCTTGATCACCTTTAACTCCTGGTGCTCCATCGTTTCCAGCATCACCTTGATCACCTTTAACTCCTGGCGCTCCATCAACTCCTGGTGCTCCATCAGCTCCATCGTTTCCAGCATCACCTTTACCACCTTGAATACCTTGTGGTCCTTGAATAGATCCTCCGGAAACCCATGCTCCTCCAGCCCATATCCATAATGAATCATCTGACTGTACTAGATATGCATCACCATCAGAGTTTCCTTCTAATGGTAGTTCTTCTGAAGTAGGAAGAGAACCTTTCATTGTAACACCCCATCCTGGTGAACCCTGAATTCCAGTATCACCTTGATCACCTTTAACTCCTGGTGCTCCATCAGCTCCATCGTTTCCAGCATCACCTTGATCACCTTTAGCTCCATCAATACCAGGTGTTCCATCTGCACCGGTTTCTCCAGATAATGATACTTCTACCCAACATCCATTAGGATCATTAGATATTCCTATATCTGCAGCCGTTTTTTGTTCAGCAGTAAAACCATTTGCTGGAGTTGCACCTGCAGCACAGTAAGTTCCTGCAGGATCTATTCTTAATGCTCTTTCCCATTCTGGTAAAGCCAACCATTCAGTTTCTCCTAAATCACCACCGTTTCCAAAGAAACCGACGGGAATTAAATTAAATATTTTTTTATCTTCTACAACATGAATCATCATACCAACTCTTCTTCTACCTGATGACCAAATGTCATCTGATAAAGTAAAGCCTGTATATGTTGCAACGCCGTTTTCAAAAAGAGGTATGGTATTTCTTTCTCCTATAGTTATCATTTCTTGATAACCACCTTTTTGTGCGATAGAATGTATTATTCCGTCTGATGGTGCAGAGTGAGATAAAAAGTTTGCTCTAGATATTCCTTGTGGTAATGCCATTATAAATTAAATTATTTTTCTTTTTTTATATATCTAGATTAAAAAATGGAAACAAAAAAAGAGAGGCTAAAAACCTCTCTTTTAATAAATACTAAATTAATTAATTCCTATGGTTCCATTTCGCCGTCTCCAGGCTCTTCTGCTCCTGGCGTTGCAGTCGGAGCTTTATCACAAAACTGTGTTGCGGTAATTGCTCCAAGTCTAACTTGAATTTGAGCTTCAGAGCCACCAAGTGTACTGCTTATAGTATACCATTTGGTATATCCGCTAAATACTACTGTCATTTGGGCATCTGTGAATATAGTTTCTGTATTATTTGCTTGTATACCATTCACACTAGCAAAAGATGATGTCCAAATAGGTACATCTGTAGATTCTTTACATACAGCCTCCACATTATAAGAACCGTTATTGTCTGTTGCGCTTAAATAAAATTGAACTCCTGATTCAGCTGGCGTTGCAGTTGGTTCAGGTTGTGGCGTTGCAGTCGGAACTGGAATTGCAGTTGCAGTTGGTTCAGGTTGTGGCGTTGCAGTCGGAACTGGCGTTGGTTGAGGATCATCACTTATAACTCCATCACCACAACAAATTACAATCTGTCCTGTCATTGCTGGATGTTGTTCACATGTGTATCTATATATGCCTTGTGCATCTTGTGGTACTTTCCACACTAAATCTACACCCATATTTACTGGTAAACTACCGCTAACAACTCCAGCAGAAATCATTCCATTTTGCTGATTTGTAATATTTAATGGATGGCCTACAGAAGATCTACCAAATGTATAAGTTTCACCTTTAGTTAGATATAGTGTAGGATTGGTGTTACTTGCACTTCCTCCTTCATATTCTGAATCTTGACCTACTTTATATGATGAATTTACTTCCGACCAAAAATCAAATAACTTTGGTGTTCCGCTCGGTCCTTGTGGTCCAGGATTTCCTTGTGGTCCTTGTGCTCCATCAGTACCGTCAACTGCTATAGCTGTTTCTACCCAACATCCATTAGGATCATTAGATATTCCTATATCTGTAGCCGTTTTTTGTACAGCAGTAAAACCATTTGCTGGAGTTGCTCCTTCAGAACAGTAAGTTCCTGCAGGATCCATTCTTAATGCTCTTTCCCATTCTGGTAAAGCTAACCATTCAGTTTCTCCATCAGCACTACCGTTTCCAAAGAAACCTACAGGAATTAATGTATAAAATTTACCACCTTCTACTACATTAACCATCATACCAACTCTTCTTCTACCTGATGACCAAATGTCATCTGATAAAGTAAAGCCTGTATATAATGATGTTCCATTTTCAAAAAGAGGTATAGTATTTCTTTCTCCTATAGTTATCATCTCTTGATAACCACCTTTTTGTGCAATAGAATGTATTATTCCATCAGACGGTGCGGTTGGTGATAAAAAGTTTGCTCTAGATATTCCTTGTGGTAATGCCATTGTTATTTTTTATTTTTTTAGTTATTTACAACATAAACAATAGGTAATTCAATATTCATTGGAACAGTATTTAATTTATACAGAGTATAATTAGTTCCATTTGGTCCAACAAATGATAGTGAAGCTGAACAATTATCTGCTGGCGCTCCATCTATTTCTAATCTTTTATGAACAGTTAAATCATCACCTATCATATCTACTGGAATTGCTAACCAATAGAAGTTAGCTTCACTACTTGCAGGTATCGTAAAACCAGTACCGTCAACTATTGTAGATAGTGAGTTTACTGCTTCATATGAGGCAGTGTTAGCTAACATATCTGCGAATGATTCATCGTAATTAGCAGCTACACTATTATCAGCTTTATATAAAGTTCCTCCAATTAGATCTTGTGCGTAAGGATATCCTCCTGATCCTAAGTGGAAGTAATATGCATCAGCTTGTGCTGGTTCTGGTGTTGCAGTCGGATCTGGTATAGCTGTCGCTGTAGGATCTGGAATTGCAGTTGCAGTCGGAACTGGCGTTGCAGTCGGATCTGGTATAGCGGTTGCAGTCGGAACTGGCGTTGCAGTCGGATCTGGTATAGCGGTTGCAGTCGGAACTGGTGTTGCAGTCGGATCTGGAATTGCAGTTGCAGTCGGAACTGGCGTTGCAGTCGGATCTGGTATAGCTGTCGCTGTAGGATCTGGAACTGGCGTTGCAGTCGGATCTGGTATAGCTGTCGCTGTAGGATCTGGAACTGGCGTTGCAGTCGGATCTGGTATAGCTGTCGCTGTAGGCGTAGGAGTACTAGCACTAACAATCAATGTATTAGAAAAAGTTTGACATCCATTTGTATCAACGATTTTTACTTTATAAGAACCAGCAGCTAAACCACTATTACCTGAATTATCTGATGCATTACCAAATGTAAAAACATTTGATTGAACACCAATTACTGGATTCGTAAACGTCGGATACGTGTTTTGTGGTATAGGCAGATTGTTATCTGCGCTCAATAAAGTATACTGGTAAGGTCCGACTCCTCCAGTTAATTCTACTGATACTGTTCCATTTGTAATGTTTGCCATTATTTATCTTTATTTATTTATATATTTAACTGGTTGTTCCTGAAGAATTTACTCCAAATATATCACAGCTATTAAATTTCTGGACTTGTACTTGAAACTGAAATAATAAATCCTGAACAATCTCTTTCTACTGTGTCTACTGTATTACCAGCAGTAACATGAAAGTGATCACAATCCCATAAAGGTGTAATCCATATATATTGATCATCTGTGTATCCTGCAGAAACATATCTATCGTAATCTGGATCTGCTACATTAATCTTCCAAAATATTAATGATAGTTTTAATTCACTATCACTTAATGTAAGATCTTCATTTTGTCCTAATATTCTCCAACCAGCAACTGTTTGTTGAGAGTATAATAAATTATAATCCATCTCATCGTGTGTGAGAGCTCTTCCTAGCGTATGTGGGTGTAATGGAAACCATTTCCCAGTAATCATATTTCTATGAAGACCGTGTAAAAAATTATAATTCTCTATATTGCCGTTATGCATGTTGACACTTTTCTTTTTTTTATATATTCAATTTTATATTCTAATGTATCAAATATTATAGTTTTGTGTTTGGTGATAAAATTTTGTAATCAATTCATCATAAAAATTATTAGAAACTATCTCTATATAATCACATGGATTGACATAATCACCTTGTTTTTGTATATAAGCTTCACATATATAATTTTCTTTAAGAAATGCTAATCTTTCATTTCCTGTAAATACTTCTTGAAGTTTTTTAATACTTAATGCGTTTAATGTAGCTGCATTTGCTGATTCAAACTCTCTACGCATATTGTTTACAAATATAGCATATTTATTCTCTTTTTGTGTATTTAAATCTTTTATATGAACTTGAAACGAAAGCAATCTCTGTATGCTCTCTTGATTTGTACCACAATCACATTCTGGATCAAAATGATAATATGCAAGATCTATATCTATATGTCTCTTAAGATCTGCTAGAGTTTTAAATCGTATGTTTGTTTTGGTACCATAAAAAACATTTCTGTTGAACAATATTTCGGTAACTCTACCATCATTATCATCAACAAACTTTAATGCTCTGTATGCACTTACTAGAGAAATTCTATCAAATATCATTATTCTGAAATGTTTTTTGTTATCATGAATGCTATTACACCAATACCTGTCGTAAATATAGTCCAGAATATTTTAACAAAATTACTTTTCCATTTTAAAAGTTGTCTATGTTCTTCCTGTAAAGTATTTAATACTTTTTCTTGTTTTTCCCATTCATGTCTGAATTCAGTATTCTTTCTAATCTCTACAATAGCACCATCATATGGATTTAATAATCTTAGTTTGAGTTCAGACATGTCAGATTTCATATCATTTTGATTATCTATGAGTTGTTTGATAGAACCTTCTAACTGAACATAATTTGGATCTTCCATTTTATTCTTGAGAGAAGAAAATGCCTCTAGAAGTTCTTTTACTAATTCACTGTTTGATTTATCAGACATATTATATTACTGTTTTTTTATCTTTAATTGGTCTTGAATCCATCTTTTACCTAATGGATTTCTAACAGACTTAGACATGTGCTTGTTGATCTGTTTTTCTATCTGAGACAATACATCACCTCCATATTCAGAATTATCAACTATTAACATTCTATCGGCACCGAATAGCTTCTGAAATTTACCTAAGTTATTTTGAACCTCTTGCCACATTTTTTCAACCATATCATCTGCTAATTTACGGTCTCTCATTTGATTTCTCTCTAGTGCAATTTCAAGAGAAGTGTTTACGAAAACCATGTATGTGTCATACCCTAGATCCTGATACATTAATCTGTGACCTTTTATTTTATCAAAATTCTTACCAGTACCATCAATTACTTGACCTAAACGACCAGATATGTAATTGCTTTGCATTCTACGTGTGATGTTCTTTGCTTTATCCCTAATAGTCATTACCTTTGACCATTCTTCTGGATTTTTTGCTAACTTAGAAAGCTGAGAGGCATTAAAACCTGCGTCTTTAAGTCCTTTTTCGAATGCATTATCATTGTTAACTAGTTTTAAACCAGTTGCATATGATACTGAACTTACAGATCCTTTTGGAAAGTCGAATATTTCTGTAGCGACATATGATTTACCACTTCCTGGTCCACCTGCCATAAAGAATGCCTTTAAAATTCCTGGATCATACACTCCTTCACCTACAAATTCTTCGTATAGCTTAATATATTTCATAATTTAGTATCTATTTATATTCTATATATCACAATAAAAAAGAGGTACTTT
>Ga0209815_1001509_pt1 | contig 15202 bp, 9 predicted proteins | sample CoawatmetaG00DNA_FD_187507 | JGI IMG/M metagenome (GOLD analysis project Ga0209815, IMG submission 187507) | Marine microbial communities from the West Antarctic Peninsula - Coastal water metaG002-DNA (SPAdes) (version 2) | ecosystem: Environmental > Aquatic > Marine > Coastal ...
GAATAGTTACTTAGATTCTTTAAACGAAGCCCAAAAGCAAGCAGTTTTACAAAAAGATGGCCCAATGATTATTATTGCTGGAGCCGGCTCTGGTAAAACACGTGTTTTAACCTATAGGATTGCTCACTTAATGAAGCAAGGGATAGATTCGTTTAATATTTTATCGCTTACGTTTACCAACAAAGCTGCTAAAGAAATGAAAGCTAGAATTGCGGCGGTAGTGGGCGCTAGCGAAGCAAAAAATCTTTGGATGGGAACTTTTCACTCAGTTTTTGCACGTATTTTGCGCTCAGAAGCAGACAAATTAGGTTTCCCTTCAAATTTCACAATTTATGATACACAAGATTCTGTTCGTTTAATAAGTTCTATTATTAAAGAAATGGGTTTAGACAAAGAAAGATATAAGCCAAAACAGATTTTAGGTAGAATTTCTTCATTTAAAAATAGTTTAGTTACCGTAAGGGCATATCATAACAATGCAGACTTACAAGAGGCAGATTTACATGCAAGTAGACCTAAAGTTGGTGAGATCTACAAACACTATGTAGACCGTTGCTTTAAAGCTGGTGCAATGGATTTTGATGATTTATTATTAAGAACCAACGAGTTGTTGGCTCGTTTTCCAGAAACACTAGCTAAATATCAAGATCGTTTTAGATATATTATGGTAGATGAGTATCAAGATACCAATCATTCTCAATATATTATTGTTAGAGCTTTGGCAGATAAGTTCGGTAATATTTGTGTAGTTGGAGATGATTCTCAAAGTATCTATAGTTTTAGAGGAGCAAACATTCAAAACATCTTAAACTTCCAGAAAGATTACCCAGATGTAAAAACTTTTAAATTAGAACAGAATTACAGATCTACAAGTAATATTGTAAATGCTGCAAACTCTGTAATTGCAAAAAATAAAACAAAGTTAGATAAAGAAGTTTGGACTTCTAATGATGCTGGTGAAGCAATTAATGTAATGCGAACCATATCAGATGGAGAAGAGGGTAGGTTTGTAGCGCAATCTATTTGGGAAAACCAGATGAATCATCAGCTAACTTCCGATAGTTTTTGTGTCTTATATAGAACAAATTCGCAATCTAGAGCTATTGAAGATGCGCTTCGTAAAAAAGGAATTGATTACAAAATTTATGGAGGAATTTCATTCTACCAAAGAAAAGAAATTAAAGATATTTTATCTTATTTACGTATCTTAATTAACCCGAATGATGAGGAAGCTTTAAAAAGAATTATCAACTATCCTGCTCGTGGAATTGGAGCAACAACCATTGATAAATTAACGATAGCTGCAAATCATTACAAAAAATCAATTTTCGATGTTTTAAAATATATAGATAAAATTGATTTAAAAATAAATTCTGGAACAAAAAGTAAGCTTCAGAATTTTATGAATATGATGCTGAGCCTCCAGATAGAATCGCAAACAAAGAATGCATTCGAGATTGCAGAAATTGTTGTAAAAAAAGCACAGTTAATTAAAGATTTAGAGAAAGACGGAACACCAGAAGCGGTAAGTAAAGTAGAAAATGTTCAAGAATTATTAAACGGAATTAAAGATTTTATTACCGACAAAATAGAACAAGGAGAAGATGCGTCTTTAACTTCTTTTTTAGAAGACGTTGCTTTGGCTACAGATTTCGATTCAGAAAAAAATGATGACAAACCGACAGTTTCTTTAATGACTATTCACCAATCTAAAGGATTGGAATATTTATATGTGTATGTAGTTGGTCTAGAAGAAAATTTATTTCCTTCTGCCATGAGTATGAGCACCAGAAGTGAATTAGAAGAAGAACGTAGATTGTTTTATGTAGCATTAACTAGAGCAGAAAAAGTAGCCTATTTAACCTATGCGCAAACCCGATATAGATGGGGAAAACTTGTGGATGCAGAACCTAGTAGGTTCTTAGAAGAAATAGACAATCAATATTTGCATTATATTACACCTAAAGTACCAGAGCCTTCTATAAATAGATTTGTAGATAAAAGTATTTTTGATGACGCACCAAAAGGAATTCGTTTTCAGAAACCAATTCAACGAAAAAAAATGGAACGTGATATTTCTAAAAAGAAAGAAATAATTGTTCCTAAAAACTTAAAGAAGATTTCTCAGGTTACGCCCAAAATGAATCTTTTTGATGGAGATATTATTACTGGAAATATTGTTGAGCATAATAGATTTGGCACAGGAACGGTTATCGGCATAGAAGGCAAAGGGCCAGATAAAAAAGCGGAAATTCAGTTTGCAACCGCAGGAAAGAAGAAATTATTACTACAATTTGCTAAATTAAAAGTGATTGGTTAGAAATCTAAAAATAAATTCTTATTTTGCAACGTTAAATAACTACAGCAGTACAGACTATAATTCTTAAGATTATTAAGAATACTTCAAAAATAAATAAATGACATTCGATTTAGAATACAATTCAGAAAGACCACTAATGATTATCCCAGAATATGGGAGACATATACAAAAACTAGTAGACCATTGTTTGGCTCTAGAAACTAAAGAAGAGCGCGATAAAATGGCAAAAGCCATTGTAGATGTAATGGGTAATTTACAACCGCATTTGCGAGATGTTCCAGATTTTAAACATAAGCTTTGGGATCAGTTGTATATTATGGCAGATTTTAAATTAGATGTAGAATCTCCTTATCCGCAGCCATCAAAAGAAGAATTACAAGAAAAGCCGGAAGGTTTAGCATATCCTAAATCTGCCTCTAGATACCGTTATTATGGTAATAATATTCAAACAATGATAGATATTGCTTTAAGTTGGGAAGATGGCGACAAAAAAGAAGCATTGGTTTTTACAATTGCAAATCACATGAAAAAATGTTATTTGAATTGGAATAAAGATACCGTTGATGATGCCATAATTTTTAAACACTTATTCGATTTATCTGACGGAAAATTAGATTTAAGAGAAACAGAAGAGGCACTTTCTGAAACGAAGAATCTTTTGAGAAAAAGAAACTCTCAAGGTCAGAATAATGCAAAAACTGCCTACAAGAAACCACAACACAACAATCAAAATAAAAACAGAAAAAGATAGTCTATGGCATCATTTAAAATTGAAGGCGGTCATAAATTAAATGGATCTATTACTCCGCAAGGAGCAAAAAATGAAGTTTTACAAATTCTTTGTGCTGTTTTATTAACTCCAGAAAGAGTTGTAGTAAATAACGTTCCAGATATTATTGATGTAAATAAATTAATTTTTATTCTGGGAGAATTAGGGGTCAAAGTCGAAAAATTAAGCAGTAGTTCTTATGCTTTTAAGGCAGACGAGGTAAATTTAAAATATTTAGAATCAGCAAATTTTAAAAAAGATGGTAGTTCTTTAAGAGGTTCTATAATGATTGTTGGTCCATTATTAGCTCGTTTTGGAAAAGGATACATTCCACGTCCAGGAGGAGATAAAATTGGTCGCAGACGTTTAGATACCCATTTTGAGGGCTTTATTAGATTAGGTGCAAAGTTTAGATACAATAAAGAAGATTCTTTTTATGGAGTAGAGGCAGAAGAGTTACACGGAGTTGAAATGTTGTTAGATGAAGCCTCTGTAACAGGTACAGCTAATATTTTAATGGCAGCTGTTTTAGCCACAGGAACTACAAAAATCTACAACGCGGCTTGTGAACCTTACATTCAACAATTATCTAAGATGTTGAATTCTATGGGAGCAAAAATCTCTGGAGTTGGTTCTAATTTATTAATTATTGAAGGAGTAAAATCTTTAGGAGGTTGCGAACACAGAGTATTACCAGATATGATTGAAATTGGCTCTTGGATTGGCGTTGCAGTAATGACGCGTTCTGAGTTAACAATTAAAGATGTTAGTTGGGAGAACTTAGGACAAATACCGAACATATTTAGAAAACTTGGAATTCAATTAGAGAAAAGAGGAGATGATATTTACATCCCTGAGCAAGAATCTTATGAAATTCAAAATTATATTGATGGTTCTGTGTTAACAGTAGCAGATGCACCTTGGCCTGGTTTTACACCAGATTTACTAAGCATTGTTTTGGTAATAGCAACACAAGCAAAAGGAACGGTATTAATTCACCAAAAAATGTTTGAAAGCAGGTTATTTTTTGTAGATAAATTGATTGATATGGGAGCAAAAGTTATTTTGTGTGACCCACATAGAGCAACGGTAATAGGAATGGATTTTGAGAGCTCTTTAAAAGCTACTAAAATGACTTCACCAGATATTAGAGCAGGAATTTCTTTACTAATTGCAGCGTTGTCTGCAAAAGGAACTTCTGTTATTAATAATATAGAACAAATAGATAGAGGCTATGAGAATATAGAAGCTCGTCTAAAATCTATTGGAGCAAAAATTGAAAGAATAGAAAGTTAATTTTTTTGGTACTAATTAAAAAAGATTAGAGGTAAGTATAAAAGACTTAATAAAAATAGTGTCAGTATGACACTATTTTTTTGTTGGCAACATTTTTGCAAATAGAGGGTAGACAATTTAATGATTACAACGAAATGAGTAAGAAAGACAAAATAGAGCAGGAAGAAATAATAAATGAACAAGAAACGGTTCAAGTAGAAGAAAATCAAGAAGTTGAAATAGAAGCTGTAAAAGAAGAGCCAACTCCAGAGGAACTTATTCAAGCATCAAATGACAAGTTTTTACGTTTATTTGCAGAGTTTGAAAACTATAAAAAGAGAACAACTAAAGAAAGAATAGAGTTATTTAAAACTGCTGGGCAAGAAGTAATGACATCTTTACTGCCAGTTGTAGATGATTTTGAGCGTGCTTTGTCACATATTGAAGAAAACAAAGAAACGGCAGAATTAAAAAAAGGTGTTGAATTAATTTATCAGAAATTTTACAATACTTTAGAATTAAAAGGCTTGTCAAAAGTAGAAACAAGAGCTGGAGATGCTTTTGATGCTGAATTTCACGAGGCAATTACTCAAATTCCTGCACCATCCGATGATTTAAAAGGAAAGGTAATAGATTGTATCGAAAAAGGATATAAGTTAGGAGATAAAATCATTAGATACCCTAAAGTGGTTATCGGACAATAAAAAAATAAAATTAATAGTTTACGGTTACTAATAATAATGGTTCACTTTTAGTTGACAATTGAAAGAACATGGCAAAACAAGATTTTTACGAAACATTAGGTCTTTCAAAATCTGCTACGCAGGCAGAGATTAAGAAGGGGTACAGGAAAATGGCTATTAAATATCATCCAGATAAAAATCCTGATGATACAGCAGCTGAAGAAAATTTCAAAAAGGCAGCAGAAGCTTATGAGATTCTAAGTGACGATAACAAAAAAGCACGTTATGATCAATATGGTCATGCTGGATTTGATGGACCTCAAGGTGGCGGTGGCGGTTTCGGCGGTGGCGGTATGAATATGGATGACATATTCAGCCAGTTTGGTGATATCTTTGGCGGCGGCGGTGGCGGCTTTGGTGGTTTCGGTGGTGGTGGAGGTCAGCGTCAGGCTAGAGTTAAAGGAGGTAATATGCGCATTCGTGTAAAGCTTACTTTAGAAGAAATTGCCAAAGGTGTAGAGAAAAATGTAAAGGTTCGTAGAAAAGTGCAAGCAGATGGTGTTTCGTATAAAACATGTACGACTTGTAATGGTTCTGGACAGCAGATGCGTGTTACTAATACTATTTTAGGTAGAATGCAAACTGCAACTACTTGTGGAACTTGCTCTGGAGCTGGAGAAATAATAAGTAACAAACCAAATAATGCAGATGCACAAGGTCTCGTTACTAAAGAAGAAACCGTTTCAATAAATATTCCTGCAGGTGTAACTGAGGGAGTGCAATTGAAAGTAGGAGGAAAAGGAAATGATGCCCCAGGGAAGAATTCTATTTCAGGTGATTTATTGGTTTTAATTGAAGAAATTCCGCATGAAACTTTAAAAAGAGAAGGTACAAATATACATTATGATCTGTATGTTAATTTTTCTGAAGCAGTCTTAGGAACTAGCAAAGAAGTTGATACTGTTTCGGGTAAAGTGAAAATTAAGATTGATGGAGGTACACAGTCTGGAAAGATTTTAAGATTAAAGGGAAAAGGTTTGCCTAGCATAGAAAGATATGGTACAGGAGATTTTTTGATTCATATTAATGTTTGGACACCGAAAGAATTAAACAAAGAGCAAAGACAGTTTTTTGAAAAAATGTCGGATAATGAAAACTTTAAACCAGCTCCTAATATGTCTGATAAATCTTTTTTTGAAAAAGTAAAGGATATGTTTTCATAATTTCGAAATAATAATTAAAAAAATAAAGAATATAATAATAATATAGTAGTTTTTAGGTAAATTTATTTTACATTTACAGTGTTGTTAATTTATTAGCAACACTTTTTCTTTTTCATAGCAATTTTTCCCACTCAATTTATTGAGTGGGTTTTTTTATAGAAAGAAGTTGTATTTTTGTAAAATATTAAAAATAAGCAGGCTTATCTTATCGTCACGCTTTTAGCGTGTAGGAAAGTCCGGACACCATAGAGTATCATAGCGGATAACATCCGTCCAGCGCAAGCTGAGGACCAGTGCAACAGAAAGCAAGTACAGTTCGGCTGTAGTGAAACCAGGTAAACTCTATGAGGTGCAATGCCATGTAAATTAGAACTTGAGAGCTACTCGCTCGATTCTAAAGGGTAGGCAGATTGATTCTAAGAGTAATTTTAGAACTAGATAAATGATAAGAACCTTTTTAAGGTACAGGATTCGGCTTATTAGCCTGCTTTTTTAATATTATTATTAATAATTTAAAATAATTCAATAAATACCTTTATTTATTGAATTATAATCAGTGCTTTATCTAATAACTTTTTTTTATTTATTAATTAGTCTATTCTATTACTTATCTTTTAAGATTAAGATAAAAAAATGTAGATTTGTGAGTATAATTTTACAACAAAATATATCGTATTGCTTTTGATTTCTATAAGAATCAAAGCATTAGAATAACTAAAGATTTCTTTCATGAATATTTATAAAGATTACCTTAAACAAATTGAAGAACGAAAAAATCAAGGATTGCATCCGCAGCCCATTGATGGTGCCGAATTGCTAAGCAAAATTATTGACCAAATTAAAGATTTAGACAATGAGTATAGAAAAGATTCTGTAGACTTTTTCATTTATAATGTCTTACCGGGAACAACTAGCGCTGCTGCAGTGAAAGCTCAATTTTTAAAGGAGATTATTTTAGGAGAGTCTTTAGTAAAAGAGATTTCACCTTCTTTTGCTTTTGAGCAATTATCACACATGAAAGGTGGACCTTCTATTGATGTTCTATTAGATATAGCTTTAGGTGATGAAGTAACTATTGCAAAAGAGGCAGGTATTATTTTAAAAACACAAGTATTTCTTTACGAAGCAGATATGGCTCGTTTAGAAGTAGCATTTAAAAATGATAACGAAGTTGCTAAGGATATTATAGAGAGTTATGCGAAAGCAGAGTTCTTTACAAAGTTACCCGCCATTGACGAGGAAATTGAAATTGTAACTTTCGTTGCAGGTATAGGAGATATTTCTACAGATTTATTGTCGCCAGGTGGTGATGCACATTCAAGGTCAGATAGAGAACTGCATGGGCAATGTTTATTTGAACATAACAAAGAGCAACAAAACGAATTAATAGCATTGCAAAAGCAACACCCCGACAAGCGGGTGATGTTAATAGCAGATAAAGGTACAATGGGAGTTGGTTCTTCTAGAATGTCTGGTGTAAATAATGTGGCATTATGGACAGGGATAAAATCAAGTCCGTATGTTCCATTTATAAATATTGCTCCAATTATTGCGGGTACAAATGGAATTTCTCCAATTTTCTTAACAACTGTTAGTGTTACTGGTGGTATTGGTATTGATCTTCAGAATTGGGTAAAAAAGCAAGATTCAGATGGTAATATTATAAGAAATGAAGCAGGAGAGCCTATTTTAGAGGAAGCGTATTCTGTAGCCACAGGAACGGTACTTACTGTAAATACCAAAGAAAAGAAACTTTACAAAGGAGACAAGGAGTTAATGGATATTTCAGCTTCATTAACACCCCAAAAATTAGAATTCATTAAAGCTAGTGGATCTTATGCTATTGTGTTTGGAAAAAAACTACAAGCATTTGCAGCAAAGACCTTAGGGGTAGAGCTGGTATCTGTGTATGCAGACTCAAAAGAGGTTTCTAATGAAGGACAAGGTCTTACTGCAGTTGAGAAAATATTTAATAAAAATGCCGTAGGTACAACACCAGGTAAAACGTTACATGCAGGTTCGTATGTTCGTGTTGAAGTAAATATTATAGGTTCTCAAGATACAACAGGTTTAATGACTTCCCAGGAGTTGGAAATGATGGCTGCTACAGTTATTTCACCAATTGTTGATGGTTCATATCAATCTGGCTGCCATACAGCTTCAGTATGGGACAATAAGTCTAAAGCAAACATTCCTAGATTGATGAAATTTATGAATGATTTTGGATTGATTACTGCCAGAGATCCTGAAAATAAATACAAACCAATGACGGATGTAATTCACAAGGTTTTGAATGACCTTACTGTGGATGATTGGGCAATTATTATTGGTGGAGATTCGCATACAAGAATGTCTAAAGGTGTTGCTTTTGGTGCAGATTCAGGAACTGTTGCGTTAGCATTGGCCACAGGTGAGGCTTCAATGCCTATTCCAGAATCAGTAAAAGTAACATTTAAAGGTGAAATGAAACCTTACATGGATTTTCGTGATGTTGTGCATGCTACTCAATCTCAAATGTTAAAAACTTTTGGAGGAGACAACGTATTTCAAGGTAAAGTTATTGAAGTGCATATTGGAACACTTACTGCCGATCAAGCATTTACATTTACAGATTGGACTGCAGAGATGAAGGCAAAAGCTTCTATATGTATTTCTGAAGATGCTACTTTAATTGAATCTTTAGAAATTGCGAAAGGAAGAATCCAGATCATGATAGATAAAGGAATGGACAATGAATTACATGTTCTTAAAGGATTGTATGATATTGCTGATAATAGAATTTCTGAAATTAAATCTGGCGTTAAACCAGCTTTAAAGCCAGATTCAAATGCAAAGTATTCTGCAGAAGTAGTTATTGATCTTGATTTAGTTGAAGAGCCAATGATTGCAGATCCTGATGTAAATAACCCTGATGTTTCGAAAAGATATACACACGACATTATTAGAGAATTATCTTACTATGGTGGTGTAAAAAAAGTAGACCTTGGTTTTGTTGGATCCTGTATGGTACACAAAGGAGATATGAAAATTCTTGCGAAAATGCTTAAGAATGTAGAAGGATTAAACGGTAAGGTTGAATTTAAAGCACCGCTTGTAGTTGCACCTCCTACATATAATATTGTAGATGAATTAAAAGCTGAAGGTGATTGGGATGTCTTAACGAGATATTCTGGTTTCGAATTTGATGATAATGCACCTAAAGGAGTAGCCCGCACCGGATATGAAAATATGTTATATCTAGAGCGTCCTGGTTGTAACCTTTGTATGGGAAATCAAGAAAAAGCCGCAGCGGGAGATACCGTAATGGCAACATCTACCCGTCTTTTCCAAGGAAGGGTGGTAAAAGATAGTGAAGAGAAAAAAGGAGAATCATTGTTGTCATCAACGCCTGTGGTTGTGTTGTCTACAATTTTAGGTAGAACTCCTACTTTAGAAGAATATAAAGCTGCAGTTAAGGGAATTAACCTTACACAGTTTAAACCGCCTCATAAATTGTTGGTGAGAGTATAAAATATTAGTTAATAATTAAAAAGCCTGTGTTTTAGATACAGGCTTTTTTTTATTTTATAAATCCTGAATTCAGTAGCTTTTAATTAATTTTATCGACACTAGCATAACAGCTGGGTTTATTATAGAGCAACTATTACTAAAGATAAGTATCTTAAAATAGATATATCGGAGAGTAATAAGGAGCTATAATGTTTTAATATTGATTCTTTAGATACGTTGCAAAATTATATATCTCCTTATTTTAGTGCGCACAATAATCAAGTTGCTTTTGTCAAATATTTATAAAAAAGAAATATTCATTTAGGAACAGATTTATGCTACAAAGCGAGTACAAAAGTAATGACAGTTTTAAAAGGAGAAGTGCAAAGTTTTAAGGAAAATGACAATTATAGCGTTTACGGTTCAACTACCATTTTAAAATACAGTATTGCTGCTGATTTTTTTTATATATTATTTGCCCATCTTTCAACTGATTCTATTAAATATATTCAAATAGGAAAAGTCATGGGAGATTTAGGAGATATTGCTATAAATTAGGATTATGATCCACATTTATATTTACAAATTATTAGAAAGTTAATAGGAACTTTTGAAAATTATCCGAGATCCGCTTCAGAAAATGATATTTCGTTTTATAAAAAGAATTATCCGATCCTAATTTATTATTGAAACTAAATTTAAAAGCAAATTCTTCTTCTTAATTTTTTTGAGAGAGTGCTTATTGTTTTATAACTTCATTGATGCTTTTTAGGATGATATTACATCCTTTTTCAATATCTTGGTCACTGATGTTAAGCGGAGGTGAAACTCTCATTGCTCGACCCTCAAATAATAAAAAGAAAAGAATCAATCCATTTTTTAAACATTGGTGGATAATTTGTGCTGCAATATCTGGAGTTTCAACAATAATAGCCAACATTAACCCTTTTCCTCTAATTTCTTTGATAGCATTATGTACCAATAAATTTCTAATGATTTGCTCTTTACGGACGCTTTCTGCCAGTAAATTCTGATCTAAAATTTCTGTAACTGTCGCGTTTCCTGCAGCAGCAATAACAGGATGTCCTGCAAAAGTAGAAATATGACCTAATTTAGGATTGTCTTTTAATAGGCCCATCATTTCAAACGAAGAAATAAAAGCGCCAATTGGCATGCCACCTCCTAATCCTTTGCCTGTAATGATAATATCTGGAATTACATTGTAGTTTTCAAATCCCCAGAAAGTACCAGTTCTTCCAATTCCTGTTTGAATTTCATCTAGAATTAATAATGCGCAAACTTCATCACACTTCTTTTTTACTTTGGTTAAAAAATTGTTTTGAGGTTCTATAAAACCAGCACCCCCTTGAATGGTTTCTAAAATAACAGCTGCAGTTTTATGTGTAATTTTTTCTAAATCTGCTTCATTATTAAATTCAATAAATTTTGTACCAGGAACCAAAGGTCTAAATGCCTGATTTTGTCTTTCTACTCCAGAAACACTCATAGCGCCCATGGTGTTTCCATGGTATGAATTTTTAGCAGCAATAATTTCTGATCTATTAGTAACTCTTTTAGCAAGTTTTAAAGCACCCTCTGTAGCTTCTGTTCCTGAGTTGGTAATGTAAACTGAGTTTAAATTTTCAGGAGAATTTTCTGCTAGTATCTTACAAAGTGCCACTTGTGGTTTTTGAATAAACTCACCATATACCATTACGTGCGCATATGCATCTAACTGATTTTTAATAGCGGTTGTAACCTTAGAATTATTATGACCTAAGCTATTTGCAGAAACACCTGCAACAAAATCTAAATGAGCTTTGCCATCTGTATCATAAATATAACTTCCTTTTGCATGAGAGATTTCTATTGCTAATGGGTGCGGAGATGTTTGTGCTTGGTATTTAAAAAAATCCTTTTTCATTTACTCTTTGTTAAAGGAAGTTGTTGCCTTGTTTTTTTTAGGGTCATTCATTAACAAAGGTTTTAAAATCTCTTTGTCACTTTTTTGAGGGGGCTTTTTATTATTGTCTTTTCTAAAAATAGATTCCTTTGTTTTTGGTTGTTCATCTTCTCTCCAAATGAACCCTTTTAAGATTCTGTCTTCTTCGGGGAAAAGCGAAGGTGGATATGTTTTACCTTCCGATGTCTTTAAATATTTTATGGTTGTAATCTGTCCTTTTTTAAGTGTGAACTCAATGTTACTGGAAATTTCTTTTGTAATGGTCTCTATGCTATCTGTTTCTTCATTTCTATTGTAGTATATAGATTCGGCATTTCCTTTTACTAAAAGATTGTTTAGTTTGTTTTTTAAAAACTTACCAAACATATTTCTTCCTTTTATTTGATTAAAATCATTGATAGATAAAGAATCTTTAGAAACTATAAACGCATTGTTTAGTACTTTTAAAGAATCTAATTTTTCTGTTGCTACGTCTGACAATAAATGGATAGTGTCTCCGGTAATTTGATTGCCATCAGACCATAAAACGGGATCCCTAAACATTTTAGTAATTCCGCTTGCTTGGTCTGTATGAATCGAATCGCACTTACCTTGTAAATCAGATTTAAAAATTTTGACGTTATGATACGTTCTTACAATTCTTTTTTCTGGAATTCCTGTGACTACTAAAGTATCTCCATGAATAAATGTAGAATCTTTTTCTACAATTGAGATAGCAACGGCTCTTTTAATAATAAAAAGCGAATCGTTGTCCTCAAATATCTCTGCATAATTTCCTCTAGTAACAAAGTTTTTTACGGTGTCAATCACCTGTATATTATTAGTTGCAGAGGCAAATCCTTTTTTCTTATCATAGTACAAACTATCGCCTTCTACCGTTCTTTCTTTTAGATACAGCTTTGCGTTTTTTACAAAATAAGAAATATCTGTTTTTGTATTGTAAAAGCCACGTTCACAATATATTTTATTTTCATTTTCTGTATTTGTAATTGTGGAGGGACCGTATAGGTAGGTTAAACCAGAATCTGTATAATAATCTAAATAATTAGAAACTAAATTATGTTCAGGATTTACAACGGTAACTCTTGTGGTTGCTGTAAATTTCTTTGTTTCTAAATAGTAGTTTCCGTTTTTGCTTTTTAAGGTATTGGTTTTATCTTTTATGGTAGCATAACTTTGGTAGTACAATTTCTGGTTTAACCGGTCAAATTGCAGGGTATCTGAAGTTAATGTCATTTCAGGATCCTTTAAAACCACATTTCCCCATGACAGGGCTTGTTTAAAATTGGCATCATAATCTAGATAATCGCTAGTTTGTATGATGGTATCTCCTTGATTTACAACCACATCTTCTAGTGCTTTAAAGAAGTTTTCTTTTTGATAAAACAAGGCTTGTTTACAGGTAAGAACTGCACCTGCGTGTATCATTTTAACATTACCAATTAGAACAGTTGCACCAGGATATTTTTCTTCATCTACATATTGTTGTTCTGCAGAATAGATCATTTTTTTAGATTGTGAAAAGCCCAAAAAATTGAATAGGAGGAAAGTGAATATAATTAGTTTGTTCAAAAGGTATATTTTAAACAAAAATACAGAAAAGATTACCTCCTAACTATTAAAGAAAAGTAAAAAATAAATTAATTACATTGTATTGTAATAAAAAAGCATCTTTTAGAATTCTAAAAGATGCTTTTTACATAACTCTATAAGAGTTAACTATCTTACAATCGTTTGTTTTCTATCTGGACCAACAGAGACAATCTTTACAGGAACGCCCGTTTCTTTTTCTATAAAAGCAACGTAGTCCAGTAGATTCTTTGGCAACTGCTCAGCAGAAGTCATTTTTGTCAAGTCTTCATCCCATCCTTTAAACTCAGAATAGTTTACAGAAACATTTTCTGGTTCTATGTTATAAGGAAAATGTGAAATTTCTTTTCCTTTATAATTATAAGAAGTACATATTTTTAAGGTATCAAAACCAGAAAGTACATCTCCTTTCATCATCATTAATTGGGTAACACCATTTACATCTACAGCATATTTAAGAGCTACTAAATCCAACCAACCACATCTTCTTGGTCTTCCTGTTGTTGCTCCAAACTCTTGACCAATTCTAGCCATTTCTTCTCCGTCCTTATCAAATAACTCTGTAGGAAAAGGACCAGAACCAACACGTGTAGTATAGGCTTTGAAAATTCCGTATACATCTTTAATCCTATTTGGTGCAACACCTAAACCAGTACAAGCACCTGCGGCAGTTGTATTTGATGAAGTTACAAAAGGGTACGTTCCAAAGTCGATATCTAATAAAGAACCTTGCGCGCCTTCTGCTAAAATTGTTTTGTTACTTTTAATAGCTTGGTTTAAAAATTCCTCACTATCAATAAATTGTAATGTTCTTAATTTTTCTATTCCTTTGTCAAATTCTGCTTCTAACTCTTCTAGGTCGTACTCAATTTTAATGTTAAAATAATCTAACATTCCTAAATGTTTAGCAGTTAAAGCATGGTATTTTTCTTTCCAGTTTTCTAATTCTAAATCTCCAACACGCATTCCGTTTCTGCCAGTTTTGTCCATATAAGTTGGACCAATTCCTTTTAAAGTAGAACCAATTTTTGCTTTTCCTTTTGAAGTTTCAGAGGCTGCATCTAATAGTCTATGAGTTGGTAAAATTAAATGTGCTTTTCTAGAAATTAATAATTTAGAAGTATAGTCAACTTTATATTTGTCTAAATTTTCTAATTCTTTTTTAAAGATTACGGGATCTATCACTACACCGTTTCCAACAACGTTTAACGCTGTTTTGTGAAAAATCCCTGAAGGGATTGTATGTAAAACATGTTTGTGTCCGTCAAAAATTAAGGTGTGTCCTGCATTTGGTCCGCCTTGAAAGCGCGCAATAATATCATAGTTACCAGTTAATACGTCTACAATTTTTCCTTTTCCTTCGTCTCCCCATTGCAATCCGAGTAATAAATCTACAGCCATTAGTTGTTTAATTTGTTTCCCAAAATTTGGGAGTGTTGTTTTTGTTGTTTGTTAATTATGATTCTTTCTTTTTTGTTCCGTAGAAATAAAGAGAATGGTTTTGAATATCTATATTAAAGATATCTTCAATTGTTTTCTTGATAATTTGAATTCGGGGATCGCAAAATTCTTTCACTTCACCAGTATCTGTAAAGATTACATGGTCATGGTTTTTATCGAAGTAACTTTTTTCATAGCGTGCCATCGATTGTCCATCAAATTGATGTTTTCTAACCAAGTTACAATTCAATAAAATTTCTATGGTGTTGTATAATGTAGCTCTACTAACTCTGTAGTTCTTGTTTTTCATCTTAATATATAGGGACTCTATATCAAAATGTTCATCTGCATCATATATCTCTTGAAGAATTGCATATCGCTCAGGTGTTTTTCTGTGCTTATTTTCTTCTAAGTAAGAGGTAAATACTTTTTTTACTACGTCTTGATTTT
>Ga0209815_1001514_pt1 | contig 15154 bp, 10 predicted proteins | sample CoawatmetaG00DNA_FD_187507 | JGI IMG/M metagenome (GOLD analysis project Ga0209815, IMG submission 187507) | Marine microbial communities from the West Antarctic Peninsula - Coastal water metaG002-DNA (SPAdes) (version 2) | ecosystem: Environmental > Aquatic > Marine > Coastal ...
GTTCTTATGCGCGGGCCAGCATTGTCGGCGCGGCGGAGTCTTTTCTGAAGAGTCTGTTGCTAGTCGTAGTCTTGTTTTCGGTCGGAATTTCGGCGCAAACAATTAGTCCTCAAATGATGGCGCAATTCCAGAGTATGCCGCTCGCTCAACAGCAAGCATTGGCTGCACAGTACGGTGTTGATCTTAATCAGGTTATGGGCGGCGGTGGTGGAGATGGCAAGTCTGCCTCCGTATTGGCGATGCCTGGCGAGGCAATAGATCAGCAGCGTTTAGGTCGCACAGATCAAGAGTGGCAAGAAGACCGAATGTTACTGCAAGACAAGCTAGTGAATGAATTTGAGAAGTACTTGGTCAAGGAGAAAAAAGGAGAGGACGAGCGCTATGGGATGTCTCTTTTCGACGCTGAGGTCAGTACGTTTGCGCCAACGGACGATGCCAGTGTTCCAGGTGATTACCGATTAGGTGTTGGTGATACTTTGGTTATTCAGCTCTTTGGAACGGAAAATACAAAGAATGTTTTACAGGTCACTCGAGATGGTCAGGTTCATGTGCCTAAATTAGCACCAATGACAATCGCGGGATTAACCTACAAGGATGCTAGAGAGCTAATTCAGACTCGAGTGACCGATCAACTGTTGGGTACGCAGGCAACAATATCAATGGGGCGTTTGCGCGCCATTAATATCTTTATGGCCGGTGAGGTTAAGGTACCCGGAGCTTATTCTGTTTCAGCACTGACCACTATTACCCAAGCGTTATTTCAAGCGGGCGGTATTGATGATATTGGTTCGTTACGCAATATTCAAATCAAGCGCAATGGCCTGATGGTTGATACTTTTGATGTCTACCAGTTGTTATTAAAAGGTGACGCGAGTGGTGACCTTAGATTGCAGTCGGGTGACGTTGTCTTTGTTCCACCCTTTGCTGGTGTTGTCACCGTTGAGGGGGCTGTAAAAAGACCGATGACATATGAGTTTATCGATGGAGAGGGTATCTCGGATGCGGTGGCGATGGCCGGCGGTTTAAATCAAGATGCCTATAGTTCTGCCATTGCAGTGGTAAGCAAAGCTGTGGGCAAGTTATTGCCGGGCGCTAAAAACATTGATTTAACCGACTCTAATGACAGTAAGGTTAGGATTCGTAATGGTGATAAAATCAGGGTGCCTGAGAGTACCGATAATTTAGAAAACGCCGTGATCTTAGAGGGAGCAGTGGTGCGTCCTGGGGTCTATGGCTGGATTAAAGGTCAGCGAATTTCTGATTTAATTTCGTCGGTGGCGAGCGACTTGAAGCCCTACGCTGATCTGGGTTACGGGTTGGTTGTTAGGCAGAAAAATAGTCGATTGGATATTGAGGTCCTGCAGATTAATTTGGCATCTGCATTAGGTGATGTTAATTCAAAAGATAACATTTTAACCGCCCCGCGGGACAAAATAATTGTTTTTGGACTCCCTAGTGTCGTCGAGATTTCTTCTCTGGATTTAGCCAAGGAACGGTTAACTAGTCTTGAAGACAGACTAAAGAATATGCAAGGCTTTGATGCTGATACTGATACTGATTCTGACACTGACCTTAATACTAAGCCTGATGTTTCTAAGTATGTTGCAGCAGCTTATACCCCTATTGAAACTGAATTGCAAAGTGAAGCCAGATGGAAAGCCGAAGATAAAGCCAGAGAGGAGGCCGGCTTAAAGGCAGTCGAGCGGCTCTTGTTGCTTCGGCCTGTAATTGAAAAATTAAAGGCGCAGGCGCGCAGTGGCGAGCCAGTACAAATCGTCTCAATTTCCGGTGCGGTTAAGTTACCAGGTGACTATCCCTTAGGAAGTAAAGATACCGTCGCTAAATTAGTGGCTGCGGCTGGTGGCTTAAAAGATAGTGCTTACCTTAATTCTGCGGAGCTACGGAGCCTGTATCTTGGGAAAAACAGAGATATTTTAAGCCGCTATCGAAATGTAAATTTGGAGGTAGAGTTAGCCTCAAATTCAGGCACAGTGCTGCAGTCAAGGGACCATTTAAATGTGAACGAGTTTCCAGATTGGAATTCTACCAATAGCGTCATTCTTGAAGGAGAGGTAAGATTCCCCGGGACGTATCGTATCCACAAGAACGAAAGGCTTGCAGATGTTATTGTGCGGGCGGGTGGGTTTACCCAAACGGCATTCCAAACGGGTGCGGTATTTACTCGTCAGTCGGTATCTGAGTTAGAAAATGTCAGATCAAAGCAGTTCGCTCAATCAATTATTCGTGATTTTGCTTCCTCTCAGCTCACCAAAGAAGACAATAATATCAGCATAGAGGAAATTCAATCTATCGCTGAAATATTAGAAAATTTCGAGGGGGCCGGGCGTTTATTAGTAGACGTCGAGGCGGCTATGAGTGGTGATGGTTTGGCTAATATAATCCTTGAGCATGGAGATACTTTAAAAATACCTGAGCAGATTTCTACGGTGACTGTAGTAGGTGAGATTCGGCGTCCAGGCACCCATACTTTTCAGGATGGGTTAGATCTCGATGATTATTTAGGCTTGTCAGCGGGGCTGACTGCTCGTGCAGAGAATAAAGAGCTCTATATTGTTCGTGCAGACGGGTCCGTGTTGCGGCCAACCACGAGCTGGCTTCGTTTTAAGGGTGGCAATGACTCGATCAGCCCTGGAGATACGATCGTGGTGCCAATAGACGCTGGATATACAGATAACTTAACGCTTTGGCGTGAGGTGACTCAGGTGGTCTTTAATACCACGTCGGGTTTAGCCTCCATGGTATTGTTGACTAGATAATGAGCAAATCAATTGGATTTTGACGCATCGAATCAGCCAACTTTGAATGAATATGATGCCACTATAGGCCTAGGATAGCTTTAACATGTATTCTAGGAGTTATATTTGGTGTCATGCGCTCAGTATTAGTGATGTTAATAATGTACTATGGTAGGCAATTTATCGAAAATTAATCTCTAATGTAATTAAGGGTAAGATAGACCTAGATTGATGTGTTGTCTGAAAGGGGAATGTGATTGGAGTTAGTGGCAATGCATCATGGTTAACAGTCTTTTTATTCTCACAGAAAAGGATCTTCTGAAGGTTGCGGCAATGATGCTGCTCGCCACCATCTTTTTTGGCCTTACTGGCCTTGTCATCATGATTATTCTGCAATGGTTTACTCGACAAAGTTATGCCCAAGATAGTGTGGACAAACATGGTATTTCACAAATAGGTGCGTCTAGGCTAGGAGGCTTGGCTATATTACTATGTACGGCTGGTCTATTAGGCGTAGGCACCTACACTGGTCTTATTGATTCTCTGCGAGTCCCCGCCGATGGAGCTCAGCCTTTTGTTTTGCTCGTGGTACTTGCCTGCATGGGGCTTGGGTTAAGCGAAGATCTTTACAATGATTATTTAAGCCCCAGGTTTAGGCTATGGGTGGAATTGATCATTTTTGCCGCGCTGATTGTCTATAGGCCAAAGTTAATTCCCTTGGATCTTGGTGTCTGGGGGTTAGATGCGCTTATGGCAGTGCCCATCATGGGGTGGTTATTAACGGTCATTTTTTGCGTGGGCTTCATTAATGCGGTTAATATGGCCGATGGTGCCAATGGCTTGATGCCGGGTATATTGGCGATCTCATTTAGTCTTTTTTACGCAGAAACAGGCTGGTCGATTTATGCGGCCCTAATGATCAGTTGCGGGCTCTTTGCTATCTTTAATGTGATCTCGGGGCGAATATTCCTCGGCGATGCAGGCTCCCATGGCCTCGGCGCGGCACTGGCGCTATCGGGCTTGTTTTTGTTTAACGAAGGCGTATTTTCGGCTCCCTATTTAGCCGTGTTGCTGGCCTACCCCTGCATCGATTTCGTGTCAGCTATAATGCGACGGCGTTGGGCGGGTAGGGCAATATTTGTGCCCGACAATGATCATTTACATAATCGAATACATTTCCATTTTCAAAAGAGATTCCGTTCAGCAACTTTGGCTAACTCTTTAACGGGTGGTGTGATAGTGGCTTCCAGCGCTGGAGTTGCAATGATGGGGAGCTTGTTAAATTGGTTGCCGATAACCTCTCAACTGTGGGCCCTAGTATTTGTTTTGCAATGCATAGCCTATGTCGTTGCCTTCTATCTGACCGGGTTAGGCCGGCCTATCAGTCAGCATGTTGTTGATGTTTAGTGAGATAAGACATGGTTACAGGCATATTACTTAACCGGCAGGTCGTTAGTCGATCTTGAGGCAGGTGAGTTGAGTACACGGTCGGTCATAGCTATCACAAACCATTTTCCCGGAATCTCGGACGTTTTGTAAAAAGCTCACTAGTCAAGGTGAATATTTAAAGATAGTGCCTAAAAAGTGGTATACTACAGAGCATAATTTCAGGTTAGGAATCCCTCGTTTGAATTCATTTATTCTCTCTTCGCGTGAGCTGTCAAAGCTTGCAGTAATGGCGCTTTTATCAACAGCTGCCTTTGGTCTATCCGGCCTCATTATGATACTAATCATGCAATTAATGACGATGCAAAGTTATGCTACAGATTCAGTTGATAAGCATGGTATATCTGAGGTTAAGGCATCAAGGCTGGGTGGGGTGGCCGTCGCGATCGGCGTCTTGGTATCAATGGGATTCTTATTAATTAATGGCTATCGTGGTAGCAACACTTTGGCGTCATTAGGGGTATTTTGGCCATTATGGCTGGGAACGTTCGGTTGCTTTTTTCTTGGCTTATTAGAGGATCTGCGCAATAACAGCCTCTCTCCAAGAGATCGTTTGCTTAGTAAGTCTCTCATTCTTTTGATTGTGTTTATAGTGTCACCAGATTTGGTGCTCAACAGTATTGGTCTATGGGGGATTGATTGGCTTCTAGGCTTCTCTTGGGTGGCTTTGCTTGTTACTTTATTTTTCTCAGTGGGCTTCATTAATGCAGTTAATACCGTTGATGGAGCTAATGGGCTTGTGTCAGGTATTTTTGCGATTACCTGCTTTATTTTTTCGAATGAAGTTGATGGTCTTGCCCTTAAGTCCGGCTTATATGGGGCGAGTCTATTTTTAATCTTTAATGTTGTTTCAGGGCGTCTATTTCTGGGCGATGCGGGTTCTTATGGCATTGGCGCGGCTATGTTGTTGAGCGGATTAATGGCTCTCAATATGGGTGTCGTTTCTCTGCCTTTCTTAGCTGCGTTGTATTTTTATCCATGCATCGACTTTAGCGTTAGCCTTTTGCGACGCTGGCACAGCGGTGCTTCGTTGACTGCACCGGATAATGATCATTTGCATAATCGTATTAACGCCTTCTTTAAGGGTATTTTTAGATCAACAAATATGGCGAACTCGGCAACAGGCTTGTCTATTGCGCTGGGCAGTTCCGGTTTAGTTTTATTTATTTATCTTGCTGATTACATTCTCCTCGTTAGTAATCTTTGGCTTTGGGTGTTCGCGCTTCAAAGTGCTCTTTACGGCTTGATTTTCATGAGCATAGGAAAGCTTAAATAAGCGCTAATAGCCGCGGAACTGGTTCACAGAACCCTAGTTCAAACTTGTAATTCTATTCATTTATGTTATCTTGTTCATCCTGTGAACAGGCCTGATGTGTTTTACTTTCAGTGTTTTAAGAGGTTTCAGCAGGATTCTAAACTAACAGAATCCTGCGGTAGCCTGCCTGACCCATTTAGCTGATGCTTATCCTTTGATATGAAGAATCAAGAGCTCGAATATCGCGTGCTCAAAATACTTGAGCAGCAACCCGATCTCACTCAGCGTCAGTTGGCTGAAGAGTTAGGCGTTAGCTTGGGCAAGACCCATTATTTAGTAAGATCCTTGATTGATATCGGCTGGGTTAAGTTAGATAACTTTAAGCGTTCAGATGACAAGTTGGGTTATGCCTATTTGCTGACGCCTATGGGTATGATAGAAAAAGCGGCCATCACGACGCGTTTTTTGATCAGAAAGCAGCGAGAATACAGTGTTCTGCAGCTGGAGATTCAGCAGCTGAAAGAAGAGGTTAGCCAGCAACAAAATCTAAAGCAGGATTAATAATTTAAATGACTATATATAATATTTATGGCATTGGCGCCGCCCTGGTGGATACCGAAATTGAGGTGTCCGACGCATTCCTATCTAGTGCTAATATTGACAAAGGTGTAATGACCTTGGTTGGCGAGGACCGTCAGTATGAGCTTTTGGCTGCTTTGGCTTCAGAGGGCCACAAAATGATCCGAAAGTGCGGCGGCTCCGTCTGTAATTCGGTGGTTGCGGCGAGTAGTTTGGGAGCAAGTACATTCTTTAGTGGCAAGGTGGCTGATGATAGCGATGGTGAGTTGTACATTAATGACTTAAAGCAGGCTGGCGTAACATTTCATTCCGCAGGTCAAGACTCAGGTATTACTGGCAAATGCTTAGTCATGGTGACAGATGATGCCGAACGCACCATGAACACCTTTCTGGGTGCCAGTGAGACCTTGTCAGCACATGAGATTGATCAGGCTGCTTTGGTTGATTCAGAATGGTTCTATGTTGAGGGCTATCTGGTCACCGACGAGGCAAGAGCAGCGGCCGCTAAAGCAGCAGTTGAGTTAGCCAAAGAAAATGGAACTAAGATCGCGGTTAGCCTGTCAGATCCCTTTGTGGTTGCTGTCTTTGGTGATGCGCTGCACGATTTAATAGGTGGTGGTGTAGATCTTATTTTTTGCAATAAAGATGAAGTTATGGCCTTTACAAGTACCGATAGCCTTGATGCGGCGGCAGAGGCACTTAAGCAATACACTAAAACCTTTGCTATTACTGACGGTGCCAGTGGTGCGCTAACCTTTGATGGGAAGAGATTAAATCAGTCTAGTGGCGTTCCAGCGACTGCTGTTGACACTAATGGCGCTGGAGATATGTTTGCGGGTGCCTTTTTATATGCCATTACCTCTGGCAGGGACTATACTTGGGCGGCAACTCTGGCCAATGAATGTGCCGCGAGAGTGGTCGCAAGGTTCGGTCCGCGGCTTGGCCAGTCAGACTTTGATAAAATTAAGAGTAAATTTGGCATCTAGTGCTTGGTGGCAGAGTATAGCCGCCCAAGCCTCGATTCAAGGGTCAAACTATATGATCGCTAAAATCAATAAAGCAGTGATTCCCGTAGCAGGTCTAGGTACGCGGATGTTGCCAGCGACTAAGGCAATACCAAAAGAGCTATTACCGGTGTATGATCGACCCATTATCGAGCACGTGGTTCAGGAAGCCGTTGCTGGTGGCATCACTGAAATTATATTGGTGACACGCAGCGGAAAAGAGGCTATTGAGAACCATTTTGATGCTCATTATGAGCTTGAGCATCGTTTAGAAAAGAGGGGTAAAGAGACGATTCTTGGCACTGTAAAGAATATTCTGCCAGAAGGGATTAGGGTGACCTCTATTAGGCAAAGCGATGCCTTGGGCCTTGGGCATGCCGTACTTTGCGCAAAACACCTTCTTAATGGCGACCCCTTCGCGGTGTTGTTGCCCGATGTTCTGGTGCTTGATAAAGAATCAAGGGGCAAGAATTATAGCTTTGCCCAGTTGGTGCGTGCCTTCAACGATACCGGTATTGGTCAGGTCATGGTCGAGGCTGTGGAGCCTGATATGGTAGACAATTATGGTATCGCTAACCTAGGGGGTGAAACTATAAAGCCCTTCAAAAGCGTTAAGCTTAGAGGGTTGATTGAGAAGCCCTCACCAGAGGATGCGCCATCTAACTTGGCGGTCCTTGGACGTTACGTACTCCCGGCCAGTGTCCTTGATTTATTGGAGGTGACGGTTGCGGGAGTCGGCGGTGAGATACAGCTTACTGATGCGTTAGACGAATTACTAAAGAGTGAAGGCCTAAACATCTTTGAAACTGATGCAGCAACCTTCGATTGTGGACATAAGCAAGGCTTCTTGGGAGCCAATGTTGCGGTGGGTATCCTTGATCCTAAGATCAAAGAGTATATAAAGGCACTTATAGATGATTCCGAGTAATAGGTCCCCGATAAAGGCTATTATCGGAATTTTTCTACTTTAATTCTTATCGGTCTCGGTTACCGACGGCTCCTGTCCTTTTTAAGCTATTAAGTTATCTGAGAATTCAATGGTGGATGTATTATCTAAAAAACTGATGACTCTACTTGGTCCCAAAGGTTGGATTGTTCCTGAAGATTGTCTGCCTTGGCAAAGAGATTGGTTGGATCAATACGGTGAAGTCCCCTTGGGTGTAGCGCGCCCTGAATCAACCGCTGAGGTGTCGGAGGTACTTCGACTCTGTGGCGCTGAGGGCGTTCCAGTTGTGCCTCAGGGAGGCAATACCGGACTTGTCGGAGCGGGGGTCCTTGATATGCCTGGAGGCGTAATTATTTCACTTGGACGAATGAATGCGATTTCAGCTCCCGACTCATCAGGTGGCACTATCTTGGTGGAAGCTGGAGCTATTTTGGAGCATCTGCATACATCTTTGGAGGGCACTGGCTTGATGTTTCCAATGCATCTAAGTTCAGAGGGGAGCGCACAGGTTGGCGGGTTAGTTGCTACAAATGCTGGTGGTAGTCATGCATTTCGTTACGGAATGATGCAAGACTTGGTGTTAGGCCTAGAGGTGGTGCTAGCTGACGGTTCTGTGTGGGATGGAATGCGTGCTGTACAAAAAGATAATGCCAGCTATCAGCTAAGTAAACTTTTTTGTGGCTCAGAGGGAACTCTTGGGATTGTAACGCGCGCCATCCTAAAGTTATCACATAAACCAAGACAGCAGTTCACTGCTTTGCTCGCGGTCAAAGATGCGTCAGGGCTGATTAAACTGGCAGCGAAGTTAAAGGCGGAGAGTGGTGAATTCTTAAGCGCAATGGAATTTTTCTCAGATGTTGGTTTGGATATTGCCCTTCAAAATATCCCTAATCTTGTTTTTCCATTGCAGAGTCGAACATCGTTTTATTTGCTTGTAGAGGCTGGCTCAGGGTCGATGCAAGTTCCCCTTGACTCAATTCTAACTGAGGTTATGGCCTGGGGTATGGATAATGATATCGTTGCCGATGGAGCGTTAGCGACATCACTCGCTCAGAGGGCAGCCTTTTGGCGTTTGCGCGAGGAGCAGCCGGAGGGGCAGCGCCGACTGGGAGCTCAGGTCAAGCATGATATTTCGGTTCCTCCTGCGAAATTGGTTGATTTTTTAGATCGCGCAAGCTTCGAGTGCATTGAGATTCTAGAAGGGGTGAGAATCAATCCATTTGGTCATCTAGGTGATGGCAATGTCCACTTTAATCTTTCACCCCCTGAGGGGTCGCAAGATTTTTTGGGCCTCGATAATGAATTTTCTATCAAGTTAGCAGGGCTAGCCACCAGCATGGGAGGCAGTTTTGCTGCAGAACACGGTGTCGGTAGAGCCAAAATAGTGTTAGCAGATCTTTTGCGAAACCCAGTGGAGCGGAAGCTGATGGCGCGCATAAAAATCTCATTGGACAATACAGGGTTGCTCAATCCTGGCGTATTGGTTTCCGTTTGAGAAAGGTTTATGGTTTGAGTACTTGTGTGGCATTGCTAGACGTCAGCAGTATCTCTGTATTTTGTTTAGGGTTGCCGCTTGACGGTAGATATATCGCTCAAAAAAATGTGGGCTGAATTTGTTGTTTGGATGAAATTAATTAATATGGAAAAAGGGATTGCTATGCGAGTAGAGCGAGAGGAATTTCAGAAGTATGAAGATATCGATTTAATTGCGCTATTTAAGGTTGTTTGGGTTGGAAAGTGGAAGGTCATTTTTGTAACAGGTATTGCCGCGATATTGTCTGTTTTTTATGCGCTTTCCTTACCTAATATATATAAATCAGAAGTTTTACTGACTACTGTAGGTGCTAGTTCGGGTGGGGGGGGCAGTTTTGCCGGGCTTGGAGGGCTTGGAGGGCTGGCAAGTTTGGCTGGCGTTTCATTGGGCGCCAACGGAGTGGATGATGTAACTCTCGGCTTAGCTACGTTAGAGTCGAGAATATTCCTAACGGATTTTATTACTCGTAGAGAGATTCTAGTACCTTTAATGGCCCTAGAATCATGGGATGATGGGGAAATCGAAATAAATGATAAGGCATATGATCTAGCGAAAAAGGCCTGGCGAATAAAAAAACCTGGATCGCAAGCTGCTTATATTGCGTTTATGGGTAAGTTTTCATCTTCCATAGATAAAAGCTCTGGGCTTATTAAATTATCTATTAAAAGTCAGTCTCCGGTCTTAGCTCAGCAGTGGGTTACCTGGTTGGTGGAGGATTTAAATGATTCCACTAGGGATCGGGAAGTTGAGGAGGCGAAGAGTGCAGTTGCTTTTTTAGAGAAGGAGTTAAAATCTACGGTCGTGATGGATATGCGGGCTATGTTTTTCCGCTTAATTCAAAAGCAAACCGAGACTATTATGCTTGCAAATGTTAAGAAGGATTACCTATTCAGAATTGTTGATCCAGCGATAATTCCGGAAATTAAGTTTTCACCTGGTAGGGCGGTAATATGCATTTTGGGAACTTTGTTTGGCGGGTTTTTAGCTGTATTTATTGTACTTTTGATGCATTTTTTGCAACCAAAAAAAGATCGTTAGATTGAGTGTGTTGCCTTCTTGTTGATTTCTAATAATGTGCAAAAGTATGCCGCCGTTAATTTAGTTGAATTTTCAAGCAAAAGCTTCTGGAAGCTCGCTTAATTTTTTTAAAATTCTACGTTGGGTCTCAACGAGCAAAATTCTATCGTTAATCCATTTTAAATTTCTATTGTGAGAATATTAACAAGAGCAAAATTTACAGCATGAATGAATCGATGACAGGAATTTTAAAAAGTCTTTGGGCTCATATTTCTTATCAAAGACGTCGGCAAGCTGGGTGGCTACTAATACTGGCTATTTTAGCTTCCTTTGCGGAAATTATTAGTCTGGGAGCGGTGCTTCCGTTTATTGGTGTGCTAACTCAGCCAGATAAGGTTTTAGCTTATCCATTGGTAGCTGAAATTGCTCAGTTCTTTGGAATTGAGAATGGTAATGAGCTGGTGTTGCCATTGACTTTAGCTTTTGCGCTAGCTGCTATAGTAGCAGGCTCTATGCGCTTATTGTTGCTTTGGGGAACTCTGAATTTGGGGAGCATGACGGGTGCTGACATGAGTATCGAGGTCTATAAGCGGACGCTATACCAGCCTTATATAGTTCATATTCAGCGTAGTAGTAGTGAGGTGATTAGTGGTATTACTCAAAAGGTGGGAACGACGACAGGTGTTTTGACTTCATTAATAACTGTGATTACTTCGTTATTTCTATTTGTGTCTATTCTAGTTACCTTAATTGTGGTGGATCCTATGGTTGCCTTTTTGTCAGCCGTAAGTTTCGGTGCCGCCTACGGAATTATTGCATGGTTTACTCGGAAAAAATTAGTTGCTAATAGCCTTATCACCGCAGATGAGCAGAGTCGTGTTGTAAAGGCTCTGCAGGAAGGTCTTGGCGCGATTCGAGATGTTCTATTGGATGGCACTCAGAATGTTTACGTTGATGTTTATGGGAAAGCTGTTGTTAGGCTCCGTCGAGCTGGCGCTGAAAATTCATTTATAAATCAAGCTCCCCGATTTGCTATGGAGACGTTAGGTTTAGTATTAATTTCTTTATTTGTACTCTTTCTAAGTGATCGCTCAGGAGGTATTTCTGGCGCTCTACCAATATTGGCAATGATTGCCTTTGGCGCGCAAAGGCTTTTGCCTTTAATGCAAATATTATATGGGAATTGGGCATTGGTGGCGGGGAGCAAGGCGGCTTTAATTGACGTTTTGAATCTTCTGGAACAAGAGATGCCTAGTTATGCAAATGTAAAATCCTTGCCAGCTTTGAGTTTTAAGAAGTCAATTTATTTTAAAGATGTGAGTTTTTCGTACGGTGGTGATTCGAATCTAGTACTGAAGGGTTTTGATTTTAACGTTAAAAAAGGCTCTTGTGTTGGAATAATTGGAACTACTGGCAGTGGGAAGAGCACAGCGCTGGATCTTCTGATGGGGTTACTTAAACCAACCAAAGGTTTTATTAAAGTTGATGGGAAATCAATAATTTCTACTCAAGAGCGAGCATCATGGCAGCGATCAGTTGCTCATGTCCCTCAGAGTATTTTTCTTAGTGATGCCACGGTTGCTGAGAATATAGCTTTTGGTGTTCCTGCAGATAAAATTGATCATAACCGAGTTCGCGATTCGGCCAAAAGAGCTCAAATCGCTGACTTTATTGAGAGCGGGTCAGACGGGTATGGCGCTTTTGTTGGAGAGCGAGGTGTGCGACTTAGTGGTGGTCAGCGTCAACGTATTGGTATTGCGCGTGCGTTGTATAAAAATGCTAGCGTATTGGTTTTTGATGAAGCTACAAGTGCTTTAGATGACCAAACTGAACAGGCTGTTATGAGGACTATTGGTGATCTTAGCGGTGATCTTACATTGTTTATAATCGCTCATCGATTGACGACTCTAAGAAACTGTACTCAAATCATAGAGCTAAAATCAGGGGTTGTTAGTCGGATGGGAAGTTATCAGGATTTAATTGATATCAAATAATTAAATTAATTTTTTGAATAAAATAACTCGTTTCATTCCCTGTGTTATTTGTGCTGTTAGGTTCGCAACTCGCAATTTTTTCTGACTACAAGAGGATATAGCTGTCAAAACGTTTTTAATTACTGGCGGTGCAGGATTTATCGGTTCCGCACTAATTCGTCATATCATTAATGATACTAGTTACAGGGTTGTCAATATTGACAAGCTGACTTACGCCGGGAATTTGGAATCTCTTGAGTCGATAGAAGATAATGAACGGTACGTATTTGAAAGAGCTGATATCTGTAATAACATTGAAATTAGGCGCATTTTTAATCAACATCAACCTGATGTTGTAATGCATCTGGCGGCGGAATCCCATGTGGATCGCTCCATTGAGGGGCCTGGTGAATTTATCCAAACTAATATTATGGGTACCTATCAGCTACTTGAGCAATCGAGAGTCTACTACTCAGATTTAGATGATCGCAAGAAAGGTGAATTCAGATTTCACCACATATCTACAGATGAAGTTTATGGTGATCTAGGAGCGACAGACATTCTTTTTACTGAAAAAACGTCGTATAACCCTAGCTCTCCGTATTCTGCCTCAAAAGCAAGTTCCGATCATCTAGTAAGAGCTTGGCAACGAACCTTCAATCTTCCCACATTAATTACGAACTGCTCTAATAATTATGGCCCTTATCAATTTCCAGAAAAACTTATACCGTTAATTATTCTTAATGCATTAGAGGGTAGAGAGCTGCCAATATATGGTGATGGCAATCAAATAAGAGATTGGCTGTATGTGGATGATCATGCAAGGGCGCTACTGCATGTCGCGCTTAGTGGAGAAGTCGGTGAAACCTACAATATTGGTGGGCATAATGAGATGAAAAATATTGATGTGATAAAAAATATTTGTTCGATATTAGATGAATTATGCCCCAGTAAAATTAAAGGTTTCACCGGTTATGAAAAATTAATCACTTATGTAGATGATAGGGTTGGTCATGATGTTAGGTACGCTATTGACGCATCTAAGATTAAAACTGAATTAAATTGGATGCCTCAAGAAACTTTTGAAACTGGTATTAGAAAGACCGTTCAGTGGTATTTAGATAATAGGGTTTGGAGTGATCACGTCCAAGATGGCAGTTACCAGAGTCAAAAATTAGATGGTATTAAAGTATGAAGGGAATTATTTTAGCTGGGGGTTCGGGAACGAGACTATATCCACTTACAAAGGCAGTATCGAAACAGTTATTGCCAGTGTACGACAAGCCTATGATTTATTATCCGTTGGCAACATTAATGCTGGCAGATATTAGTGAAATCTTGATCATCACTACACAGGAAGATAACCAAAGGTTCATTGATCTACTGGGAAATGGCGATCACTTGGGTATAAATATATCTTATGAAATTCAAGATAAACCTGGAGGATTACCTGAGGCATTTATCATTGGAGAGGATTTTATAGGGAATGATAGGGTCTGTCTGATTCTTGGCGATAATATTTTCCATTCTGACAGGTTTATCAATCAACATGTGTTACCAAATGTTAATAACGATAAGTCAGTTATCTTTGGTTATAGGGTGAGAGACCCTGAGAGATATGGGGTTGTGGAAATTGATGCAGACTTCAATATTTTATCTATTGAGGAGAAGCCAGAAAACCCAAAATCTAATTATGCTATTACGGGGCTATATATATTTGGCAGCGATGTTTGTCAGGTTGCTAAAACTTTGACAGTTTCCTCTAGAGGGGAGTTAGAAATAGTTGATATCATTAAACACTACCTAGAAAAAGGGGAACTAAAGTTAGAAACTCTTGGTAGAGGTATTGCATGGCTTGACACGGGAACACATGAAAGCCTGCTTGATGCGTCTAATTTTATTGAGGTCTTGGAAAATAGACAAGGCCTAAAAATATCCTGTGTTGAAGAAATAGCGCATCAAAAAGGATGGATATCAGATGCACAATTGGAATTTATAGCAAAATCGTTAAAGAAAAACACTTATGGCGAATATCTTATGTCACTTTTAAATAACTAGTTGTTTAAAAGTGACGAGTGCTGGTTAGTAGTGAAGGGTTTTATATGAAAAAAAAGGCGATTGTCACAGGAGCTAATGGCAAAATTGGAAGAACTTTCGTAGAGTCTTTAGTTGCGAAAGGATACTTTGTTTATGCAGTAGATCTAAAAACAGAGGGATTGAAAAATTCAGAAAATGTTGAGTTAGTCCAACTGGATATTACTGATGAAGAATCAGTCCATGATTTTTTCTTATCTGTACATAATTTGAGTGTGTTGATTAATAATGCCGGCATTGGGGTTTTCACGCCTTTTGAGGATAGAACAGCTGCAGAATTCAAGAAGGTTATGGAGGTAAATCTGCTAGGTTCTTTTTTAATGTCTCAGTCTGCTGTAAAAATCATGAAGGAAGGAGGTGGAGGCAAAATCGTTAATATCGCCTCTATTTATGGCTCTACAAGTAGTGATGAGCGCATATATGGTGATAGTGGAAGAAATAATTCAGAAGTTTACTCGGCTACCAAGGCTGGGGTGATAAACCTGACCAAATATATGGCTGCTCATTTTGGTAAATACAACATTCAAACAAATGCTATATCTCCTGGTGG
>Ga0209815_1001517_pt1 | contig 15123 bp, 9 predicted proteins | sample CoawatmetaG00DNA_FD_187507 | JGI IMG/M metagenome (GOLD analysis project Ga0209815, IMG submission 187507) | Marine microbial communities from the West Antarctic Peninsula - Coastal water metaG002-DNA (SPAdes) (version 2) | ecosystem: Environmental > Aquatic > Marine > Coastal ...
AGGTAGTACGATGAACATAGGCCTAGCCTGAGTTGATTAAGCGGACGTGGTGGAATTGGTAGACACGCTGGATTTAGGTTCCAGTGCCGCAAGGTGTGAGAGTTCGAGTCTCTCCGTCCGCACCATTACATATCAATGACTTATGACCAATTGCTGCAGAATTGCTGCGGGAAGTGGGCTATCTTTAAGTCATTTCGACATCGATTTCTTATATAACTCTTCCATCTTAGACCCATGCTTAACGCCCGTATTTTGAATAAATCGTGCGTAGTATTTTAACGTCACCGTAATATCAGAATGCCCCATCTGTTTTGCAATGTACGCAAGATCTTCACCAGCCAATAACATCGTTGATGCGTAAGTATGTCGGGTTTGATACGGTACCCGATAACGAACCCCGGCCTTTTTCAAGACAGTAATCCATTGTGCTCTTATCTTATTGGTCGTGCTAAACGGTTTGCCTGTTTTTGGATTTAGAAATACAACACCACCCTGAAGAAATGAATATTGCTTGTAGGCGACAATGGCATCAAAGGCCGGGCCAACTAAATCGACGGTACGATAGGAGTGTTGTGTTTTAGGGGGCTCAAATTTACCTAGACTTGCATCGGTGACCACGCGATCAATCAGAACAGTCCGGCCCACAAAATCCACACGATCCCAAGTTAATCCCCGAATTTCTTCAGGGCGTAATCCCGTGCAGAACGAGAACGTCAACATGAGACCAAATTGTTGGGGTGCCGCAGTTTTGATTGCTTCACGCTCTTCCCAAGAGAAGGGGTCAATGCGAGTAGCTTCGGAGGGGATGACCACACTTTGCTGTTTGAGTTTCTTGCCGATAAGGGGGTTCACAGTAATAATTCCATCATCGACAGCATCATCCAGAGCGCTGCGAAGTACTGTGAGGCGGCTAGAGCGGGTCTTAGGGAGGACGTTCATGGATAGTGCCTAATCTCTAACCATGCTCCATGTAAGGTCAGCGACACGGGCTTCCTGGAGGCTTGACCCCTTAACTTGTCCTTCGATGATCCGATTGTAGAATACCCGTGTGCCTGACTTGATGTGAGCTTGGCGTACCAGCCAGCTTTTCAAGTAGGTGTAAAGCAACGTACGGTTAGTGTAAAGATCGGCTCTTTTAGACTTAGGAAACGTCTTTGCGTAATCAAAGGTGCCTTGTTTAATGGCGTATTTTATCTGGCTCAGATGAACAAACGCCCGCTCTAAATTACCGGGGGTGGGCTCAAGCTGGATCCGCTCGCGCTGCTCGGTTTTTGAGTCAGGATATGCGAACCGGATCTCTATTGAACTCTCAGACGCCGCCCTGACACCTCTGTATAACTTTTGTCTACCCATGCCTCGTATCCTCCAATACCAATTAACACCCTGTTATCTGGCGCCTGAAAGAGTACCTCGTTCTTGTGCCAGACTCCTTCCTGTATTTTCTGTCGAATGGCGCCTTCTGTGTAGCCGGACAACTCGGAAAACTTACCGATGGTTACTCTATCTAACATAGGGTACTCCTACTGCGCTTGGATTACCAAACGCTTGCCGAAGAAAACAACTTTCTCCGAGTCATACAGTAGGGAAGTTCCAGGCTTTCCTCGCCCTTGTCGTTCCGCTGCACGACGCCATATTGCTTTAAATGCGTTACCTTCCACATAATTCATTTTTAGCTTGTGATAGAAAGAAGATCCCCGGTTAGCTTAGGGGACATAACCGAAGGGTCTTCTATGGGGTGAATAGTCATTCAGATCTCACGGTGTGACTGCGTAGCGAGAGGGGTGGTTACAATGTCCCTAGATAGATTGTTGCTTGGGCCGTATCCCGCCTGGCCATCACGTTCGACATTTAATCCAGTGTGTCACGACACAAAATACCATCCTGGGGATGGTTAGCAGGGCATTGAGTGTTCCATAGGCTTGGTGTTGGATCTTAGGATCAGGATGACCCAAGTTCAGGTTATCAAACGCCATCTGATTGTTAAAATGCTCGTTACCCGACAACTTGTGCCACACACTTAGGTAAACATGGCCTCATTTAGTGGTTTTCACCTCGACTTTATTGATCGTGTTGGCGTATTCACGTGTCGGTATCAGATTGCACTTTTAAAGTTAAGGTGACACATAATTGCACCTGTTTGGGCAATTGAGGACTATAGTCATAATGTGATGAATTAGTTACTTTCCTACGGCAAGGCTAAAGCAATGACAATACTGCTGTTTTTCGAGATACGGGAAGGGAGACACAAAGAAAAAGACACAAAGAAAAAGACATAAAGAAAAAGACACAAAGAAAAAGACACAAAGTGAGCCCACCTTGCCCGTAAAACTGCCCTGAAACGCACTAAACAGGCAAATGGGCAGGGTGGGCGCTGTTTTCTCTTATTGTTGTCAAAATAAAGAGTGTCTAGGTTTTGATGTAGATGTTTTAATATACCAACAATGGTAAAAAACAGCGCCCACCGTGGCCAGTCGTGGCCAGAATGAGACCAAGCTTGATAGATGTAGCTAAATTCGGCTATTATCGGCTAACGTCAGCTAACGTGATGAGGAGGCTGGGCATAAACTCGGGAATCAAACTAGTGCCCATCTTTAAAAACCAAGCCCAATGTTTAAATACGACATAAATAGTCTCAAATGCGACAAATTAAACGAAATACGCCCTCAAATGACTATTATTGACGGCTGAGCGACGAATACTCTGCTTCACAGGACAATTAACGAGGGATTAGCGACGATTGCACCGCCTCATGGTCTGTAATCAAGAGACCGCTGCCTAAATCTCTACTTTTAACTTAGGTTATTAATGGGGGATTACCGGGCGATCAAATGAATTTTATAAAATAGTAGAAACACCACACTTTGCTACTTTTAGCTTATTCATCGCCACGGCCTCGGCGGAACGCAACTGCATGTCATACATTTTCGTGACCCTGATGAATCGCACCACATACTGGCAATGAAACCGTTTATTAGGTGGCAACCACTCTAGTGGGCCCATAGCGCCTTTTTGCCTGTTAACACTGGCTTGTACAGCAAACAGGTTCACTTCATCATTAGCAAAGCGCTTACGCTTAGCAGCGCTCCAGATATTAGCACCACGGTCCCAGGCCCATTTAAGTGGCACCATATGATCAACATCCAGATCCTTGGCTGAGTAGAAGGTTTTATCGGTATAGGGATCTAGCCAACGGCCACGATCAACATTACAACTGTTTTTATAGGTAATCGTAGAGGTGCTGAGCGTAATCAGCAGTTCATGGCGGGTATTAATACAATCTTTATCATCATCAGACCAGTGCCTAAATAGTTTGCGGTTGTATTGTAATGTGTCCAGCTTAGACGGGCTGTTTTTTTTACCATTTTTAGGTAGTCTGCCGCCAGCGTCAAAACAAGCGGCTAAAGAATGATAGGCTGTGAAATGTTTGGTTTGTAAATAGCTTGGGCTTGATCCATCATGGCATATATTGCTGCGATTTAGCTTTATAATGTCTGCAAGCGCAATGCTTGAAGCACATAGCAACGCTAGCGTTAGAGTGAAGCGGAGTAAGGTCAAAATATATGTCTCTATATTGAAGGACAAATTGCCGTTGTTATATTAGGGCTTAATTGTGGGGGTAGTGCAAGAGTATAGGTGAAGGTTTATAAAGTCACTGGCAGTAAAATATAGAAATTTTTCCTATGTTAATTTATTACCATCTGTGAGACTGTGTATCGATAGCAGGAAAAGCGTTTACCTTCGTGAGCATTGACTAAGTGCACAATTAGAACGGCTAGAAATGAGTTGTAAAATAAATGATACGCAATACTAAGGACGCGGTTAATAGCCTAAGTAAATCTTACCTAGATAAGGCTAGTAAATTCGTTAGCGAACACACAGAACAGATGTCTACAACCCTGCAGCGTTTAAATGACCGCCGTATTTGCTTAGGCATCACGGGATTAAGCCAAAGTGGTAAGTCTACGTTTGTCACGAGCCTAATCGACCAACTTATCAACTATAAAACCAGCGCTCTTTCTGGCTTTTCTCCAGTATTGGAAAAAAGGCTAATGGGGGTTAAATTATTGCCCCTAAGCAACAAAAAAATAGCTAACTTCCCATACCAAGTGTCTATTGCAGGGCTTAAACAACCGCAGCCGAATTGGCCCAGCTCAACCACAGACATTAGTGGGTGTGTATTAGAGCTAAAGCTGCAAAAAGCCGCCACACCATTAAACCCGTTCAGCAAAGAAAACTTCTCACTATTTATTGAGCTAAGAGATTATCCCGGTGAGTGGCTACTAGATTTGCCATTACGCAATATGGATTACGCCAGATGGTGTGGGCAATGCAGTGCGCAATTCAATCGGGAGCCAAGAAAGCAAATATTAGGTGATCTGTTATTGGATTTACAGAACATTGACCCGATGGACCCGGTAGATTTTAAAGTTTTAGCACAACTAAAAAAACGCTTTGTTGGTTTTTTGGAACAGTGTAAAGCAGGGGAGCATCCATTAAGTTTAATACAGCCTGGTCGATTTTTAATGCCAGGTGAGATAGAAGATGAAACCTTGTTGTGTTTTTTGCCGTTACTTAAGGCAGGCAGTTTCACCGATGGACAGCTAGAGGCTGCGCCTGAAAACAGTTATTTTAAAGTGTGTGAGCAACGCTATAAGGCCTACATTAAACAACTAGTAGAGCCGTTTTATAAAGACTTCTTTAGCGGCATAGATCGGCAAGTGGTGCTGGTAGACGTTGTTACTGCCTTAAACTCGGGCCCATTATATTTAGACGACATGCGCCAAGCGCTGAGAAATATATCAGACAGTTTTTCGTACGGCCCTCAAAACCGCATTATGCAGTTGTTTATGCCCAAAATAGACAAGGTGGTATTTGCGGCAACCAAGGCTGACCAAGTGGTATCCTCAGATCATGCATCTCTAGTAAAGCTACTTGAATCACTGGTAGACCATGCTTATAAAACAGCTCAATACGAAGGTGTACCACCTACAACTGAGGCAGTGGCAGGAGTACGCTCGTCGATAGAGGTTGAGCATGGAGGCGATGCTGCATTATCTGGCTTTGACACTAACGGCGCTGCGATTGGTTATGTTCACCCACCGATACCAGCCTTTATTGCCAAAAATACTGCGGATCAAGGCTTTAAAGACTGGAACATTCCCAAATTTAACCCACCCATACTGCCCGATGACACCCAGGCTGTTCCACACATTCGTATAGACAGTGTGTTAAATAGTTTAGTGGGAGACAAGTGCTCATGAAAGAAAGCAACGATGAAACAACTAATAAGAATCGAACTGGGCGTCAATTCAATATAGACCAAGAAATAACCACAAGTGAGCCTAAGGTTAGAGCAGGCAAAGATTTTAAACCCAGCCCCACTGAGCAGCAGGAAACGCCACCTCAGTCCATTGTTATGGGCGAACGGTTACCTAACCTAGCGGATTACTCGTATTTAAAGCTTGAAGCCATCCCCATTAGAGGCTTAAAACTGCTGGCATGGAGTGCAGGCTTGCTAATCCTTAGTTTGGTTCTGTGGGACGTGTACGACACCATTGCAGCGGCTATGGCGCTTCATTGGCTAGCCGCTTTTGGATTTTTTGCACTAGCTACAGCGGTTCTGGTAGTCGGCATTATTACTGTTTTTAAGTATCGCAACGACCGGCGCAAACAAAACGCTTATAAATCCATACGAATGCTGGCGCAGCGGTGTAGGTTAGCGTCATCAAAGGCAGGCGATCAACAGTTAATTGCAGAACTTAAATTATTTTATGCAGGTAAACCTCAGCGGGCTCTTTTGGATCAATGTTTATCTTCCTTGCCAGACTATGCCTTGGGTCATGAAGTGGTGGTACATATTAATGACGTGTTTGTTAAACCGTTAGACGCGGAAGCTTTAAAACGAGTGACGCGTTTTAGTTCCAAAACAGGTATAACTGTAGCGCTAAGCCCTTGGGCGGCGGTCGATATGGCGTTGTCTTTATGGAGTAATATTAAAATGATTGATGAAATTGGCCAGGTGTATGGAGTAAGGCCCTCTTTTATCAACAGAATGGCCATGCTAAAAAATATCATTGCTCATTTAGCAGTTACAGGCGCTAGCGAATTCGCAGTAGATCAAATTTTAGAGGAAGTAGGCGGCGCATCTATAGCGAGTCATTTTAGCGTTAGGCTATCACAAGGCCTAGGAGTGGGTTTGTATTCGGCCAAAATAGGGCTGGCCACTATGACTGTATCACGGCCAATGGAATTTATAGACAATAAGCCAGACTTAAAGTCGCTTACAAGGCTATTGGTTGAGCAATTTAAAAGTCAGTTTAAATGATGTTGTCACTGTTACCAAATAGTCTAACAGATATTTGAATTTCAACTCAGTTTTGAGCCAAGCCCTGGGGGATTGCACAAGGCCATGTAATTTTTGACAAAGAGTGCATACGCTTTATCAATGAAAATACATTCGATGAATTAGAATTCAATAATTAGTAAAAAGAAAAATGTCGCACCCTCTGCAGGAATGTCATTTCTAGCCGTTCTTCATATATTGATTTTATAACATCATTATTAATGCTTTGAAAGTAGGAAGAATTAGGCTGTAACCTTCCAAAAATATAGTCTTCGTGAACTTTAACAACCTCATCCAAAAACTTGAATATATCTGCGTCAGCTGGATCCATTGCTGCTCTACTTTTTACGATATATTTTTTAGCTTTTGAAATATTCCCACATTGAAACTCGTATAAAGCTAATTCCCTAAGCAGCACATCTATTGGATGCCCTTTAACATTAAGATTAAACTTTGTAAGCTGTTCATCAACAATCTTAGACACAGCGTCTGCATCTATAATAGTGGCAGACAGCAATAACTCATTAACCACTCTCATGAACCAATGGAAATCATATAATCCCCAATCTTCAGAATACGACAGCATCAAAGATCGAGCAGTTTCTATATTCCTCTGTTTCAGGTGGTACATGACTTGATAATTATTTAGACGGCTCCTGTCTAAGGGATGATTAACGATATCCTGCAGTTTTGCGACCCTATTTTCTATCCCCCTAACACCTTTTATATCTATCACGTCCATAGCGAGCACAAAAATTCTAAAAAGTGCCATCTCTGATTTTATAAATGCACTAGATGATTCAAAACCGATCACATCATCATCTGATAGAAGCAGTTGCCATAGTCCTTTATAGTTTTCAACTAATTCAGAGTACTCACATGCCAGGTTGAGGGCTACTTTCAGGTCAAGACAATTAATATAGGTTTCAGTCTCAGTGACTTTAAAGTTCAAAATCAATTGAAAAAGTTCAGGATTTGTAGCAATCGAAGGTACTAAGGCGTTCTGGCCTTGAATAAGTGTCAATGCCTCATCCGCTTTCCCTAGATGATTTAGAACAATTAGCAGAAGATTTCTCAACCTGAAGGTGAGGCCCACATACTTCTGTTCATTTCTTCCTATCAAAAATCCAGACAAGCAAGAGTCCAAATACTTAAGCTTTAAGAAAAGAGGTCGATACCCGTCAATAGAATTATTGGCACGCCAAAGAAGATCAAGCAGACTCTCAAAAGCGACCTTGTAGCCCGAAGTGCCCAAGGAGAAGAGAATCTTTTCAAGTAATTGATATATAGCTTTATTTGTCTCCTCATTAATTTTATCGTCTATGGCTATATCAACCCAGCGCTGAATAGCTGTGGCGTAATCCTTGTTTCTTTCTGCTACTCGAGCGCGCCTAACATTCGTGCCACCAAATGATTCAAAGCAGTAAAACTTGCCTGCTTCATTGAGTTGACTGAGTAGGTTTTTCTCCTTTTCTTTACGGTGGTGATAGTTAATATTAGCTAGGAAGTCTGCACACACTAGGCCCCAAGAATTATTCGCATAATCCATATGCACCTTAATGTTTTTGCCCATGATCTCTAGCAACCCCTTCGTTGCCAAATCAATTTCTAGTGCTGCAGGGAGAGCGCCTATTACATCGTGATGAATATCACTGATACTTGTTTGCTTGATACCATTTATCGTCCTTGATGCGACTACAATATCAAGGCGAGAAAGATCGGCATTATCGGGTATTGCCGTTTCACACACTGCCAGTAAATCAGACACCATTAACCTGTAGGTTTTCTCTCTTTCGGATAACGATGACTTGCTATAATTAATAGCTGCAATCCCATAATAGCTAAATGGCATGGAATCAATTTGCTTAAAAAGTTGTCCAGCTATTTCTATAGCTCGACCATGCCCAAGGTCTCTTCTAAATTCTGTTAGATGAAACTCCTTGATTGAATGCAAACCTACTTTTTTGGGAAATGAATTCAACTTTTTGAAAAAAGCGTTTTCACAATTCTCATAAGTGTCAGAGAATAACACGCCCGCAAGAACCCACTCTCCGCGGGGTGTCTCAAAATCACCTGACTCATCTATATAGAGTGTATATTTCATGATAAATGTTCTTTACAGTTGGCTCGTCGAGTCGAAATAATCTTCACATTTGGGACATACGATATTAAATGGGTCAACGGCTTGAGTTTTGTGATACGTCCAATAATAGCCATTCTTATGCAATGGAAACCGACAGCTTCTACAAAAACTTTCAACTTGAATATGGTGACAGTCAGCACACTTCAACATCCATTTAACATTCAATGCTTTTGTCCGTTGTTTAGTGACATTTAACCTATCTCTATCACTATTGCCACAGGCTATACAAAAAGTAAGGTGGTGGTGTTTCAACTCAGATAAACTAGGCTCAATATATTCTGACCCATTATCTTCTTGTGGATCAGCATAATAATTACTCGGTTGCAGAAATAACCCAATCAGCCTTTGCAGATTATCAATACTCCTGCCATGCTTGTGAGACGGGCTTAAATATACACCGCCAGATCTATGCAAGTTCATGTGCCCATAATCGCTGTGAACTCCCCATCCGAGTGGTGATGTTCTATTATTGATTGCAGAACCACTGGCGTGGAGAATAAACACTTGATTTTTTTCACCTTCAGAATAGTCTTTTTCAGAGTAAAGTTCGTGAATTAAACTGGCTAGGGTATCGTCACCTAGCGTGTCTTTAAACTTTGCATCCAATACAAGTCTTGAAAAACGTTTGTCCTGGCCATTTTTATAGAGATCGATGACATAATCTGGCCTTTTAGAGCCTGGATTATCAGGTTCCAACTGACACTCATACGTTAATATAATGCTTCGACCCAAGGATTCTGAGACGAATTCAAATTTAATATTGTATTCTTTGTTTGAAACAGCATTTATTAAATCATGTTGCCAGTTACCCGAGATCTTAAACGAATAAACTTCGGCTAAAACCTTAATAATTTGAAGAAGGCACCATTTTTCATAAAGATTGGAGATGTTTACTAAGCCAATTTCATCAATTGACATCATTGCCTTAAATATCGAGTCGTCCATTCCATTAATATTTGATATTTTACTAAATGAAGTCTTTGCCATGCTATAACTAGGATTTTGAACGAACACCATTGTGTTTGGAAAGTTTGCACTGATTTTTATACCGGATTGTTCAAAGAAAAGCTTTGAGCGTCGTAATGTTTTGACTGTAGAAATAATGCTACTGTTAAAATGTTGGACTTCGTTTTGCCTCACACTTAACAACTCAATTTTTTTGTTAATAAAATTTCTTTCTAATTCAATTTCCTGTTTTTCCTTATCCGTGTAAGGAACAACCCAGCCTAGTTTTTCAAGTCTATATTTTTCTTTTGTTTTTCGCGCTAGCGCCGTAGTTAAGGTAGTTAAGCGAGGATCTATGATTTTTATCTTTGAAATTGTCAGGAATTCTAAGCTCCAAAATTTAAGACCATTTGCATTTTGTTGCTCTGACTTTTTTACTACTCCTTTTACCTTAAATTCTTTATCACCACTCAAATTATCGAGGATGTCCTCTGGTAATAGTAAAGGAAACCAAACCACAAGGTAGGTTTTGAGTTTGTTTTTGAAATGATATCCATCCAGATGTGAACAAAAATAACCCGTAGATTTATCAGGGCCATATTGCTTGCCTAGCCTAATCTGATAAATATTTTCTACTGCAGATGTCTGAGTGTGACCAGCAGTGACCATTTCTTTACTTAATTTCAGACTGACCTTTTTTATCTTTTCTATTTTTTCTTCAATTGCCTTCATCTCATTTTGAAACACAACAGGATCAACCGCCTTTGAGTTGGATAAAGTATTCAGCCTTTGCTGTTCTGAGGCAATGATTCTTCCATAGATGCTGTCTTGTGAGCTACCCAATACAGCCAACTGGTTGATGAGATAAAGAACACGCTTTAGAGTATGGTGGATGTATCTATTATCTGGCGTATCATAGCTTTCATAACTGGCTCTACTTGTTAAGAACTTAGGGTTGCCCTTAACCGCTAACTCCATAAACGTTCGATTAACTGGTTTTACTGACCGTTTAGGCCGCTCAACCTGAATTTCTTTCAGTTCGTTGGTAGGTTTCTTAACAATGCGTGCAACCGCATCCGCATAGTCATGCAGAGAGTTGATCATCTCTGGGTGAAATATATTTGGCGATTCTTTTTCTATCGCTCCCTTAACATAGCCTTGCTCATTTAGGATCAACATCCAAAGATCATTTTTGAAATCTCTAAGGTAATCCTCTAGTTCATGAACTGTAAAGCCAAGGCTGTTGTTGATAACTTTAAGGGTCTTGTGTTGAACCTTAATGCTTATTGAACCCACTGTTCGATATATTTCTGAATGATGAAGTTTTTTTCTATTATCCCAGCTACTGCTTTCAATCCACCAGGTCTCGTGAGTTGTGGGGTCAACAACCGGCAAAAGTTCTTTAGTACGGGTATCAGAGATGACAAAAAATGGTGTATGCAACACATTTTTATCTAAAATCCGAATCCCCAATCGGGGCTGATACTTTTTGAACGTTATTGTTTCTAATAATGAATGATCTTTGTGTGACTCTATAGATAGCGAATCTTGGGAATAATCTATTTTTAAAACAGTGTGCTCATCCGACCACTTTACGTCCAAATACCTCGCATCTATGTTCATAAAAATCACTTAGACCAGTAGTTCACAACCCAGTTATTGGCCTTAGCATTTTCAATCACTCTATCTAAGTCATCGATGCAGTAATCGACACTCATCTGCTCCTCTAGCTCTGCCAATATTTCAGCTATATGATTTCTAAACGCCTCAAGGACATTTTTTTTCTGTACTTCACCTGAAACTTGCTCGCCATCAAACATCAGTTTGGGAAGGATTTTATGAAGAATAAAATTATTCAAGATAACTTTCTCATTTATTCCAAAATGTTTCAGCTCATTACGGTAATTCAGTGCCTGCCTAACCGTTCTAAAGCCGATTTCCACTCCTAATTTATTTAAAAATTTTCCTGTAATATCTATAATTATCTGAGCAAATTCATCACTTCTGTCAAACCTAGGATATTGAGCTCTTATGCCTAAATCTCTCATTTCAAAAAGCAATGGAGCGTCCACATCATCAAAGTCTTCAATCTCGTTTTCTATGGCTGACCAGTCGTAAAGTAGTGGACTGCCAAACCGAATCACATGTGCTCGGTCTAGAATTTTTGGCGACAAGTAATGTGTAGTTTCATCAACATTGATAGAACCAATAATTCTGACATTCGCTGGAAATTTAATAGAAGATGGCGTATTCAAAAATCCGCTCAATATCCGCCTTAAATGAGAATGGTATTTTATTAAGGAATCACCACTATTAAAACCACATATTTTGTTGATCGCTTCGTTTACTTCTTCATCTTTTAATAGACCAAGATAGTCGTCGATATTTTCCTTACCCGTTGATAACTTAACATCATCAATTAACCTCAGAAATGTCTTGAACTCTGATAGTGTATGATCTGCCTCTGCATCGGAATATAAATATATATCTGGCAACTCAGAACGCTCTTCCAACAAGGATAAAAAATCAGCAAAGTAGTATTCAACACGTGCCAGATTCATTTCATCTAAACAGATTAAGTAGGGCGTATCTGGGTTCTGTGACGCTTCAATCAAGGCATCTAAAAAAGGGGTGCTTAAGTACTTCTTTTCCAAGGGGTTGTAATAACCCAAAAGATCTTCTGAACTTGTCCAGTTTGGTTTAACTGGAATAATAACCGACTTACCTCCAATAGCTTGGGCCATTGACTTAACTAAGTTTGTTTTCCCTGAGCCTGAGTCACCTGCCAATATAATTAAATCATTAGTCCTCAGCATAGCAAAGAAGTCACTGAGCAAGTCTTGTTTGTAGTAAATATCCTTTTTATGCAAGAAGCTTTGTATATACTTAATGGCTGCACCGAAGTCACTAGCAAAAACGTCAGTAAAGCTAACGTGAGTCTGCATTTTTTCATGCTGATCCAGGTTACCCAATAATTGTTTTAAATCGCTATCAGAAACCAAATCAAGCTTTAATAACTTTTCAGCCTTTTCTGTTACGAACTCATTCAATCGACTGAGGTTACTTTCCATTTGCGCCATCCTAATGCTGTAGTTGTTTTCAAGTCCATTTAACTCAGATTTTTTATTATCAACAGATTGCTTTAGTAAAGAAATTTTTTCTACCAAACCATCTTTGACTGTATGTTTACTATCAATTTCAGAGGCTAAAGTTGTTTTTTCTTCTGCAAGTTCGTTAATTTTATTCTTTAAAATAGATGACTGTAAATCACGATCTTGTTTTAATTTTTGGGAATCTTTCTCTATCCTGTCACGATTGTTATTAATATGGAAATCTACAATGCTTTGCTCAATGTACTTTTTGTCACCGTTGGTGTTGAAAATCACTGCCTCTCCAGGAAGTTCTTTAAGCACATCGGGACGACCAACAGTAGTAAGCTCGAATGGATTTCCGTGTTTAAAACGTTCCTCTTTCGCCGAAAGACGAACAGATGCTATAAGCCAATCACTTTTTTCTACCACGCCATCAAGCACATTCCCTTCATGTCGAGGGATAAAAATTTCATCTTGTCTTGATGAATTATGCTGCAAGGGGTAGCCGATTTTTTCAAAATCCTCTGCACTTCTTAAATTTGTTAAGAAATATAACGCTGTTTTATTACCTCCCCCCTGGTCTTTTGGCGAAACAATTTTTTTTAATAATTGACCAATCACCTTGAGCGGTGAACCACTAGAAGGATTATAATTCCAATGTGCTTTTAGCTTTGTAAGAAGTTCTGCATCAGTATCATTTTTAATTGCATCAAGACTAAAGTTCATATGTTGATCCATAAATATAAATATTCCTCCACTCCAGACTCTAGGCTAATGAGGTAATCCTCTCATTAATAACCGAAGTTAAAAGTAGAGGTTTAGGCAGTTGCCAATTTCATCATTGGCGTGATGCCGTTGGGTTTAACTCCATACTAGGGGGGGCATTATGGTAAGTCCAAAGTGATTCAGTTTTCTGGGCACTAAAGAACTCTGTTACGCTCAATTTAATACTAATATTGTTTGATCGACATAGATATAGGAATAGTTCTGAAATTTAGCTGTGCAGCATTACTAATAAGCATTGATCGGATTGGTAGCGTTGTAGTGCTGGATGGACGAACGTAGTTTGCAGTATAGCTCTAAGCTGCTTAATCGATGTTAGAGCAGGTGTGGAGCAAATTTCTTGTCCTTACTAAGAACTTCATTTTCGAGTTCGATGACATAGATGTGGTGAAGTCCACAAGACTTCTTATCACCGCACTTTTTGCAATGTTCTTTCATCAGACTGTCCTATGTATTACATTGTTATGGAGCAGTGTGTCCTTCGCTGTAGGCATTAATGCGGGCACCCACTACTGATACACACTCACTTTAATAGACATTCCAGTTGGTTACAATGCAACCCAATAGGTGGACAATTTCTCTGTACCACTGCGCTTACCATACCCCTTCATCATATCTTCAGACTTATTCCTTACATCTTCAGGATGGCTTCCATAGTTCCTCATTATTAAGTTGTTTAATGGTTCTCATACCTGGTAACACGGGGCAGGGATAGCCGTTATGACGAAACAAATGTTACGCCACTGCTTTGGCACTATTAATGAACCCAACGCAAGGAATACTCATGAATAACATCTCTATGAATCGCAGACACGTAAAACAAATCCTTGCGCAAATTCTGTTGGCACTTGGCGCTGGTATTTGGGCTATCGATTCACTAGGTCAGCTAGTGCTATGACTCTATTTCACTATGAGCAGTTAATTCGTAATTGGGAATATCAAGCCAGAATGGTGGATACCAAGAATGAGCGACAAGTCGCCGGATGGCAGTTATACCTTCAGTATTTAAAGGCTAAAGGGGAGCAACAAGGGGAGGAGTTTGTTGCAGTTTATAGCGTCTGTGAGCGGCGACTTGCCATTAAAAATTCGATATATCTTCATCATTAATCATCAAGTATTCAGGGTCTATTCAGAGAAGGTTCATGATTTTCAGGTTAAATAGAGTCAAGTTAAACAGCATTCCCAAACACTTGGGATACATAAAGCCATTAAGGAATTTAAAATGAAAACCGCATCTAAGTTAGTTGTTGGGATGACCGTAGCAATGTTCACTCTGCCTACATGGGCCTCGAGCTCAATGGCTAACAGCCAAGTATGGACCACAACCAATGGCTCAGCCGTTGTTGATGGAAACGGCAACCCTGTTCGGACCATTCATTATATAGACAAGAAGGTTGTGGTGACTAAAGTTACCCCTAAAGCCTCCCTCTCGTTGCTTGCTGTGATCCAAAACGCAGTGGCTAAAGTATTTAATACCGAAACAGAGTCAGAGCCAGAATCAGAACCTAAACTTTTGATTATTGCAGAAGAAAACAACGATCTACCGCCAGAAGCACCGACACCTGAACCAGCACTAACGGTTGTTGAACCAGAAGAAATAGTGGTTCTCGAGCCAGTTGTGAAACCGGTGGTTATTGCAGTTGTTGCAGAAGAACCTAAGCCTGAACCCCAGCCTGAACCAAAAACCCAGGCTAAACCAGAACCTAAACCAGAACCTAAACCAGAACCTAAACCAGAACCTAAACCAGAACCTAAACTTGCAGTTGAAGCAGTTGAAGCAGTTGCAGTAGTTGCGCCTGTTATCCCAGCTAAAATTG
>Ga0209815_1001523_pt1 | contig 15107 bp, 15 predicted proteins | sample CoawatmetaG00DNA_FD_187507 | JGI IMG/M metagenome (GOLD analysis project Ga0209815, IMG submission 187507) | Marine microbial communities from the West Antarctic Peninsula - Coastal water metaG002-DNA (SPAdes) (version 2) | ecosystem: Environmental > Aquatic > Marine > Coastal ...
GTTTATGTCCAGCACACATCCAGTATCCCATGTTCATAGTTGGTAAACATTTATAAAGATCAGAAATCCAGGGTTCCTGTATAATGTTATCTATCACACAGAAACGCTGGACTTCAAAATCAGCTTTGGCTTTGTCTAAGCCATCAGTATTAAACATTTTATTCTTGCCTGTAGAAGATATGGTCGTCAATCTTTCCTACTAGGCGTAATACGTGCCGCCATTTCGGACTAACATATGTTGCATGATAATGGGTAGCACCTTCTACTATGCCATTCCACTTATCATAAGCCAATACTTGATACGCAATATCCTGCGCAACTTGCCATTTGATATTGCCTTTTGGGTTAATTACTTCATCTTTTTTACCATCACAGTACCAACTAAATTGGCATCTGTTGCGCACCGGATTAAATACTCGTTCTTCTTTTTTTAGATCAGGGTTCTTTTTAGTTTTCCATGACTCGCGAACAGGTCCTTCGTAAATAACTTCACATGGACTACCAGGGTATCGACGATTCTGAACACGGTTCATAACAACCCTGGCTACAGCAATCATACCAGCAACACTTTGGTTATTTGCTTCGCGATAGATGTTAAGTGTCATGCACTCTAGTTCTTTAACTTGAACTTCTGTGTTTCCTTTAGTGGGCATGTAAATAATTCGAGTTTGAGTAACTGTTTGGGTTACTGGAACCTTAACTACTACTTGTTTCTCGACAATCTTTGGGACTTCTACTTCTAAAATCTTTTCAATAGTAATATACTTGTCTACCTCAATGGTCCGCACAACCTCAATTGGCTTACCAAGGTAATAAAAACTTGTAACTCCGACTATAAACCCAATAAGTGACACTAATGCGTAATTCATTCTCATAAAGTCTGCTCCACACAGTTTAAATTGTTCTATATAATAGCACGAAACCAGTGGAAGTCAACCATTATGGAATGACAATGCCTTCTTCTAGCAATCTTTCTCTGTTAGCTAGATGTGCTTGTTCTACTTCTTCTTTATTCTGACCATGGTATGCAACTGCATGCCCTTCGCTAATTAATACACTGCAACACCCTTGCCATGCATCTGTAGCAGCGTTATATACATTGAAATCACCGAGAATACGGCCAAATTTGCCCTTCATATCCTCGCCATTCTTGTTAACTTGTGTTTTTAGGACACAGGATTTCCCTAACAAAGACTTAAGCCTAGCTTTTGCCGCTAACCCAAACTTTTTTTCTACCTTATCTCTAGTACGAGATTCTGGAGTATCAATACCCATCATACGGACTCGTTCATCCTTCATCCATATACCAAACCCTAGATCAATGTCTACGTCAACTGTGTCACCGTCAATAACTTTAACTATGTTTACTCGATATTCATACATGATTGATTACTCCTATTCCTTAGACGTATTTATCTACGCATATAAATAAAATTGTGTACAACTTTAAACATCCTCCTCATCCTCCAGCAGGACTAATACAAACTTCAGGATATGGAGATACGTTAACAGCATTGCATGATCCAGTAACTGGGTGGCCTTTAGTCTACCCCAACCCGCCAGCGTCTTTATTTTTGCAGGATGACTTAACTTACACGGATGGAAAGATAGTTGAGTTAGAAAATTATATTAAACATTACGGGTCTACTATTAATCAAATTATATTTTATATTTGGCACGAACATCTAGATAAGTTATATCCCGAATTAAACTTAGTATACTATCCTAAATTTTTATGGGACCACAAGGAAGATGCTATTAACCATCGAGTCCCTGATCAGTTTAATTTTACTAAGGACAAAGAGTTTAACTTTTTGTGCTTAAACATGAACACAAGACCTCATCGAACTGCTACAGTAAGATTGCTAGAAAAATTTCCTAACCGCTTAATAAGTTATAAAAGCATGGGATGGAACTTACATACACATGCTCAAGACTGGGATAAAGATGACTACACTAATGCTAATATAAATGAAAATGGTGTTTTACGGAATACTGCAAACCTAATCCAGTTACAACGGGTATACGAAAGTTGTCAATTTAGTGTAGTTACAGAAACTAGATATAAGTTACCTTATGATTTTGTTACCGAAAAAACTACACAATGTTGGCTTGCATTACATCCAGCATTGTATGTAAGTAACAAAGGACACGTACAGATATTGCGAGACTGGGGATTTGATGTATTTGATGATGTATTTGATCACAGTTATGATCTATTAGATAATGATGTTAGACTTAATACGCTAGTAGAGGATAATAACGAAGTTCTAACCAATGGGATTCCAAACTATAGTAGTTTGCAAGATAGATTATTAAAGAACAGAGATCATTATATTAATAATTGGCTGTTTCCTTAATCCATTGGTGGGAGATCTTGTGTTGACTCAATTTCTATGCAGTATTCTTTTCCGTGTAACCAGGCAATCGTGTAACACGTTTTCTCGACCACAGAAGATACAATACGGTCATTAATTGTTTGTTCTCCCCGTAACAGTTGAACTATATCAATTCCAGACTTCGCAGAGCTCATATATGTTAATGGAAGAGGTATAAAAGAACACCCAGATGCTATTAGCAATAAAACAATGCACGTACATATTGTTATGTTAAATGAATGTATCAACATCGAAGTCTCCAGCAGATGCAGCCTCTACATTAATAGATAAATTAATTTCAGCATCTGCATTGTAGTCAAGCTCTAGTTGTTTTGTTGCGCTGTTAAATCTAACTTCTGACTCTGTGCCAGAAAAAACATCTGTGCCTACGTATTTTGTTTGAGGTACTATGCCACTAAAATCAATCTTATCTTGTGGCTCCCAGTCCATAATTGAATCTGTAACGTTAGTTGCTAGTGCAAAACGATACATGTCAATGCCATCGCCGCCATAGAATTTATCAACTCCCGCACCGCTACTTAAGGTATCATTTCCTTCATATCCATGCATAGTTCCGCCGTTATCATTGCCTTGTAAGTAGTTATCTGAAGCATTTCCATGACCAGTGTAATTTGTTACTGTTGTTGTGACATAAGAAAAAGCAGAGTCTGGAACAATATGTATAGAGCCCCCGTCGTACCTCCAGTATAATTCCATAACGTCATGACCACCGCGCTCATACATCTCTGCTTTAAAAGAATACTTTGTGCCTTCTTCCATTGTTGTAGTGCCCCTGCTGTTATAGTACCGCGGCCCTTGTAAATGCCAGTTATCAAATACACTTTCGTCGTCTATTTTTACTCTACCACCATCGTCATGTCTAGAGAAAAATTCTACTGTTCCAGTCGTAGGTGCTTCAATCTCTCCTTGCCAACGTGCCGTGAAATTAGAGTTCTGTCTATAGCCAGAGTATGGAAGATTGTTATCACCGTCTGAATCAGTCCATATTCCGGAAAAATCTAAGTTGTCGTCTATTGTTTCTTTATAAGGGGTTTTGTTACTCCAGTTTCCCAGATATGTGCCAATATAATATTGTGCTTGTAATCCTGGTGTAGATGTTACTGTGTCGGCTATTGCAAGAAACTCTAAGTTTTCAATCTCGTCTGGCAACGTATAGGTTGCAATACTAGACTTAACAGTATCTGTACCGTTGTCTGTATCTAATATTATTTGCGTGTTGTTAGTAACAAAATAAGTAGTAGGAACTTCGGGCTCTGGTGCAGGAGGAGGAGGTGGTGGTGGCGGTGCTACATTTGCTGGTGCTTGATAAACCTCTGGTGCCACTGACAGAATTGCCGCAACTACTGGTGCTATGAACACAACTGGTGTTGGCACAACGTATGCTACTGTAGGGGATATAGTAGGTGCAGTCATTACAGGGGCTGGGGTAGGAATGGGAGCAGGTACTTCTTCTACTACTGGCTCTGGTGCTGATTCAACTGGAGCATCAACTGGAGCCTCTTTAACTACTGTTTCTTCTATTGGTGCTCCCTCAATCAACGCTTCTTCTACTAGAGCTTCTTCAAGCAACTCTCCCTCAAGCAATGCTTCTTCTAGTAACCCTTCCTCGATAGGTGCTTCATCTACAACTGGTTCTGAACTATTGCCGCTTTCCTGTGCTTCGTTTTCCGATTCAGATTCTTGAGGTGCAGATTCTTGTGCAGGAGCTTCTTCAACTGGAGCCTCTTGTGGAGCTGCTTCCTTAATAGCTTCCATGGTTGTTATCTGTACTTCCATTTCTTGCTTGGCAATTTCTAATACAGCCTTTGCTTCCTGTACTGCTTCTACTTTTGCCTCAACTTCTGCAACAGCGGCTTCAGCCTCAGCCATAACTTCTTCTGCTTCTGCCATCTCTTCCGCTGCCTCTTCTATTGCAACTTCAGCCTCAGCTATTGCTTCAGCATCTCCACTCTCTACCGCTGCTTCCATTTGTGCTTCGGCTTCCTGTGCAGATTCCTCAGCTACAGCTTCAGCTACCTCAGCTTTTTCTTGGGCTACATCAGCTTCAGCTTTTGCAGTTGCCGCTGCTTGTGTTGCTTTCTCTGTCTTAACTTCTGCATTAACTGTGTTAGCTTTACTAAGTGTAGTTAGAGTGCTTCCAAACTTCTGTTGTATTTGTGCTTGTGATAATTGAACAGGAGGAGGCGGTGCTTGAAATGAACTAGTTACACTTAAACTTGCGCCCATTTGATTAAGTACACTTGATCCACCTTGGTTACTAACTGTAACCTCACCTACTAATTGCTGTCCATCAACTGTCTCAGGCAAAAGAGATAATGTATTCTCTGATCCTTCTTGCGCGGCAACTCCTGCAACTTTAGTACCACGTATGCCAATAGATGCAACTGGTGTAGTAACCATCATCGAGTCAGGACCTGTTTTTGCTATTTGACCACTAACAAAACTAAACACCCCTTGTACAATATTAGTATTAAAGATGCCTTCCTGCGTCTCAGGGTCATACACCATCTCATCAATAACCATACGGCCATTCTCGCCGATACTAAAGATTGAGTCATCTATAAAACTAATACCAATACTGGAGTCTGCACTTGTAACAATTATATCTCCCTGGAATATGTCTGTGTTTAGTGCTGCTTGATCTGTGATGCCATTTGATCTAGTAACCTCTACTTTTCCCTCCACTGCATCTACTCTGCCAATACTAACTTGTCCAGTTATAGGACCTGCAAACTGTCCAGGCGCCAGGGGACCCGCAAGTTTAAGTGCTAACTCACCTTGTATTACTGCGCCTGAGTCTGTTAATAGATCTTGAGGAGGGGTAGATAGAAAATAATCTCTTAAGACAACCTCTTTCCCATCAGGGCCTATCAAGATAAGGTCGTGACCAGATCGAGTAAACTTAGCAAATAAAAGCCAGTTATCTCCTGGTATAAGAATTGTTTCCATACTAGTATTTACCTTAGATAGAAGGTATTACAACTACTAGTTATTTAATGATAATGGTGCAACGTTTCTGTTGCTAGGTACGTTGCCAACCCCCACATACTTAACTAAGTTAAGCTGCTAATGCCATCTCTGGCGCATAATTGTCATTTGCAATTATAAGTTTTCTTCGCGGTAACGGCGCTTAGATCCCGGTAACTCCACTCTCCTACTACCTGCCAGTCGATCCTGGTTCGCCCCCATCAAAAAAAGATCAGATAAATCATTCCACCAATTAATGTTATGTCTGCACATATACTCCATACGATATATGCTTTAAACATAACCTTACTTAATGCTTGTACTAGAGGGTTCTTCATTACAAACCCCTAAAACTTTATCCATATCTAATCTCCTTTTGGTGGAGGCGCCGGGCACTGCCCCCGGGTCCTGTGCAGCGTTTAAATTGCTTCAACGTTACAAGTACTATTTAACTACATTTAGGGTTTTTTGTCAACAGAAATTTTCTATATTCATGTTGTTTTTTTATATCTCTTGAATTTTGCTAGCTCTAGGGAGAATGCCAAATTGGTCGAAAAGATTCATGTTTTGTGCTTCTGCTATAGCACTTTTCGCATATTCTTTAAATCTGTTGCTATCATCTTCTGCATCATTCATTCCCTGAAGAAGGGCTAACATAGCCGGATTAGCAACTTTATCTGTTAGTCCTGATACAAAGGTGTATGCATTATCTGTTGAATTGTTTCTAAATTCTAGGTGTAAATCTGTTTTTGCCGCATGAATGTCTTCGGACAGAATTTTATTTTGCATGGCAGTGTAGGCTGATTTTGCTGTTCCAAATGCTCCACTCCATGCTTCTGCACTAGTACCAGTTGCACCACCTGCGATATCGCGGAGTGTTTCCTCTAGTTGGCCTCTTTTAGCTTCAACGAACGAATCTAAGGTTTCATGAGTAATCCCAGCAGGGTCAGTAATGACGTCAGTATCGTATACTTTGGATCCACTGGTAAAACTACCGGCAATACCTGCCTGTAACTGCGCATTTATTGCATTAAATTCAGTAAACGCACCTAATCTGTCCATCTCTTTCATTGCTGCTGAATACAAATTAGCATTATCTTTCATTACAATACCACCCACACTGCCCATTATATCACTAACTGACACGGAGTTATTCGGACCAGTACCACCTAGAAACTTTGCCGCTATAACTGATGCTGCTTCAGGATCGATAACATCCGTAAAGTTTTTAATTAAATTAAGATCAACTGCTTGCAGGTTACCTACTAGTTCACCGAACTGGATAGCTGTGGTAATACTTCCTAAATCAATACTCTGCAACTCTTCTTTAAATGCTTCCATTGAATCTGGAATTATATCGTCAAAACTAACTGGCAGTACTTTAGATAAGTCCATAAAATCTGCCAAACTATCCATGTTAGGAATATTAGACCCTAGCATTTGTTGAGCATTAGCAATCATCTGAGGGTTAGTAATTAATTTCATAGCGCCAGTTAATACGTCGTTAAATTGGCTGCTACCAAGGTTAGAAAAACTATCAACTTCGAATTCTATGTCGCCAAACGCTGAGTCTAGCCCAGTAATACCACCAGCGCCTTGATTTAATAGCTTGCTTATTATTTGGCCAGGGTTGCCAAAGTTTCTCATATCTCCCATGTCAAACACATTGCCTAGATTTATCATATCTCCAGCAAATCCTGGAATAGCAATATTAGGCATAAAGTTTGTTAGGCCATTGGTAACCATAGAGGTCATATCAGGAATAGCACTTCCCAGGAAGTTACCAAAGTTTCCATCTATAGGCAATGCTTGAGTAAGACTGCTTATAGCTCCACCAAACTGACTTGTTAATGCGTTAGATATCGGACCGGCAATGTCTGAGGATATTGCCGCGAATCCTTCTGCACCTGCTAAAGTTTGTACCATTTGCAATGGGCTTGATCCAAATAATTCTCCAGAATGATTCACAAAAGCATCTGCAAACCCAAATCCACCGCTGCCAATGCTTTCAAATCCAGCACCTAGCATACCAGTTACTGATCCTGATCCCAGGTTAAAGGCGCTGCCAAGGCTAGAAAAACTATCAACTTGTGATGTTAACTGCAACAAAGGGTTTGCGCCGCCAGCAAGTTGGGTTGCTATTGATGAAAAAGGTCCTGTAGCACCTCCTAAGGCGCCTAAGCTACCAAGAAAGTTTCCAGCGCCAGGAACACTGGATACGATTGATCCCAGTTGTGGTGCAAAATTTGATAACCCACCAAGCCCGCCAACCATTCCCCCGAACAAACTAAGGGCACTTCCAAAACTAAATCCTGTTCCTGCACATGCCATCTATTTTATCCACATACTACGTTACGACTGCCTGTCATTCTAGGATGAAAACAGGTATCAAAATCACCAACTCTTAACACCCGTTTTCCATTAGCTGTAACTTTACTACTTCCTGGAAACGCCGCAAATGCAAGGCAATGACTAGGCGGGAATGGACATGGTACGTGAGGAGTAACTACTGACATATACTTTGCCAATGCTTTTCCATTAACTGTTATGTTAGCATGCCCTTGGATGACCATGCCGCCGCCCGCATTTACATCGCCTCTTCTTACTACTGATTTCATATGTATATTTAGCGATCAAACAATGTGCGTTTAAAGGCTTAAATCCCCTAGATCATATCCATTTAGTCGTTCTTTAACTTCTACTAGAGTTAATTTAGCAAATCCACTTGCTCCGCCTTCCACAAACAACTCTCCATTATAAAAGATTTGTGGAACAGTCTTAAACCCTTGCTCCTTAATAAAGGTTCTACCATCGTTGTCTAGATCGATATTAATCTCATCAAAAGTGATACCCATCTCTGTCAGGCGATCTTTTACTTGTACGCAAAATCCACACCAATCTTTTGTATATACTGTTAGTTTATTCATTGAATTGTTTCCTGTTTTTCACACTTAAATCTCGTTGTATCATAATATGGATAGCCATAGTGACCATACTATCTGTCTTGTAAGTCCTTTTTGTAACTAGCGGGGAAATTTTTATAATAGTCGGTGTGTTCAAGTTCTGCTCTAGCATCAATAAGCTGATTACGCCGTTGCATGAACACTATAGCATATTTACCTTGGTTAAGAACTACTCCTTGAATTTCTTCAACTAAATCAGGATGATCGACTAGTAATACAAATTTATCAGTGCTTGTACATAAGTCTTCAAGCTCTTTGGGCGTAATGCTGACTGGATCTACACAGAATAGTATTACATCCTTGTTATCGGGAAAACTATCTTTAGAAGACTTAATGGCTAGTTCTAATTCTCGCGAGTGTATGTGTCGAACAAGTACTTTGCCATCCAGCCAAGCACGTTTTGCATACGGACATGGGGGCAGTCCGGCAAAAGTAGTGCTAGGTTTACTTAAAAAATTTAATATCCAGTCCTCTATGTCGTTAGAGGCTGAGTCCACCAAAGGTTTCGTCATCTACGTCCTGTTTTGTACCGCCAATAATATATGAACTTATCTCTGTTTCTTGCGGAGCTACTTGTACATCTCCACCACTGATCCATTTTTGTGTCCAAGGCAACGGACTTGCTGCTGGAGTTTTAAATGGGCTACTTAGTCCAATAGCAATCATACGCTTGTTAGCAATCCATTCAATGTAGTTGCCAAGTAACTGAGCGTTTAGGCCAATCATTGATCCGCCTTGGAACAGATACTCTGCCCAGGCTTTCTCTTGCTCAACTGCACTAACGAACATATTAATACATTCTTGTTCAGTTTCTTTAGCAATGTTCTCAAAGTCCTTGTCTTCTTTAACAAGTATTTTAAGTAACTGTTGTGTGCTTGCTAGGTGTACATTCTCATCACGGGCAATAAACTTAATAATCTTAGCATTGCCTTCCATCTTTTTTAGTTCAGCAAACGCCCAACTACATGCGAAACTAACATAGAAACGAACGCCTTCAAGAATGTTAACACTGTTTAGTGTTAGCCATAGTTTCTTTTTTAATGCATATAAATCAACGTCAATTGTAGTAGCAACATTACTAAAGTTTCCATTTACTTTAGAAACGTCATGTTCTTTGCCGCTAACTACAAGATGTTTGCCTTCGCCTAATAGCTTATACCACCCTACCATGCGCACAAGATCATCATAGTGTTTGGTAATGTCGTCCGCACAATCAACAATCTCTTTGACATCCATCATGTTATCAAAAACTTTGCTAGGATCTGAGTAGATATTACGTATAATATGTGTGTAACTACGACTATGAATAGTCTCACTAAACGCCCAGGTTTCAATCCATGTCTCTAATTCTGGCAAACTAACACAGGGCAAGAAGGCAAGATTAGGCGAACGTCCTTGTACGCTGTCAAGCAGAATTTGACGTTTTAAATTACTAGTAAAGATATGCTTTTCATGATCCAATAGTTCTTTAAAGTCTTTACTATCTTTAAGAATATCTACTTCTTCAGGACGCCAAAAGAATCCTAATTGTTTATCAGTTAATTTGTCAAACTGTCGATACTTTACTGTGTCGTATCGTTGCATGCCAACATCGCCATCAAAAAATGCTTTACGTGTAGTGTGATCGTGTTTACTTGTGTCTAAAACTGCCATCTATTTCTTGCCTATCTATATTGTGCAACTGTCACAATCTTCTTCTTGCATGTCATATGAATCTGGGATTGCCAGATTAATAATTTGTTTTTCATTTATATCGTCGCCTGCGCCGTCGTAGGTATTAAAGTAATACAATTGTTTCATTCCGTACTTGTAACAAGTAATTAGATCTTTAAGCATGGTGCTCATTGGGATCTTCTCGTCATCAAAAAACTGTGGGTTATAACTTGTATTTACACTAATACCTTGATCAATGTATTTTTGCAGGACTGCCATGATCTTAATGTAGCCCTCTGGAGATTTTTGGTCCCATAGTAATTCATATCTATTTTTGTAATAAGGGAACCCTGGAACAACTTGCTTTAGTACCCCATCTTTGCTTTGCTTTACACTAACAAAACTACGCGGTGGCTCAATGCCATTAGTTGAATTGCTGATCTGCGCACTTGTTTCTGCTGGCATAAGTGCCATCAATGTACTGTTACGGATCCCAGTTTCTTTTAACTGTTTGCGTAATCCAGCCCAATCCTGTCTCTCAGTATGCGGTACTAGTTCATCAACGTCTTCTTTATATGTCTGATTAGGGGTAATACCGTCTCCATATTTTGTCTCAGGGGTTCCAGGACATGCGCCTTGCTCTACTGCTAGGTCAGCACTTGCTTTAATTAAATAGTAACTCCATGCTTCAGCGTATTCATCAACAAGGGTTAAATTCGGATTACTGTATGTTGTGTTATTCTTAGCAAGAAAATATGCAAGGTTAATAATACCAATACCCAGGGGGCGTCTTTTCATTGTACTATTACGGGCTGCTTCAACAGGATAATTCTGATAACTTAACAAAGCATCTAATCCACGTACTGCTAATGTACATGGTTTTTCAAAATCACTAGGGTTACGTAGTAATCCCCAGTTAATTGCACTTAAAGTACACAGGGCAATCTCGCCCTCTGCGTCTTCAAAAGATTTAAGTGGTTTTGTAGGTAAGTTAATTTCGCAACACAGGTTACTTTGTTTAATTGGCGCAACGTCTGCTTTAAAAGAACTGTGGTCGTTTGCATGGTCAACATTCATTAAATAAATGCGTCCAGTGTTTTTACGCTCTTCCATAAATGCACTAAACAATGCACTGGCTTTAATTGTTTTTTTACGTAGCCGTGTGTTACGTTCTGCACGTTCATATATCTCTTTAAACTTCTCCTGGTCAGCAAAAAATGCTTCGTAAAGACCAGGAACGTCGCTAGGACTAAACAATGTAATGTCACCGCCTTTGATAAGACGTTCATACATCAATTTGTTAAACTGCACTCCATAATCCATGTGACGCACACGGTTATCTTCTGTGCCTTTGTTGTTTTTAAGAACTAGCAAGTCTTCAACTTCATAATGCCATGCTGGGTAATACAATGTAGCGGCGCCGTTGCGCACACCGCCTTGACTACAGCTACGTGTTGCCGCTTGGAACATTTTAAAGAAAGGAATAACCCCTGTATGGTAAGCGTCACCATTACGTATAGGAGAGCCCAGGGCGCGAATATTTCCTGCGCCTATGCCAATTCCAGCTTTCTGACTAACATACTTAACAATACTGCTTGTAGTAGCGTTAATACTGTCCAAGCTATCGTCTGTCTCAATGAGAACACAAGAACTAAACTGTCTCTGTGGTGTTCTTACTCCGGCCATAACAGGAGTAGGGAGACTGATTACATAAGTGCTAATAGCATCGTAGTAATCTTTAACCCACTTTAATCTTGTTTCTTTAGGATATCCACCAAACAAAGTAGCCGCAATGCACATATACGCCATCTGTGGCGTTTCATATATCTCTTTCGTGACACGATTTTGAACCAAATACTTTCCACGGAATTGCTCCATGCCCGCATAGGTTAATGTTTCGTCACGTTCATGTTTAATATAACCGTCGAGTTGGTTCCATTCTTCTTCAGACCAATCTGTTATTAACGCAGGGTCATACATGCCAATGTCGACATTACGTTTGACAAGTTTATATAATGGCCAAGGAGTAAATGCATTGTATACTTGTTTACGCACATGGTAATTGATTAGTCTCCCAGCAACATACTGATACCCAGGAGTTTCTTCTGAGATTAAGTCTGCTGTTGATTTAATTATTGTTTCTTGGATGTCTACACTTTTAATACCATCGTAAAACTGTAAATGGCTGCGCATCTCTACCTCACTAGCACTAACTCCTGTTATGTCTTGACAGGCATAATTAACGACTGTGTGTAGTTTTTCTAAATCTAAGGGCTCTTTACTGCCGTCCCTTTTGATTACTTGAATTTGACTCATTGAATAATTCCTCTTTAGTGCATATAGTAATTATGCTGGCTTGATTTATCTGCTCTAGTTCTGTATTTACTCTAACTCCAAGATCGTAATTAAGCACATATTTCCCATGCTCTAACCATGCTAAGTTAAAGTCATGGGATAGTTTACGGTCGCGGTAACATCTTATTTCACCACTTATTTCTTTATGGCTCAGTGTTATAGTATATAACATCCCAAGTGCTTTTGCAATATCATCATAGATGTTATCCACAACTAATTGCCATGGATCCGGCCATTCAGATGGTTGATCTACTGCATAACATTGATTACTTATTGGCGCGGTCTTCCATAATTCATTTGTCATATCTACTGCTTCTTCAATAGACAAAACGGAAATTTTCTGACGGAATTCGAACCAAGCACTAAGCCTGGCTTGCGTATCTAGGTTCCACATATACTCTCTTTTAACGGATAATTCTTGTTGTAAGGTTTAGTATGCCAGTTGTTTGGCTATCGGTAGTGTATTTAAGTGTAGTAACATTACTAGTATTTGTCAACGCAAAGGTAAGTCCTACATCGCCGACGTTCTCTGAGAAACTATCATCGATTGCCTGTGCAGTTGCATTGTGTGTAATTGTTAATGTTCCCTGTCGATGTTTAGAATTACGACTAATATAGTAATCAATCTCAATAGCATGGAAATCACCGTTATCAGCAAATGTAATACCAGTTGAGCTGGTTCCATTGTTAACAAGGTTAACGGTTGCTTGGGCTCGTCTAATATAACTGCCAATTGCTAGCTGTTGTTCTTCTGTAACAATATTGTTACCGCCATGATCAATTCTTCTAGTTGTTGCCGTTACATCTCCAGCGGCTCTATCAAAAGTATCACCGATGCTGTAACACTGGGTTCCTGCAAATAATACTACATCAGCTGTCGCATTACCAGCACCAAGTCCGTTGTTGGCGCAATCTCTAAAATGATTGTAAGCACTGATAAAGTCTTTTGTAGGAGAATGAAGATGTATAGCACTTTTATAATGATTATCAAACAAACTACCAGTAACTTTCATGCTTGTTGGTCCTGAAACCTTGGGTGCTGATCCTGAAATACCTTCTCCAATTTTAAAACCGTTGTACGCTATGAGAAAATTACAACTATCAAATAGTACGCTCTTCATGTCATGGTCAGCAATTACATTAAAACTCTGTCCATTTACAGTGCAACCTCTAAAAGTAATAAACTCTGTCTGATTACTTACAGTACTTGATATTAAAATATTTGCTTTGGAATTACCTACAGAGTTTGGAACTGAGGTTTTTGGTCCAGAAAATACACAATTTGTAAACGTGCATGCTTTAGCTTGATCAACCACTAGTGTGTTAATATCACTACTGCTAACAAAACTCATGCCTTCAACTGTAATAAAACTAGGCCTTGTTGCGGAGCTAGAGCCTACACTTGCATCTACTTGTTGTAGGCTATCCGCAGTCTGTGCTACTGGCCCTGTGGTGTCACTAGAATTAATCGTGGTGCTGTCTGGTCCTTCGCCAACTAATTTAGCATAAGTTGGAATTTTAATAGTGTCACTAACTACGTAGTTGCCAGCAGGGAAAAACAACGAACGTCTTATTCTTTGTTCTGTTTCTCTAGAAAATAATTCGTATAACGCACGGTTAATCGCTACAGTATCATCTGTTGAGCCATCACCTTTTGCACCAAAATCTCTTACGCTTGCAACATCATCTAATTTATTCTGTAAACTGCGAACGATAGGAGCTATTGTACTAGCACCTGTTTGTGCGCTAAATCCAATCTGTGTATCACTATAAGTGTATGTATCAGCAAGTGTAATAACATCACTTCTATTAGTAAGAACTTCTAAATTTTCTGTTTGTGGGGCATCAGATCCACCGTTGCCAATGTACACCTGTCTGGTGTCAACTGCAAGTCCAATCTCGCCTCTTGCAAGTTGTGGTAGATTATCTGAAACACCGCTGCGGTGTGATATTCTTGAAATTTGTACGACGGCCACTGTGCTTATCTCCTAATTATACTGTATTTATGAGTTTAAGCACCGTAGTATTTACCCACTCGATCCCACCATATGCGTTTATTCTTTTGGTATTCTTCACCTTCGATAACCCAGGTTTGAAAGAAATAATCCTTGCTACACATTAGGATAACGCCCTGTTGTATGTCTGTTCCGTATACCTCGTTATGTGCTTCTGCGTATGCACATAACTGACAGAAGTAGTCTTGTACCCATTCAGTTTTTTTAGGCTTATTTGTTTGTTTAAAGTCAATAATAGCGGGCTTTCCGTTGTATAAACCCACACAATCTGTTGTTCCGGCATACACTTGTGGGAAATACATAGGAACCTCTACACCCCAACATTCGTCCATTTTATCTAACCCTTGCTCAACAATAACACCTGCCATTGTGTGGCTTTGCTGACTGTAAGGGTTACTTCCTGGCTTACCTAGCTCGTCTGTTAAACAATAGTCTTCTAACCACTTGTGCATGCGAGTGCCACGACCCGCCGCTTCTGTAGATATAGCGTTAGCCTTTTGGTCACCAACACGCTTACGCCAATTACGTAATGCGGCTTTGGCTTCCTCTGGTTTTGTCTTGTCTAGGATTGTTGTTACACTTGGAACTGCTAGCCCGTCAGGCGTAGAGTATAATCGTTTGCCGTTTACCTCTTTACGAGATAACGCACGGTATTCGTATTGTTCTGTTATCATGTGTATATTTTAACATAATACACAGGTATGTCAATTTATTACCAAGTAAGGGACCAGAAAAAGTAGGAACCGCTTGTGCTT
>Ga0209815_1001529_pt1 | contig 15078 bp, 10 predicted proteins | sample CoawatmetaG00DNA_FD_187507 | JGI IMG/M metagenome (GOLD analysis project Ga0209815, IMG submission 187507) | Marine microbial communities from the West Antarctic Peninsula - Coastal water metaG002-DNA (SPAdes) (version 2) | ecosystem: Environmental > Aquatic > Marine > Coastal ...
CAGAACTTACTGAGGAAGACTACGAACTAGAAGAAGCACGTTACCACATTATGACTTGTATGAAGCAAGCATTAAACAGTGCAAGACCACGACAAGGTATCATTGACGAAGGTAACATGATCTACTTGTTTGACTTAGGAATCAATGCAGCCCAAGCTCAACTAGAAGTAATGTCCTACCTTAACTGGGAAAACGAATTAGTACAACAAGGCAAAGCCCCAGAGCATGAGCATACAGTACAGTGGCTAGAGGGTTGTGCAGATAAGTGGGCAGGATGTCCAGCAGCATTTGCAAACAGCAGAGGGTTTGATGTGTTTGACCCTACATCACTAGCTAACACACCACTATTGGAGAAGAAACCAGATGACTAGAGCAAGAGATTTAGCAGACTACATTGCACAAGGTGTTAGTACCACTGAGTTAGATATACTTGATGGCTTAACTACTACCACAGCAGAGTTAAACATCTTAGATGGAGCTACTACCACCACAGCAGAGTTAAATTACAATGACACAGGTGCTGCAGTAGGTACTGTTGTTGCTAGTAAGACTGTAACAGTAGATGCAAACAAAGATGCTTCAAGCTTCCGTAACATTACTATGGCGGGTAACTTATCTATTGGCGGTGATGTTGTTACAGTTTCTAATGCAACCCTTGACCTAGCACCTAATGGAACAGGTACAGTTGTTGTAAGAGGTAATAGCAACTCAGGTGCAATAGTTTTTAACTGTGAAAGCAATAGTCACGGACAGAAAGTCTTTGGACAGCCACACTCCGCAAGCGTTACAAACACTTTAATGCTACCAGCAGGTGCTAACTCAACCTTAGTATCTCTTGTATCTGCAGACACACTCACTAATAAAACTCTAACATCTCCTAAAGTTAATGAAAATGTAGCCGTAACATCTACAGCTACAGAGTTAAACCTGCTTGATGGTGTAACTGCTACTACAGCAGAGCTTAATATACTTGATGGTGTAACATCAACAGCAGCAGAGTTAAACATCTTAGACGGTGTGACAGCCACAGCTACAGAGCTTAACCTTATAGACGGGGTAACCTCTACTACAGCAGAGCTTAACATACTTGATGGTGTTACTTCTACGGCTGCTGAGTTAAACATACTGGACGGTGTCACTTCTACTGCAACAGAGTTAAACTTACTTGATGGTGTAACAGCTACAACAGCAGAGCTTAACTACCTAGACATTGCTACGTTAGGCACGAGTGCTGCTTCCAAAGTAGTTACTTCAGATGCAAACAATGTAGTTACATTCTCTGGTGGTATCTCAGAAGATAGTGTCACTATTAGCTCTAGCTCAAATGCTGCAACTATTAACCTACGCGAAGGCACTAGCTTCCTGCATGACCTAACAGAGAACGTGACTTATACGTTTAGCAACCCTGCAGCTTCTGGTAACTCAAGTATCTTTACTCTTAAGATAATACAAGGATCTTCAGCAAGAGCTATAACTTGGCCAAGCAGTGTGGATTGGCCAGCAGCTACTGCCCCTACTTTAACAGCTACAGACAACGGCGTTGATATATTTGTATTCCAAACTATAGATGGTGGTACTACTTATTACGGCTTTGTAGCTGGTCAGGCGTTTGGCTAATGAGTAGTGCAAAGAAAATGTTACTCTCTGCTGCTGGCAATGCTGGCGGTCCTACTGATGTATCTGACGTGTTTAGCACGTTTTTGTATGAAGGTAATGGTTCCACGCAGACCATAACCAACAACATTGACCTTGATGGTGAGGGTGGTTTGGTTTGGACAAAAAATAGAACAAAAAGTACTACAGCCGATGTGTTTTTTATTACTGATACTGAAAGAGGTGCTGGTAAAGTACTTGTTACAAGTACAACTGCTGCACAAGCTACTAATGCAGATACAATTACAGGATTTACTAGTGCAGGATTTGCTTTAGGTGATGACGATGTAGTAAATACTAATAATGAAGATTTTGTGTCTTGGACATTTCGCAAGGCTCCTAAGTTCTTTGATATGGTTACATATGAAGGTAACAATCAGACTGCTTTTACAGTACCCCACAATCTTGGGGTTACTCCCGGTATGATAATACTAAAAGCTGTAGATAGTGGTGGCGGCTGGTATGTATGGCATAGGGGATTATCTAGTACTTCACATGCTGTTTCATTACATCTTACTTCAGGAGAAGGCTCCGATGATAACTATGAGATTGGCATCAATGCTACTGATGAACAAATATATATAGATACTGGTTCTAGCATAAACGGATCAGACACATACATAGCCTACCTCTTTGCCCACCATGATGGTGATGGTGAGTTTGGCCCTGATGGTGATCAAGATATTATTTACCATGGTAGCTATGAAGGTAATGGCAATACTACAGGGCCAGTTATTGACTTAGGGTGGGAACCTCAATGGTTATTAATAAAAGAAGTTGATGCTTCGAGTCCGTGGAGTGTACTTGATACTCAGAGAGGTATAGCCTTTAATGGACGTGACCAAGCACTTCGTCCTAATAACGCACAAGATGCAGAGTATAGTAGCAACCATGAAAGTGTTATAAACTTAAGTGCTACTGGATTTAGTCTCAACGGCACAGGTGGTGACTATAACACAAACAACAGTACTTATCTCTACACGGCAATACGTGCTCCTATGATTACACCACCAGCGGCTGCTACTGAGGTGTTCAAAGGCTATAGCATGACGGGATTAAGTCTAAATGACAAAGTGGATATAGACTTTCCACCTGACATGATACTTCATATGCATGCTTTAGGTGGAAAGAATGTCCTTACAAGGCTTACAGGTGCTTTTTTAAACCCCGGACCCGCCGCTGCGAGTAATAGAAATTGGTTGCTCACTAGCTATCCAGATGCAATGGATACTGGTGGTTACAGTATATATTATGACAATAATAATACAAGCCTTAAAATAAGTAATAACTATGGTGGAGCTAGTAATGCTGATATTACATCCTTTCAGTGGAAACGTGCGCCTAGCTTCTTTGATGTGGTGACTTATAAGGGTACAGGTAGTGCAAAAACAGAAGCTCATAGTCTTGGTGTTACACCAGAAATGGTGTGGGTTAAGAACATAGGAGTAGGTGATCCGTGGGCTGTGTATTATGGAGACAATACAGATTATTTAGTCTTAAACACAGATGCTGCAACTGTAGATAATGCTAATTGGTGGAATGATACATCTCCTACTTCAAGTGTATTTACAGTAGGTACAGACCACTCAGTTAATGCTAGTGGTGAGTTTTATACAGCCTATCTATTTGCAACACTCGCAGGGGTAAGTAAAGTAGGATCAGTATCACACTCAGGTAGTTCAACAGATGTATCATGTGGCTTTAGTAATGGGGCTAGGTTTGTGATGCTTAAACGTACTGATGCTGCTGGTCATTGGTATATTTTTGATACTATTAGTGGTATTGTATCTGGTAATGACCCCTACTATGTTTTAGACTCTCAAGCAACTATTAGTGGTATAAACTATGCCCATCAAATTACTAACTCAGACTTTATTGACCCATTGGCATCAGGCTTTCAAATCTCAGGTGACTTCACTGATGGTACTTACCTCTTCTACGCAATCGCATAATCAAACCCACTTGAAAGGATCACTCTTATGGGCGAATATAGAAACAGAACAACAGGTGAAGTAAAGACACAGGGAGAGTGGCGTTCTGCCAACCCTAATACTTCTCTACCTCGTACATGGTCATCATCAATACTAGACTTACTAGACGTTGACCCAGTACTAGCAAGCCCAGCAGCTACAACTAGTCAGTATCAGACATCTGTACGTGACGGTGTTGAGCAAGACTCCAATGACAACTGGGTAGAAAAGTATGTAGCACAAGACATGTTTGCTGACACTACTGATGATGACGGTGTTACTACAACTAAGTCTGCACATGAGGCAACCTATCAGGCTGGACTAGATGCAGTAACTGCTGCAAACAACAGAACTACACGTAACACTCTTATTGCAGAGACAGACTTCTATGCACTATCAGATGTAACAATGACTGATGCTATGACAGCTTACCGTGAAGCATTACGTAATCTCCCTGATCACGATAACTGGCCTAACTTAGAGTCAGCTAACTGGCCTACGAAGCCGTAAGCTATGAGCAATATTAACTTGACATCAGATGAGCTAGAGGCTATGCTAGATAGAGCAGCTAGACGTGGGGCTAAACACGCTCTTAGTTCTATTGGACTACTAGATGATCAAGCACATAAGGACATTACAGAGATGCGTAGCTTAATAGAAGCATGGCGTGATACACGTAAAGCATTCTGGACTACAACAGTAAGAGTATCAACAGTAGCAGTACTAACGTTAATCGCAGGTGCTGTATGGATGACGGTAAACAAGTAAGGTAAACAGATATGGCTAAGCAGTTTGGTGGTTTCACACCTGAACAACTAGGTAAGATTGACCCAGCTATGGCAGGAATGCAAGCTGATGAACAAGTGAAGTACATGGCAGCTAATCCTGGTGTATCCTCTAGGGTAGGCAACATGGCTCAGCAAGCTAAGAAGCGTATAGCTATGGCACACGGAGGGGTAGTTAAGGCTGCAGAGGGTACTATTGTGCCTACACCTGCAGTAACACCCAATGTAGCTCCTGTACCTGCCACAGATAGCTATAGATTCCCTATAGCAGATGATCCAGTATTACCTCCAATAATAGATGACATTGATACCAAACAGCCAGTACAACCTGTAGATCCTACACCAGAGCCTAGTCTACCAGCGCCTACTCTACCTACTGCACCAGATAAGATGTACACAGATACAGCCTCTGCTATTGATAGTATATTTGAAAAGCCTACATGGAACGAGGGTAATACAGGTGTAAACGCTAACTTAAAGAGTGGTGCTAGCTCTGACTTAGCTTGGGCTAAGACTAGTGTAGAAGCTAATGCAGCTAATGCTGCTATCATGGCAAACCCTAAAGACTATAAACTAGTTAAATCAGGTAGTTACTACTTTATAGAATACCCTGATGGCACTCGTATTGATACGCAACATCGGGATAATTCCAGCGCTCTTGGACGTGCTAACGCTTTAGCCGCTTCATTCAAGGCTGCTGGTGCTGTAGGTACTCAAGAAGAGATAGATGCAGCAAAGGCAACGTATGATGAAGCGTTAAATGCATATAAATCTTACTATGGTAAAGAAGCAGGAGATGCTGCTGCAGCCCCTAGTAAATCTTTAGAGGAACAAGTCAAAGCAAAAGCTACTGCACAAAACCTTTTAAGGACATACTCAAATCAACTAGCTAATCTTTCTTCAGATGACCCTCAAAGGGCTGCTATACAATCCTTAATTGATGAACAAGCAGTTGTAGTATCTCAAGCAAATGCTGCTGTAGTACAAGCTCAGTCTTCAGCTACTGAAGCAGAAAGAGTAGCTAGAACAGCACGTATGGAAGAAAGAGCAAATGACCCTGCAGGTCAAGTTTCTAAAGCTGAAAAGATTACAATAGACTCAGAAGCTGCTTCTAGGGGTGAGCTTCGTGAAGGTGTAGGTCAATCAGGAGAAGCTGGTACTGCTACAGGTTCAGAGGTTATAAAAGAGGGTGACGTTGATGCTCCTACTGTCTCTGATGCTGTTACTTATACTGCTGAGAAGACTGCTACAGATGTAAAGAACACCCTAGATAAGCTAGAAGCTGCTACTGGTAAGCCTAGTAATGAAGCATTAGCTCAAGCACAAACTATGAACCCTGATGAACTAGCTTCTCTTGGCTTAAATGTAGAACAGATACAACAAGCTGTAACAGTACAAGCACCTGCAGCTAGGAAGATGGAAGCAGGGGAAGCCATAACAGGTCCAACTGTTGATATGGCTAGAGTTGAAACAGAGGCACTTAACTTTGAAGCTGCCACTGGCGTCCCTTCTTCAGATGCTACAGTAAAAGGGCAACTAACTAGTCTCATGTCAGACTTCGAGGGTGGTAATCCTCCTGCATGGGCTGCTGGTGCATTACGTGGTGCTACTGCTGCTATGGCTGCACGAGGCTTATCAGCTTCTAGTATGGCAGGGCAAGCACTTGTACAAGCTGCAATGGAATCAGCACTACCTATTGCTATGCAGGATGCACAGACAGTAGCAGGATTTGAAGCTCAGAACCTAAGCAATCGTCAGCAGGTAGCTATGTTTGGTGCAGAGCAACGTGCTAAGTTCTTAGGCATGGAGTTTGACCAGGCATTCCAGACTAGAGTTGCTAATGCAGCCAAAGTTTCTGATATAGCTAATATGAACTTTACTGCAGATACACAGATAGCACTAGAGAATGCTAGGATTGCTTCTACAGTACAGTTAACAAATCTTAACTCTAAGAATGCTAAGATAATGGCTGATGCTGCAGCTATGACAAACATAGAATTATCTAATCTAAGTAATCGTCAGCAAGCTGCTGTACAACAGGCAGGTGCTTTCCTACAGATGGATATGACTAACCTTAGCAACAAACAACAAGTATCCATATTTAAGTCGCAAGGTAATATACAGTCTATCTTAAGTGATGCTGCAGCAACTAACGCAGCAGAGCAGTTTAATTCCTCTAGTGAAAATCAAACCAATCAATTCTATGAGAGTATGATTACGCAGGTAGCACAGTTTAACATAGAGCAAGGCAACTCTATGGAGAGGTTTACTGTAGAGCAACAGAACGCTATTAAGACGTTTAATGTATCTCAAAGAAACTCTCGTAGTGAGTTTAATGCTACTCAAGCTCTTGTAATTGAACAAGCTAATGCAAAGTGGACGCAGAGCATTGTAACTGTAGAGAATGCGGCGGCTATTGAGGCTGCTTCTGCTGCTGCACTAGCACAGAACAATATGACTCTTCAAGCAGCCCAAGCAGATGCTCAAGCGCAACGGGATTCTGTTAGTCACGCATTTCAAACGGAAAACAATAATGCAGATAGAATTACAACATTAGCGGTACAGGCGATGGCAGATGAAGCAGATAAAACGGCGGCTGGTGTGGCTAAAGCTGGTGCTGCTGCTATGGCTATTGGTAAAGTTCTTGGGTATGTTGCTACAGCATGATAAAGGTATAGATAAAATGGCAGACAGAAGTACATCTAATTGGACTAACTTACTAAATAATAGTATGGAGCTTGAAGATACGGTTACTTTAGGTAGTAAAGTAGGCGTTATGGCTAAGCCTGTATCTCGTGAGGATACTAAAAGTAGTAATGATCCTACCGCTGGCCTAACAGATATACTTATAAAAATACTAGGCAGCTTCTCTGGTGATGTAAAAGACCTAGAGGAAACAAAGGTAAATAGCAGAGATGTGGCAGATGAGGTATACAGTAAGTATGACATCCTAGAGCCTATTGAAGATCCAGCAAAAGCAAGAAGAATAGGTGGTCTTACTACAAAGAATCTACCTATGCCTGTCAATGCACCTGTAGGTAGACAGCGTTTTAGTATCTTCCCAGAGGCAGAAGTAGTAGAAGATAAAGTAGATGATGGGCTTATGAGTAGGCAAGTTACTCCAGAAGAACGTGCTGCTTTATCTAAACTGAAGGCTGATGACACAGGTGATGGACTTATGAGTAGCCCTAGACCTAAAGCTAGACCTAGTAGTATTGAAGATAAAGCCTTTAACAGTAAGCTACTTGATGACTTACTAAAAGTAGAAGGTATGGGGGGTGATAAACTTACATCTGTACCTACTTATAGCTTTGGTATAACAAAAGAAAAAGCAGATGAGTATGGACTAGAACCTTCTCAGTTTAAGACTATGAAAGAGTTTGCAACAGCATTTACTGATATGTATGTTAAAGAAAAGAAGACAGAAAATAGTGACGTATTTAATGCAGTAGATGAGAAAGATCACATTGCATTAATGAGCTATCTTTGGAACACAGGTAGCTTTGGTAAGCTTCAAAAGAAAGCTCTCTTAAATAATGACATGGAAGAGTTTATACATGAAATGAGAGATGTTGTACATGCAGAAGGCCATGCATCTTCGGGTCTTTCGGCAAGGAGGGCAAAAGAAGCTAATTTAGTAGGGTCTAGTATAAAGGGTTGGAAAGAAATAACAGAAGTTAAAATAACAGGAACTAGGGCTAAGCCTACTTTTGAGTGGTTAGCAGGTGACGGTTCTGTTATAGAAACATTTAGCTCTACAAAAAGTTTACACCCAGGAAACTTGCCTAGAAGGTCTGCAACAGATACACTAGATGACGAGATAAACCTCTAATGTTTGGTCTTCCCTTAGAACTTATCACTATGCTCTTCTCCACCGTGCTAGGCGCAGTCATGTCTATATGGGGTCAGAACACTAAGAACAAAGCTAAGCAGCAAGAGATGATGATTAGCGGTATGCAGCAAGCCAGAGAGCATGGCAAGACTGATACACACTTTGCTTGGACACGTAGGCTTATAGCTTTATCTTCAATCTTTGCTATTATAGTATTGCCAAAGCTAGTAGCAGTATGGTATCCTGAAGTTAGCGTTATTGTAGGTTACACTGAGATACATGGCGGTTTATTTAACTGGCTGTTTGGTGGTGATGGTACAGTACAATGGCAATCAGCACGAGGCTTCGTAATAACACCACTTGACACACACATAGTTTCAGCAATAGTCGGGCTTTACTTCGGCGCTGGCTTCACTAAATAAGGTATATATAAAATGGCAGTAACTGCAGAAAGCTTCTTAGATGGCCCAATCCCAGGTCAATCTCTTACAGACACACCAGGAAACTATGCGTGGGAGAAGCCACCACAGATGCATGAGTTAGAAGACGTTGCTAAGTACTACTTAGGAATACTAAGTGATCCAGAGGTGCTAGATGATCTTTCTGTATTGTTTGATAACGATGTACCACTATCTCCTTTTGTTAAGACACTTATGACTGCAGGATTTATGAATGGGCGTCACACCGTAGATGCAGGTACTCTTGTAGGTCCAGTAGTACACGCTTACCTTAAAGCTGCTATGACTGACTACGGCATAGATGTACGTGAAGATATATATAGTGCTAAAGAGAAAGCAACACAACGAGAAGAGAATCGCCTTCAGACTGCTATTGATTTAGCTATGGCAAACCAATCTGACAGTGATGAGGATGGAGATGATCCTGGCATAGCTTTACTACAAGAACTACAGAACTCTGGATCTAGTGAAGAACAAGCTATTGAGCAAGAGCCAGCTATGGAAGAAGTAATGGAACAAGAACCACAGGGCGCTGGCCTTATGTCTAAGGAGGATCAGCTATGAGTTTTGATTATACTAGTTTTTTTACGGGGCTTGCTGAAGGTGCAGCAGAAGGCATTAAGCGTAAAGGCATAGAAGCTCGTGAGTTTGAGAAAGATGAAAAACGTAGAGCAGAAAGTAATGTAGCTACGATCAGTCAACGTAGAGCAAGAGTACAACAAGTAATGGGCTACACTAAGCTCTTACAAGACCAAGGTGCAACTAGTGATCAGCTACAGGCTGTAATATCCTCTGGACCTGAGCAAATACGGAAGTTAGCTGAGTCAGTACAGAAAGCTGTAGAAGCTAATAATGGACAGAAGTTAGGTGCTGCAGACGTTACAGCTATGATTTCTATGCCAGAAGGCTTCTCTCCCCTTGACTTTGGAGAGGGTGGTATTGAAGAGTTTGTACAACGCTCTTATGGAACATATACAGACCCTAATGCACCACAATCTGCAGCAGAAGATATAAGTATATGGGATAGGTTTACTGGTGATGCAGCCATGAAGCGTGTGAACGCTAAGCTTGATGCTAATCCTGTATATCAAAACCTTACTGCACAAGACATAAATGAGATGGCAGCACAGCAAGAGTATAACGCTTTGATACCTTCTACGTTTGCTATGGTATCAGACTTTAATGTGTTTAACTCTGATGCAATCACAGAGGCTAACAATAGCCTTGCTAACATTAGGTCTGACCTTAATAGAAACAATGACTATATAGATGCTTTAGAGGTTCTTGAAAATACTGCAATAAGTGATGAAGCTCGTGCAGAAGCACAGGCAACTAAAGACTCACTAGAGACAGAATACTTCTCACCTCACTTTATAGGTTTAGAACAGAAGTACGGACCTCAACTTTTAACTGGACCATTAAATATAATGCGGCAAATGGAACAGTATATGGGTACTGATTACGTCACTGAGTTAAGAGAGACATATGAAACAGGATCATCATCAACAACAGTAAAAGTGGAAGACCCAGTAGTAGTAGAAGGTGAAGAAGTAGTAGAGACAGGTGAAGGTCCAGCACCAGAAGTTGTTACTACTGAAATACTACAGAATACAACTTTTATGACAGATCATACTATACAAGTACAAAAAAATGCAGAGGGTAATATACTAGGGGCCAGTATTTTAGATAGTGAAAATAAAGTAGTAGACACTTTAGACGCAGACTCTGCTAAAGCAGCAACAGAGCAATTCTTTAGTGTTGATGCAGGGGTAGTTACAAAAGCTCCTGAGAACTTAATAGATATTCCTGTAGATGAAATGTCAACAGTAGAGGCTAAGTCTATTACCTATGAAGATTGGAAAGAGCTTAGAAATAGTGCAGATGGCAGAGCTAAACTTAAGGCTTCAGATTTACCAGAGAGTAAGATAGGTGGCTGGCTGGAAAGGTTTGCTACTGAAGAAGGTCTTGCAATGATAGACTTTAAAAAGAAGGCTGACCCAAATAAGAAATACATGATAACAATACCAGGCAGAAACCTTAACAAACCTTATCAAGTTTCTGGATCTGATCTAGGGTATGTACCTGATAAAGCACTTGTAAGAGATGGCAGTAAACCTACAATTAGAGAGTTGACTGAAGAGGAGACTGCCAAACTTGCAGAAGATCCTCGTTCCTTTAAGACTATGTCGGGCTACCGTCTAGGTAAAATGTATGGCACACAAGGCAATACAATTATGATGCCTGATGAAACAGACAGTGATCAAGCAGAAACGGAAGCCGTAGTAGAAGAGCCGGAGATTGTTGATACAGAAAAAGAGGTAACCTATGAAAACAGCCCAGAAGTAAAAGAATGGTCAGAGTCTACTTCTACAGAGGATAAAGTTAAGGTATCTCGTAAGTTCTTGAAAGAACACAAGAAAGGTGTATTAGAGTTTTTATCTGAGATGGATATAACTAAAACAAGTACTATAAAAGAAGTTGCAGATATGGTCATGTATTATTTACAAACAAAGCGTAGGTCTGGCAATGGGTTAGAGTTTGATGTAAAAGATGTCACACTTAACATAAACTTGTTGACAGGCATTCGTTCGTTTATAAAGGATAATTAATAATGGCTACTATAAACTTTGAAGAGTTTAAAAGCAAGTATGGTACAGGTAGTGTGTCTACTGATCTGTCTAGCCAAACTGATATGATGATGGAAGATGAAGAGGATGATGATGAAGTATCACAGCCTAGAACTCTTAACTTAGAGCAGTTTAAAGACAAGTACGGGCCAAAGAGCATACAAGGTAAAGACGTTGCCGTTGACATGGGAACTAAGCTACGCAAGGATGACCTTAAGATAGGTGCAAACCTTGACAAGATTAGAAACTACATGGTTTCTCGTAAGGGTGTTCAGTACTTAGAGAAAGAGGGTGGCGATGTTGTAGAAGACTTTGTTGACCACATGCGTAGGTTTAATACTAACTTAGTGTCTACCTCTGGTGAGGTACGTCACATAACTCAAGCTGATGAAGCTAATAAAGTAATAGCTAAAGATGCTTATGAGTTGTACGATAAGTTAGGTAATGTCTTTGTAAACGATGGCTTCTATGGCGCAGTAGATGGTATTAAGGATTATATAGTAGCTGCAGCAACAGACCCTAGTAACTATATAGGAGCACTAACTGGTGGTATTGGTAAGGCTGCTACTTTTGGAGTAGGTCAGTCAGCTAAAATGCTAGTTAAAAGGGCTGCAGTAGAAGCAGGTAGAAATGCTATGAAGAATGGCGCTACTGCCCAAGCTGCAAAGAAGATTGGACAAGAAGCTGGGGAGAGTGTAGCTAAACGCCTAACTGAGAAAGGCGTTAAGGGACCAGCAGCAAAAGCCTTACGCCTTCGCATAGCTGAGAGAGAGAAGCAAAACTTCCTACGCATAGCTAGGCAAAAAGGTAGAAAAGAATACCTAAAGGAAGTTGGTAAGGGTAGTCTTAAGAAGTCCTTGTATGCAACTACAGCTATAGACGCTACGTTGTCTATGGTTAACGATTATCAAATACAAAGTGTCATGCTTGAGGTAGGCGCACAGGAAGAGTACAGTTTATTTCAGACAGGGTTTAGCTCATTGCTAGGTGCTGTAGGTGGCGGTGCTCAACTCGTTGGTAGTAAGTTCAGAGGTGCTAGTGGCTTAGAAGATATAGACATCAAGATTAAAGAAGGTGCTATGAAAGCAGACGTAGAGTCTGACATACAAGCAGCAATTCTTATAGCTCTACCTAAAGAAGAAGTAAGTAAAGTATCTAAGCACATTAATAAAACTATTGATGAGTGGGAGAAGAAAGTAAAACGTGGTAACAGCCTGTTTGAGACTAGCACGTTACCTGCAGAGCTATTGTACGACATTATGCTTGGCCCTGACGGTAAGGGTGGCGTAGCTAAGGTATTCAAGGACAACGGTATGAAGCTCAACAAGAGCTTACGTATTACAGATGTTATGACTAATGTACTTAGACAGATGCCACAAGATGAAATACAAGGCATAGCTAAGCGTATGCAACCTCTTGCTGGTTACACTTTAGGCGACACTACTGAGATTGCACAATCGCTAGGTGACTTCATTGCTGCTAAAGTAAGCAACGGTATGAAGCTAGGCAATGTTATGTCTCAGACACGTAAGGCAGTAGATGCTAGTTTAGCTCATGGTGTAAAAACTATGGATGGTATGGTGCGTAACCCTGCTATCAAAGAGGCACTAGAAAAAGAAACAGGCAAAGTTAAGCGCATGAAGCTGGGTGGGTACACTCAGAGTGTTTGGCGTAGACTACTTGTGTCTTCCCCTGCTACATCAGCAATCAACGTGATGGGCTTTGGTCAGTTCTATGTAGGATCTACTATAGCAGACTTAACCAGTATGACGGGTGCATACACGGCTGGCTTAGCTATGGGTGGAAACCTAACTAAAGCAGGGCGTGAATCATTACGTGTTGCTGGTGTATTTAAGTCTATACAAGCTCAGAAGATTCGTAACTTAATGGACCCCTACACTACACACGATGCTTACATGAAGTTCTTAGACCAACACAAAGATGTTAAGAAGGTGTTGTTTGAGAGTGTTACTGGTGGTGTTGAACGTAGTGGTGATCGCTTTGGTATAGACCCAAACGCTAAGTGGTTTCAGAACGTAGAAAGTATGACTACCGCTATGAGTAGATTAACAGGTGTTCGCATACAAGATACATTCACTAAGTCACAGATGTTTATGACTGAGATGGACAAGTACCTACGGCTTAAGAAAGACAAGACGCTTAAAGAAGTACTAGAGCAAGGAGACTTTGACGCTATAGATGATAGCGTTATAGGAAATGCTTTAGATAATACTATGAAGTCTGTTTATGCTAAGGATTATACTACAGATGATCAACTCTTAGGTGAGGCAGCTAAACTAGTAGAGAAGTTCTCTGGTATACCAGTAGTAGGTACTATACTTCCGTTTGGTAGGTTCTTCAATAATACAATAGCTACCGCTTATCAGTGGAGTGCTGGTGGCGCTGTTGAAGCTATGTCAGCTATTGTTAGGTCAGAGAAGCGTAGCATAGAGACAGTAGAAGCTGCAGCACGTAGCTTAGTTGGTATGACATCCATTGGTCTTGCTATGCAGTTCGATAAAGAAAAGCAAAAGAAAGGCTTAGCTTACAATGAGTTAGACGTAGGTGGTGGCACTATTGTAGATGCTAAGAACACTTTCCCTTTCTCTGTATTCCTAGCTGCTGGACGTATAGGAAACTTGATTGACCAAGGTGAGAACGTACCACCAGAGCTTCTACAGGAGATGGGTACTCAGCTTGCCGTTGGTCAGTTTGCTCGTGATGCACAGTTTGGTAATGACATAAACAATATTATGGATGTACTTGTGAACCAAGAAGAAGGCGCTCGTAAAGCTTCCTTTATGGCTCTAGGTAAGATAACAGGTAACTTCACTGCAGGTTTCACTAGACCCCTTGACGCTGTTAATAAAATTACTGGGTTCATAACGGACACAGATGCAGCTAAGGATGTACGCCAGGCAAAGGGTGGCGCTGTGTTCACGCAGAGTGCTACTAAATACTTTGATAACATTCTTGAAGCCTTCACAGACAAGGCTGAGAGCATTACAGGAGAAGAGTTGCGTGTTGCTACACGAGAGGGTCCACTACAAGACGCCAATCCTATATCTCGTATATTCGGTATTACTGTAAAGCCAGCTAGAACAGCTACAGAAATGGTGTACTCTATGTCTGAGATGCAGCCTTGGACTGCCAGTGAGAGATCAAAGCTACCTGAGTATGATAAAGTATTTAACACAAACATAGCACCCATACTAGAGCTTCAGATGCAACACCTTGTGAGTAGTAAGCTGTTTAAATCTGCTGGCCTCTCAGAGAAGAGGATCATGCTAAAAGAAACTCTATCTAAAGTAAAGGGTGATGTAAGAGAAGTCATTAGTAAATATGGCACTCAAGAAGAGGGTATATTAGCTATTAGACGTAAGGCTATGAGTACAGGTTCAAAGAACCACAGAGACATTGCTATAAGAGCTATGAGAGATAAGTTTAACTTCTCTGGGTCTATACAAGATATGTCCTACTCAGAGTTGCAGTACTTCATGGACTACATAGACTTGTTAAAAGATATATACGAGTAGACAAAGAAGAGGGGCCATTCGGCCCCTTTTGCTTTTATAGACCTTCTTAAATAGCTCTGTCTGACTCAAACGTGTAGAGGCTCTTTATGATAGTAGCCTTTGTATCTTCACAGACAGAGGCACTCTTACTTAGGTTCTCCTTTGCAGGTATGACCTGTAAGTTACCACTCCAGTGTGGCCCACCATCATTGAGAGGCCACATATGATCTACATGGTG
>Ga0209815_1001530_pt1 | contig 15063 bp, 23 predicted proteins | sample CoawatmetaG00DNA_FD_187507 | JGI IMG/M metagenome (GOLD analysis project Ga0209815, IMG submission 187507) | Marine microbial communities from the West Antarctic Peninsula - Coastal water metaG002-DNA (SPAdes) (version 2) | ecosystem: Environmental > Aquatic > Marine > Coastal ...
CACCAATGCTCTCCCAAAGGATAGGAGTAAGGAATACACACTGACGGAAGGCTGTGTTCTCAGGGAACTCCTTCTTGGAGCTCTCTTTCAACCATTTGTAGGTTGTGGCTGTGCAAGCCTGCTGTGTGCTGCCATAAGGCAACGTCATCACAGGAGCCTTCGTCAGGCTGCGTGGCATAGAGTCACCGAGCAACCACAGCCAGTTCTGAGCTGCTGGATCGTCGGAAGCCTTGAGCTTAGCGTAACACACATCAGCAACGCGCTGGTAGATGTCGGCTGGTAGGTCTGACGGAACGAGGTTCACGGCTGATCCACCTACGCTGTCACGGAGCATAGCAGAGAAGTGCTGGAGACCGTTACAGCTACCGTCGAGGCCCACTGGGAGGTGGGATACGAAGTCGCGGTGGTCATCCATGTCCATTGCATCACAGAACTCAAAGCACCATGCTAGGAACTGGAACGGCTTGTCTGCAGATGTCCACACACCACGGTTAGCGATGGGGTCTGAGCCAGCGGCAAACCACTTAGCTGCGTTATCATACATGTACTGAACTCGGTCATCGTATGATGCTTTGTCATAGCCGAGCTTGTTAGCTCCGTTGACCATGAACCAGTGAAAGCCGTCTGCACCCAGAGGCTTGCCCTCAGCGAACTCAATGAGTCCCTTGCTTTGGTCAGTACCCTGTGGGTTAAGTCCAGAAGCTGTAGCGTAAACCCGTCCACGAAAATCGGTCTGATAAACGTAAAAGAACACATCGTGAACAGACAACTCATTAGCTAGACGCATAGTACGCATCAGTGCGAGGTTCTTGGAACGGCGTTCGCGTTCCATAGTGTGCAACAGACGCATCTGTCCTTTCCAGTCCATGAATGCTTCACGCATTTCGGAACCCTCTGGGAGCATGTCCGGGGTCATATCCGGGGACAGGGGACACTCAGGGAACTCAAGAGGCTCGGAGCGAGGCATCCCGCACTCTAGGTTGTTCTTCCAGATGTACTTCATGGTATCGTGGATACGAGCGTTAACACGCCAGCCTGTGCGCTGCATAGCATTGATAGCAGATAGCACCTGTGGCATGTCTGCGTTCTTGTAAGCCTGCACACGATCACGCTCTGTGTAGTTAGACTTGATGAGGTGTGTGCGACTGCGTAGCTCAGGGCTGTAGAAGCCGCCGTCTGTATTGGATACCCAATCCATAGGTGGGATCAGGCAAGGCATACGGTCAGGGCTCACGATCTCTACTGCTGCGTCATGCTTCTCAATCCACTTGATACAAACCTCTGTGGGAGTGAGGTGCACTGACTTGCGCTTACGGCGATCAGTACGATCTTCGCGCTGCACGAGGTCTGTGACTTCCATGATTAAGGACAGGATAACTGCACCGACTGTGAACTTATCTTTCTCAGACCAGTCAGCCCAAGTCAATCCCTTATCTTCGCCCTTAGCCTTGAGTACGTTACGCTTGTGCTTGTAGTTCACGAGGTTCTTGTTCTGGAAGTCGCGGAGCAGGCTGTCGTAGTATTCCTTGTGCTCTGTCTCGAAGTGCACGAAACGTAGCTCATCCTCACAACGAGCACCAATCTGTACGCACACTGGCGTAACTGTTGTATTGGGGACGTAGAAGGAGTTAATGATAGTGCGGAGCGCCAACAGTGCGATCTTGTCTGTGTCGATGGTATCCATGAGCTTAGCGCCCTTGGAACGACGACGACCATCAGGGTGCTTACCGTCGAGGTAGAGCTTGATGTGGTCAGACACAGTTAGTACATAGTGCCGCAGCAGGGTGCTACCCGCTGAGGATTCTTCGTTACGTGAGGCATGAGCAGCCTCTTGTTGGCTACGGTAACGCTCTACGCCACGATAGATCATATCATGTTCGTGCTCTAATTGGTCTTGGATCGTAGCCATTGGGTCATCCTTTAAGTGCGGCCCTCTTCTTTCGGGCCTTTGCATTAGTAGCTAATCGCTTCTCTTCGGAGGTTTTATGCGTTGGATGAAACAAACCTCCGTGTTGTGGGTCTGTGTGCTTATTCCAGTAGTCCATCAGATTCTGGAGGAACCTGAGCTCCTCTCCCTTACCGCAGCGTCGGGCTAGATTGAATATCTTGCCTTCCATACCGTTGCAGTTCAAGCAGAGTACATCACGAAGGTAGCCTGTCTGGTGATCGTGATCCAGAGCAGGCTTCTTCTTCCCGCCCTTCATGCTTCCTTGGCACAAAGGGCATATGTACTTCTGCTGTCCAAGCAGCTTAGCCCTTACTGGGGCTATCTGTGCTGTTGTGAGTCTCTTCATCTTGTAAGGCTCCCCATGATACAGGAAACAGTTCCCGCATCTTACTACTGATTTGGTCAGCAACCAATCGTGATTCGTACTGTGTGTCAGTGGCGCACCGCAAGCGGCACATGTCAGAGAAGGCGTCAAGCGATCCGCTCCAATACCACTGGGTCATCATAGTAGCGGGCAGGATTATACGTGCTTGCTCAGGGCTGATGCCTTGCTGTAGCATCTTCTTGTACCGCTGTAGCGACTCCTGATTGCCGTAGTTGCAATAGGAGGTAGGGAAGTACTGCGACTTAGCAGTACCGCCGCTACCCTGCTTCTTGTCATCACTTGCGGACCTCCAGAGAGGGGGGGTATAGAAAGTAGGGTCAGTAGAGATATAACGCCGTGACTCTTCATTCCAACGCAAGAACTTATGCTTCACGAGCTGCCGAGCTACGAACACTGGAGCAGAGATATGAAACGAAGCGAACGCATGACCGAAGGGTGACAAGTGTTTATGCTTAGCGAGGTACTTGATTAGACCTGTATCGGACTCAGCATCAAACACTTCGCGCTTCTTACCAAAAGAGACCCGTGCTGCGTTGACCACAGAGAGATCGCTCCCCATGTGGTCAATGTAACTCGCAACGATCATTCGCAGGTCTTCTTTCCTGTGGCTGGGTCATAGAAACATGCTGCGCCTTCTTCAACGAAGTCATTGTTCTCTTCCGGTAATTCCTCAACAGCCACATCCTCAGATGCAGAGGCATTGAAGATACCGTAGCGCTTGCCTGCTACACGGAATGTAGTACAACCGGAGGAGCCGCCATCGTATGCTGCCATGTAGACGTCCTTGAACTCTTCCCATGTCACGTCAGAACCGACGTTACAGGTCTTAGAGCACGCAGAGTCAACGTACTTGGATGCTAGGTTCAGAACAGCTACGTGGGCCATGACTGGTAGGTCATCTGCCTTAGCGCCCTCTACACCCCATTCACGATAACCGTAGTCATCTACGCGCTCAATGATAGGACCGTCGAAGGTCTGGATGGTACGGTCGAAGCCATACGAGAACACTGGTTCGATACCAGAGGACACGTTGTCGGCGCTGAGGCTGATAGTGCCTGTTGGTGCGATGGACAGCAAGTGGCTGTTACGCAGACCGTAGCGTCGGATCAGTTCTCTGATCTCTTCTGGCAATGTAAGCGCGAACTCACTTTCGAGTAGCTTCTCGTCGTACAGCGGGAATGCACCCTTCTCAATGGCGAGTGCCACGGATGATTCATAGCATGTATCACGCAGTACTGTCATGATCTCTTCGAGTACCTCTAGGAAGGCAGGAGAGCCGTATGGGTGGCCGAGAGACTCAATGGCGTTAGCTACACCAGTCAGACCCAGACCCATACGCCGTTTGGACTTAGCTTCGAGCTCTTGTGCTTCCAGTGGGAACACAGCACGATCAACTACGTTATCCATTGCACGAACTACGTGTGGGATGTCTTCCTTGAACATCTGGTAGTTGAAGTGGCGTTCACCAGTGCGATGAGTAGCGATGTACTTCACGCAGTTGAATGAACCAAGTAGGCACGCACCGTTAGGTGGCAGAGGTTGCTCACCACATGGGTTCGTAGCTGCGATTGTCTCGCAGTACCATAAGTTGTTCTTTTGGTTAATACGATCCATGAACAGAATTCCCGGTTCCGCCCAATCCCATGTACTACGCAGGATGTCGTCCCAGAGAGCACGAGCGTCGATTGTATCGTACACACGATTTTCAAAGACTAGATCGAACTCAGTACCGTCTTTAACAGCCTGCATGAACGCATCAGTTACACCTACGGATAGGTTGAACTGTGTCAGGGTAGTTGTGTTGTTCTTGACCTTAATGAACTCAGCGATGTCAGGGTGGTCAACACGCAGGACGCCCATCTGAGCGCCTCGTCGGTGGCCTGCTGAAGCGATTGTCTTACATACTGCATCGAAGATACCCATGAAGCTCATAGGGCCGCTAGAGCGGCTGTCCAAGCCCTTAATGAGAGCACCCTTTGGACGCAGGGTAGAGAAGTCATAGCCGATACCGCCACCTAGCTGCATAGTCTTAGCAGCTTCTCGTGCAGCGTTCATGATACCGTCCATTGAGTCTTCGATCTTCAGAGACACAAAGCAGTTGTATGGTGTGACACGACGAGGTGCACCCATAGCTGCCTGTACTCGACCTGCTGCTAGGAAGCGCATGTCGTACAGGATGCTGCGGAATGCCTCGAAGTGCTCAGGGCCATCACGTAGCGCTTCGGCTACCCGTGTCTGGCTTGCCTTGAAGTCTTCGCCTTTCGAGCGATACTTCATAGCATGAATCTCTTCACTGATACCGATCTTTGGTCCGTATGTATTTACTTCTGAGTTCTTCATCGGTTATCACCGCTTCCTTTAATTACACCGCGTTCTTCGCGGCTGTTTAACTTCTCAACATTCGTTTCTAGTACACCATCCAGAGTACTACCGTAGTAGTTAGCCAGTGCTGTGGCGTAGAACACCACATCACCTAGCTCCTTAATGATTTCAGCATTTGAAAACCGTGTATCGTCTCGTATTAGTTTCTTTATCTTCTCTGCTACCTCTCCAGCCTCTCCTACGAGGCCGAGGGTGTTTTCTACTAGGCGATCCTGACCTTCTGTCATGATCTTACCTTCGACCCATACACTGTATCTGTGCGTGTTCACTTCATCTCTCCTAGCCATTTGATTACGTCTGTTTGATCGGGTGTGCGGCGCATCCATAGTAGCTGCATATCAGATACCATGTGTAGCGCATAGAAGGTTAGCCGACCGTCGCGGTAGTCATGCCACGGGTACGACGATTCCTTGAATAGCTTCTTGATTAGCTCAAAGCATTCGAGGTCTGTCTTGCAGTCTTCTAACAGCTTGAACGCTGCTATCGGTCCTACCTTCTTGTCTTTGTCGTCTACAGTCATGTGTGGTAGACCAGCGATGTTGTCTGCTGTGTCACCCATGAGTAACTGAGCCCAGAAAAAGGATGTGCCCCAGCCTGTGAGCTTAGCGGACTTCTTACTGCGGTCAACCCAGATGGAACCGAAAGGATCGTCTACGTCTACGATGCACTCGTCATCGAAGTCCCAGTGCAATCCCGGCACCATGCGGAGGTCTTTGTCCTTAGACACGATGACACTGAGGTTGCTATCTACTGCGTTGTAGTTAGCCTGTGCCATACCGTCGTCAGCCTCTTGATAGAGGTGTACGATGCTAGGGAGCTCCTCACCGATGTATGATCGGATCGTCTGTAGATGCTCAGGCTTCTCCTTGCCGTCGCGGTTGGCTTGGTAGCCCTTGGTTAGTGCTAGTGCATCCCTGTTGCCCTTGTTAGAGCCACTAGGTGTGATGTGGGCGACATAGCTAGTGGAGCCAGTCATACGCATCAGGTGTGTCAGAGCTTGACGCAGGTTGTACTTCATGTCGTCTAGGGAGCGCCGTGGCTGTGTGCCATCGAGCTCGTCTTTGGATTCTGCTGATACTTGATAGCAAGTGAAGTCAGCGTCGATATGAGCAACACGCCCTTGAACAGGCTCTGGGTACGTGTTCTCCTTGACCTGACCAACAAGATCATCGCTGGACAGGCCGAAGGATGCTAGGCTCACGCTAGGCCGAGAGCCGCGAGTGGGTCTTCGTCTGCAACTACTGCTACAGGAGCAGGGGCAGGGGCTACAGGAGCAGGAGGAGCCATGAGCTCAGCTACTGTACCACCCATCACCAAAGCCTCCAGAGGAGAGCCCATGAAGTTAGAGGCTGACATGCAGAGCTCTTGGATGAAGTTCTTAGACTTCGTTACCTGCTTACCTTCGATCTCACGAGTGTACTCACCATCAATGAAGATGGTGTCCCACTGCTCAGTGGAAGGCGTGTTCCACAACAACAACTGCAATTCCTGTGTGGCTTCTGGAACCGCTAGGATGTTAGTGTCGTTAGTGATCGGATCAGTAGTAGCTGGCTGACCGATGTCCCATACATCAGACTTGAGGTTAGCGTACGTCTTAGTGCCATCCTTGGACTTGTTGTGTGATACCTTAACCAAGAAGCCCTCACCGAGCATCTGAGCCATATGCTTGATGTCGTTACGACCGTACGTCATCTTCTGCAACAACTTATAGAAGTTAGACTTCTCGTTGTTAGAGATAGTAGATGTAATCCGGATGAGGTTAGTGCGTGTCTTCTGCTCACCATCAGCTTCATAAGTAGTGGTGTGCTTAGGACCATTGAGTTCAAAGGTCAGACGTACTTCATGAGTGTCTGGCTTCTCTACACCTTGGAAGGCTCGTTGTGGTTGCTTACCTACTTCAATGTAGGATACGAATCGTGCAGTAGTGAATCCTGCAGGGGCTACTTCACGTACAAACCCAGTTGATACTGTGGTTTGGTCAGTTACTGCTGCTGCTGCTGTGATTTGGTCCATTAGGTTAGTCATGTGTTACTCTCCAGTAATTGTTTGATATTGTCTTATGGTTCATAGTGGATGGTTAAGGATTCCAATGATGTAATTCTAACATATTGTTACCTATTTCCACGTCTACAGGGAAAGGTACTGGGCAGTCAATACCGAAGAAGTGCTTCAGTAACTGCGGTACGCTCTCCATGATGTGCTTAGCTGCGCCGAGCACCTCATCTGCTACGTCTGGATGAAGATCAAACCATACGCAGTCATGTACTGTGTTAACTAGGAAGGCTTTACCATCCCAGTTGCTTTTCTTATTGAAGTATCGGAATAACACTCCGAGTATCATCTGTACGATCTCACCGCCTGTCCCCTGTGTGGGGTAGTTCTTGATCTCCGGTGGGGAGAATGTATCGTCGATACCGCGTTCCTTCATGAACTTCGGAGCGTCCCATGAGCGCCAGCCGTACAGCGTTCCGGTGGGTGCCTGCCATGTGCCCTTGCGGTACACACGGTATCCTCTGTCTGGATCACGAAATGGTTCTGCGGTAGCGTTGATCTCTTTCTCTACGTCTTTGTGGAAAGTCTCTACCTTCGGATACATCTTTTCCTCGACGTTAATCATCTCCTTGACCTTCTCGACCGTCATGTTAGCGGACAGTGCGATTGTACTCGCCCCTGCTCCGTAAGCACGCTGGAATGAAAAGACCTTGCACTCAGTACGAAAGACTTTCCATACTGCATTGTTGATGTGGTCTTCGTTCTTACACCATTCAAGAGCTTCGTCGTATGTCACGCCTTCACGGGCTGCAACTCGTACGCAGTGGAAGTCTACCTTGGATAAGAGGTCAGATACTAGCTTAGGATCACCTGATAAGAAGCCCATGACCACAACCTCTAGCTGGCTGTAGTCAATCTCTGCCATCTTACCGCCCTCGAACCTACTAACGAACATAGCCTTGATCGTGGATTTATCACCACGGGGGATGTTCTGCATGTTAGGGTTGGATGCACTGAGACGGCTTGTCACAGTGCTGGTGTGGTTTAGGGCATGGTGGATGATGTGGTCTCTGGGCTGCACACAGGTGAGCATACCCTTCATGTCGCCTTTGTTGTCTGTAGTGACGTAATACGTGCCTATCTCCTTGTCTAGCGTCGTCTTGCGGCTCATTGCCTTCAAGAACGGTACGTCTAGGTTGCCGAGTAGGATCACGGTGTCTTTGTCGGTGGAGTAGATCGGGCCATCCTTACCGTCTGTGAGCGTAGACTTGTCGATGTCAAGCGACTTAGCATCAACGTATCCCGGTAATGCATGGAAGAAGTCTTGATACTTGACCTTCAACTCTCCGGGGACGTCTACGTTCTTGTACTTCTGCTCACCCTTCTTCTTGCCTGACAGGTACAGCACAGGCTCACCGTCCTTGAGCACAGCTTGCTTCTCGACTGCCTTGAGCCGAGCTAGTTCACCAGTGTTCTCGTCGAGGTAGGTGGTCTGCTTCTTGTACTTAATGATACCACCGTAGATCAGGACTGACTTGTGGATCACAGAGTTCCATGAGAACCCTACCTCGTCTGGTATGACTGCAGTGTACTCGTTGAGCTCAACAGTAGCCTCAGCTAATGCAGCGTTCAGGCTCTTCAGGTCAGAGGCTGCGCGCTTCATGTCCACCTTGATGCCGTTGTACTCCATCTCTGTGGTGGCTGCTAGTGCATCCATACGCACTTGGATCATCTTCAGCATACCCATTTCGGTAGCTTCCTTGACCTGTCCGAGATAGATGAGCTCTGTGTTTCCGATGTCACCGGAGTTACGGCCCTCATCCTCAGTACCTATGAGGTAGTCCAGCACCATGTCTTGATCCATGTCTGCTGTCTGCACCCCTGCCTTCCAGAGCTCCTTCATGCCGTCGATCTTCTTGCGTCCACCGTATGACTCAATAATCTGATCCATACTGTTCATGTGAAAGCGGCGATCCTGTGCCCTCAAGAGGTATTCGGCATACTGTGTGCACCAGATACGTCCCCCACGCCTGTAGTACCCCTGTACGTTGCTCTCAGAGGCTACTAGCTCGTATAGCAGGTCGAACTTGATGTTGTGTCCGACTAGAACGTCTACATCGTCAGCAATAACCAGATGATTATCACCACTCCTGCCTGTGTGGAAACTTGCACTACAATGTCCATCGCCTTCCTTCTTCCATCCACGTGCTACTACGAAGTTAAGAGGATCGAATGGATTAGCTGTGCGTCGATGTGACTTGTGGATTTGTGTCTCTTCGTCGAAGATTAGATAAGCCATTCGATTTCCTTTATCGTCTTGAGTTCAACTCCATGAGCAGGTCCACTGGAACCTGCATGTCTGCTGCCTTGAGCATCCGGTAATAACGCTCTAGGACGTATGTGCTATAGTCGGCCATTGTCTGATTTCCTTTCTTCTTTGATGTGTAGCTCTTTGAGCAGTTGTGCGTAGTGCATGACCTTATCCAAGTCCTGCGTCCCGCCTTTAGTTTTCCACCGTGTGATGTACTTAACGATGTTGCCTTCAAAGAAGTTGAGACCATTAGCAAAGATGTACTCAACGGGCTGGATGCCCTTATCTTTGTAGTGATCCCCCCCTACTTGGCTGTCTAGGGCACTCATGTGATATGCCCTAGCTGGATCACCAAGCTATCGAAGATAGGTGTGCGTCGGTTGTTGTCGCGCTCTACATAAGCGAACATAACCTGTGCTGGCTCTCCGTCGTAACCCTTGATGCCTGAGAAGTCAGAGCCGATACGATCATCACCGAAGAACGCACCATTGACCACAAAACGGTCATTGTTGAAGCGGCAGATGTTATGCTTGTCGCCCATGCGGTACAGGTGGATGTAATCCTTGACCTGATTGATACGCTTGGCAACGTGGCCCTTCATAGCTGCCTCTGAGGTAGCAACGCCTACGCCGTGCTCATACAAGATGTTAGCCCCGTACACCGAGTGGATGTGGTGGCTACCCTCCGGGATGAAGAACTCAGCATCAATGCCGTACGCCTCTGTGAGCATCTTCACAGCGTTGTAGAGAGGCCATGAGAGGTGCTCACGCCCCGGCATGAACATAGACAAGCCGTGACCGTCGTGGTCGTGGTTGCCTGTGACCATAATGACGTCCATTGGTACACCGAACAAAGCGAGATGCTTGATTACCTTATTGAACAAGATGTCGATGGACATTTCGATCTGCTGTGCAGTACCGATGTCGCATCCTCGACCTGAGTTCTCATGCTTCTTGTCGCTCTCAATTACATCACCCAGAACAGCTAGGATGATCTTCTCTACCTTATAGCCCTGCTGCTGGTAGCTCCGGATACGCATAGCTGCTACCCTGATCCACTCTTCTACACGACGAACAGCGACTTGACTGTCATAGCCGTCCATGAGCTTACCGATCTGGAGGTCCGAGAACAGTAGCTCAATCGTGATACCACGCCCATTAGGCTGAGGGGGCATGTACGGCATAGGCCAGCTAGGCTCAACGACTGACACAGCCTGTGCGATAGCCTGCAACGTGTCTGACTTGCTAATGATAGCATCGCCATTGGCGCGGAGTTCACGGGTCAGCTTGTTGTTGCGGTTAGTGAGGTTGCGGTTGGTACGTGATAGCTCGAAGTTATCCATGCTATCTGTGAGGACAGGATCAGCGTCTTCATTGATCCATGTCTGTAGGTTCTGACGTGTAACCTTATCGCGGTCAAATCCCTTGTCTTCGTTCATGAACTTAGCCGCCAGTGTTAGGTTGCCGTGGGCGGATGCCACATAATCTGCGATATTCTCCTGTGCCCATTGATTGCGCTTACCCATAAATGATCTCCAATTCCGGTTGTTCGTTAACCATATCAGCGATGTCATCAGGGGTTTCAATTACCCAGATAGTAGGCTGATCGTGCATGTTGATCGCTGTGAGTTCCATCTCTGGAACATACAACGCAGATGTCATGAAGGAAGGGTTGATAGCCCCATCAGTGACACCACCGTTCTTGCAAGACTTAGTAATTTTAATCATCATTTTATTCATCCATCATTACTGGCACATCATCAAAACGTGCTATTTGTGGTTTGAAGTTAACAGGACAGCGCGGATCACCCGCCTTGCCCTCACGACGTAACTTGTTCTTAGGTAGACCGAGATAGCGTAAGCCACCGAGATTAGGGTCATTACTGGCCCCAATCATTAGCTGGAAGTCACATGCGCCTTGCTTACCCGTCTTGCTGTCTTTCAACATACCAAGCGTGGGGTATTGCAGACCATCTCCTTCGTTGCTGATCTGTGACGTAGCCATCCCGATCATATCGTACTTAACTCCAAGCTCACGAGCCCAGTCATACATCGCTTCGAGACCTAAGTCAGTCCGCGATGCATCACTGAAGCCCTTGATCTTGTCGATCATGTCATAGATCACGATACCCGTATCATTGGAGCGGATGATATTCTCAACCGCATAGGTATCTAGCCCGTGGATGTCTACAATCCGTATTCGATGGAGGTCTCCAACGATCTTAGTGTACTCATCCGCTAGGCTTTTACCGCTGTCCCGCAAGGCACGCATCTCTGACATGGTGAGACCGAGTGCTGCTTGGATCAGTCGCAGATAGATGGACTCTCCTTTACCCTCATTGTTGAGCCACAGGACATTACGCCCTGTCTCTAGCTGGGAGGCCATGAAGGATACCTCGGAAGCAATGAATGTCGTCTTTCCTTTATCCGGACGCCCGGCAATGATACCGAAGTCTCCGGGGAGAAGATTACGCATACTCTCATTAAGACAATCCAAGCGCCAGCGAATGCCGACGTCTTCATGCCGTGAGTCCAGTAGCGAGTTAACATCCACTTTGATGTAGTCCAATGCCTTGATGTTAGCGTCGAGCTCAAAACTAGAGGCGATGCTATTGATCTCAGCATGGATATTAGGCACTTCGCCTTCGTCCCATCGTGATAGGACTGTAGCTAATTCTGTGCCCAATCGTAACTCCAGCATCGACTGCATGATGCCGCTGCGTGTTTCATCGTTTACATCCTCCCTGATACGTTCAATGATGCCTGAGTAGGCTTGCATCTGCTCCTGTGATAGCTTGGGATGCAGTGCTCTAAAGACGGGCATGAAGTCCGTCATGTCTATGCAGTCTGTCTCCGGCATACGTTCAAAGAACGATCCGAAATCTGACAGCAGTGCATTCGTCTGCGGATCGAGTGCTGCTTTAGGCACCCGATTCTTGATCTTGAAGTACTCTTCGCGGTACTTCATGATGCGCAGGAGTGATAGATCAATCAATCGTCACGACCGTACTTGGCTTCCATACGACCCTCCTCGAAGCCATCTTCATAACCTGAGTCATAACCTGAGTCATAACCAATGTCAAAGCCCTCGTCGCGGCCTGCACTAGTGCCATCCTCGAAACCCTCGTCATATGTAGGTAATCCATCAAGGAAGTCCCCTAGGATACAAGATAAGCGAGGGCCGAACATGGTTGTAGAGTGGTCTACATCAAAGCCCTCGATGCCGAGGATGTCGAGAAGTGCATAGATATCATACTGATCGTTCATTTTGTTCTCCAATTAGTCTTTTGATTTCTGTTATTGAGATATTCTTAGGATCGTCGTCTGTTCTGATCCTGCTTAGGCTAGTATCGTACAGGGCCATTCGCTTCCTGAGCTTCAGCCACGCTGCGTCTCCTGCTTTGTCTCCGTCTGTCCAGCAGATGATGTCTGGATACTTGCCGATATGCGCTGCGGCGGTTGTAGATATACTCGTTCCAAGGATTGCAATGCTGCTAAATCCGCTGCGAAACACTTTAATTGCCGATAGGATGTCCTCGCATATGACGACGGGGCCACCTTCGCCCACACTGGACTCCCAGATTTCCTGATCCATACTCCCTGATCTGATATACTTAGGTAGTTCTTTGAAGACCGCCCTTGCAATGAAACCTCCGCTAAGCGGTATAAGAACTCTTCTAGTTTTCGGATCGTATTTGAAACCGTATACATTAGTTGCCTCCTCTGGTGTTAAACCTGTCCTGAGAGTCCATAGGAGCGCCTCTGAGGGCACACCTTCCTCTGTGAGCCCCTGACACCGCTTAGGGATGCTACGGGCCTCCTTGAGCTCCTCTGTGGCTGCACGCGCTGCTAGTATCTCAGCAGCACTGCGTGGGCCATGCGGGATGAACTCCTGCTCACCACATCTAAAGCAATACAGGCTGATTCCTGCATTGCTGTGGTTGATACGAGCGGCTGGCGATGAGCCGCAATGCTGTACCTTACGACTCGCGCCGTATGGTATAGCCTTAGCCATCGTCTGCCAGTCCATTACACAGCGTCGTAGTTAGCAGCGTAATCTTCCTTGCTAATTACGTCGAACTCAACGTAATCCTCACCAGCCTGCACCAATACTAGGTCGTGGCGTGGGTCGATGACTTCATCCTGTAGGACTAGCATGTTGTTGTCTGTCACATGGCATTGAAAGCCGTATGAATTACATAGTTTCACGATGGATGTTTTACCCTCTGCGATCTTCATAGGGTACTTGTGCTTTACTGTTAAGATCATTGTTTTCTCCATTTGTTATAGGGGGGGGTAGTGCAAGGCAGACCGCGTGACTGTTATGTCTGGATCGTGTCCATGTTGAGTGCATCAGGTCCGTCTGCCTAGCAGTACCCCCGCCGAAGCGGGGATAGGTTAATTGTTAGCGTCACGCACTGTGCGGTGCATGTCGATCAAGCCGCGAGCAACTGTCTCGATGTTACCGCGAGCGATACCGATGTCATGTAGGTCAGCATCAGACAGCTTGTGCAGTTCAGTGATAGTCGCGTTGATGTTGCGGCGACGGCGCAGGGCTTCTGCGATAGTGGTAATCATGTTAGTCATTAGTTTGTTCCTTTGTTTTATTCAGTTCAGCTTGAATCCAAGCATGATAAGCGGCAGCATAATCGGCATCAGCAACACGAACAGCATCACGAGCAGCCTTACACGCAATGGCGTACGTAGCACAAGCAGCATTACAAGCATCATAAGCAGCATCAGCAGCTGCTTTTAGTTCTTTTAGTTTAGTCATTGTGTTTCCTTTGGTTTAGGTGGCATCATTGTGTCGCATGGGTCATCTTGGTCAGGCATTAGTAAGCTCCTAAGTCGTAGATGAGTGGCAGCAAGATTACTGCTGTTGCGATTGTGCCCATTAGTAGGCCGAGTGTTGCGTTCTTGATGTGAGTGTTCATTCTGTTGTCCTTTGATTAAATAGGTGCTTCACAAGTGAGGCGTACTACAGGGTCAGTTATTACATTCTGATAGAGGTAATTCACCAATGCATTGCAGTATTCGAGGGTGAGTCCTGTATCCATGACATCATACTCACCCATGTAGTCTAGGATCAGATCATACATCTGTTGTCCAATACATTCCTGTTTCGAGAACGTATGTCCACGCTCTGAGGCCCATAGCCTCCAGCGCAGTGATTTGACGCATAGCGCCGATTGATTCTGTCCCGCCTGTCGCATATTCCAACGTACACCATTGGCGGGTGTCAGCAGGCACATGCATGATGCAGTCTTGATCTGAAGTGAACGACAGCGGCTCTACGATCCGGCGGTAGTCGCGTTCGTCCATCATGTAAGAGGATTCCAGCTCGCCATCATAGCAACCGATGCAAGGGATGAAAGCCCCCTTCATTGTCTCCATAGCACGGGCGGTGTCTATGTGACGCATGAACTTAGCAACAGTGTGCACGTCTGTGTCGTTGTCGATTGCGAAAATGATTTTATTAAGCATGGGGGGCTCCTACTAGGTTGAATATCTTCTTACGTGCCACTGTGATGTAGTCGTTGTACCTTTGGATGGAATTCCAGTCACATGCATCCTTTGACAACTCTTGTTGGTGCAGCTTGGAATACGTTTCGAGATTGTCCATCGCCTCGAATAAAGCCTGTGTTTGTTCGTAGGTCATTGATCTACTCCTTTATTAGTTTTGAGCCTTGCACTATGTGCAAAGCGTTATCGGTTTCACGGCGTATATGGTACACCACATCTGAACCTTGAAACTCTGTTACCTCTTGGATAGTACCCCAAAACGTACCCAGTGGATGGTTGTACTGCACACGTCTCATGACCACGCCTCCAATTCGTTCTCAGTGACGTTCACGCCGTTTAGGGATACATGGTAGCCCAAGAGCTGACTACGTGCTGTAGCGGGCCGCACAGTGGCGCTGTGACGGCGCTGAGCGTTAAGGGATGCAGCGAGACGTGCCGCTGTGACTTTGTTGATGAAGATTGCGTGTTCCATTATCTTGATCCTTTTCCATGTTTCTTTGAGAGATATGCCTTGTCAGCATCC
>Ga0209815_1001531_pt1 | contig 15062 bp, 17 predicted proteins | sample CoawatmetaG00DNA_FD_187507 | JGI IMG/M metagenome (GOLD analysis project Ga0209815, IMG submission 187507) | Marine microbial communities from the West Antarctic Peninsula - Coastal water metaG002-DNA (SPAdes) (version 2) | ecosystem: Environmental > Aquatic > Marine > Coastal ...
TTTCTTCAAATTTCATCATTTTTACTTCAATACCATTATTAATGAAATTTTCTGAAATCTTTACTGCATCTATAATTGCATCATTATCTAGTGCTAAATATATAGTTTTTACACCAAAATCAATTATTTTTTTCTGTAAGGTTTTCATTACAGTTTTACCAAATAAAGGTATTGCATTTCTTTTGAATGCCATTGCATCAAATACACCCTCACATAATATAATTGGTTCATCCCAATTAATAAATAAATCAAATCCAATAATATCTTTAGATGTAGGTGAATTACGATATTTCATCTTGCTACTGTAAAAGTCTCTACCTACAAAGAAGTTTAACGTACCATCTGAATCATATGATGGGATGATTATACGATTGGAGTATGAGCCCTCATCACAATACCCAATATTATACTTTAGGATATCACTATCATCAATTCCTCTCTTATATAGATAACTCAAGGAGTGTCGTTTAACGATGCTATCCCCTCCATTCCAGAGAGGTTTAAACTCAGTCGGTAGTTGTACTACATCATTAACCTTTGAATTACTTTTTTTCTTATATCGAGGGGTATCTCCAACCAATTCTCTTAGTTCATCAAAGTGTTTGTGTGGAGCGTTAATCTTTTTAAGTAACTGAAATAGTGTACGTCCACCTGTATTAGATACCCAACAATGCCATTTCTGAGTTTTTATATTAACTTGAAGTTTTTGCTTATGATGGGATACGAATGGACTCCAATACATATACTCATCTAATTTCTTTAACTTAGTTCCATTGTTACCAAGAACTCTATTAAGAAGATTTACTATTTTATTCTGATTCATCTAATAATTCTAATAACTTGTCAAATTCTAAGACTGCATAAGTCTTTGATCTGTTTCTTTTAAATATAACTAAAGGTGTGTGTTTACCACTATTTCCTTCAGCTTGTTCTAACGATGACCATATATTAAGTTTCTCTTGATTCTTACATTCTACACTATATGGAAATAGTTTACGAGCTGCTGGGGATAATAAGATATCTTCTCCGCTATCACCCATAGTAATCGAGCGCACATCATCTTGTTCTAATTGATTAAACTTTTCAAGGATTAAGTCTCTGACGCTGTTTTGTAACCGTTTACCCTTGTTCTTTGCTGAACGGGATTTCATCTATATATTATTCTTTTCTTTTGGTTTTATAATAGAACCTATTATAATTATGTTGGTAAAATGTCAAATTACATTTTATTTTTTTACAACCATTTACTCAATTCTTTACGAGCAAACTTCTCTGCTTTTTCTTCCCATTTATTATCATCGTGTGGGTCTAATCCGTGATATGTAGCCATAGTACCTGCTTGAGTATATTTTTTAATGTATTTTTTTACACCCAATCTTTTAGCGTCAAGAGCATGTCCAATTTCGTGTAATACAGTTAACAAAAATTGTTTAACAGATTTATACATAGGTCTTATAGTGATTAAATCTTTTTCAGGAACATATTCACCGTAAGTTTTACCACTACCTACCTTTAATTTAGATTTTAATCCGTAAGCTTTAATTATTTCAGATGCTTCATCTTGAAAATCAACTCGTTCTAATAAAGGTTTCATCTTTAACATCGTATAACCAGTAGACTTGAGTATAGCTTTTTCTAATGATTTCTTTTTAGCTTCCCATTCTTCTGGTTTAATAAAACCTGTAGTACCTTTCATACCCTTTACATTGGATGTTACTGAAGCTTCACTTATATTATCAATAACCTTGATTACCCTTTCATCAAATGGTGTAGGTAAATCATTAATTGGAAAATAACCCCAATCCTTGTGTTCACTATTAATATGAGCTGTAAATCTTTTATTACCATTACACATAAATATATTAAAATCTGAACCATTTTTCTTTTTTGCTTTATGTGAAAACTTAATGGGTGTGTTTAGTATAATTTGAGTTTCCTCTGTAAATTCTCTATACGCACCTTCTTCTGGTGTTTCATTAATATGAATATGACCTTTAGGTATTCCCCACCTACCTTCATTATTTTGACAACATAATAAAGTATCATTAAAAAAATAAGCTATACCAGCTACATTTTTTGAATCTTTATTTTCAAGTAACTTTTTTAATTTAATCACTATCTAGTGCCCCATTGTGTGGTTTTCTTACCAGCTTGTTTAGCCAACCACTTCTTATGTTGTTTAGCAGTTCTACCTTCAGTAGACCACTTTTCATTTAAAAGTGCTTTTTTGCGTTTTCTTTGTTTTGCTCCACTATTTGGCATCTTTTTTGCCTCCCATTACTTTTTCTACTCCAGCTATTCCAAAACAACCCAATGTAATATATAGAAAACTATTATACACAAAATCGTTTATGGGTAAATCCATACCCATATAGCCTGTTATTAAATCTGTAATACTATACATAGTCATTACAGCAAATGACATAAAACCTATTATTGTTTTTTCATTAAAACCATTATCATCTTTGAAAATGTCTTTGAATGCCATTTTTGTCTCCTATTTACCATTTTCTACAAGACCAATATCTTGCTTTATGTCTTGGGCCTGGTGTATCACAGTTCATACGGGCTCTAAATGATTTACGAGCGGCTGGATTATCTTTGCGAATCCTCATCGTTCCACCCTTAGCATCTCCACCTTGACCAAAGTTAACTTTAACTACATTACCTTTATCATTCTTTACATAAACTTTGAATTTTTTAGCATCACCTTGCATTGGTTTACCAAGTTTTACTTTTCTTCCTTGATATTCGGCTTCTTTTAAATTATCATCTCTATCAACTTCTATTGTGTATCCACAACTTTCATTTTGATTTTCCCAATAGATATCGTAAACTTCTTTAACACAATTAGGAACTTGTTTACCACCTTTATCTTTCATTCCTACTTGTTTATATCCAACCCAACACGTTCCTCTAGCTTCATTCGTAGACTCTTTCTTGGATTTGTTTCCCCAATTCTTTGCACCGACTTTACGACACTTAACTAATGCGCCTGATGCGTATGCTGAAGGCCAAACATCATAACGAGATTTTACTTTACTATAACAAGCATCTTTCTTTTCATAGATGTGTTCTGATACTTTAGCACACTCATCGTGTTGACAATACTTCATCTTATTCTCCGCTTTCGTTTTAACTCTAATTGGTTTTTTACCACCACCTCTCGTTGAATCAGTTCCACCACGATTGGCTTTGTTTTGAGCCGCTCTTTTTCTACGAGTAGCACTTGTTTTCTGTTTCTTACTCATACCACGAGCTTTAGAAGCAGGAACACATTTTGCATATCCCCTTTTCTTACCACTTGTTCCACACGCTGGATGTTTACCTGATTTATCTTTCTTACCGATATTCACCCATTTATCAGAAAACCATTTTTTTAAATTTTCATTGGTAATATTTCCACAATGAATACAAGTGTTGTCAGCAATAACTCTTTCTGCTAAATTTTTTTTTATCATCATCATTTCTTTTGATGATAATTTATTTTTTCTTTTTCCGATTTCTCTCGGTTCGTCTACGTGAAATGTTTTCATAATTTATCTCGGTGGTTTTAAATCCCAAGGACCCCAATGTTTATTTTTTAATATATTTAAACCCATCTTCTCTGATGTATACTTATAAAGTTTATACGGGTTAACTGGTATTTTACCTAAATCATAATATTTCTTTTTTGATATTTTAATATCTTTTCCATTACTATAATCCATTACTTGACTACCTTTTTCAATCCAACAATGTCCAAATGGTTTCCCATCTCTTGGTAATATTGCAACACCGTGAACTAATCGATAAGAGTCATCTTTACCAATCATCCATCTACCATTTGCCTCGTAACAATCACCTGCCATTTTATTTCCAATCCCAAAGTTTAATCATATTGTAAGTTATCCCTACACCAATAGTGGGTGTTGTTAATCCAGTATCAGTATTATAAAGAACACCTAACATTGGCCCTATAGAAATTTGATTTCTTGGTGGTCTTATTTTTATTGTTTTACTTTTACCACCCTTTATTCTTAAATTTAAAAATTGATTATCAGGGTAAACAGCTCTAAACTCATATTTATCTAACTGTTCTATCTCAGGTGGCCCAAAATTAATCTCTCCTTCAAAATCAGCAATGGTTTCAGAATCAACTATTTTATTATCTTTAATTCTTAAACCGGTGCGTCCGAACACTTTTATATAACTATCTTGACTTCCAAATTCCTTTAAAAAAGGAACAGTTGAAGACTCCACACTAGCTAACTCCAATTTTAATTCTTCAACTTTTTCAATTAAGTTATCAATTCTTTGTTCGTATTCTTTACTCCAACGAACTATTTCATATAAATCTTGTCCAAGTTTTGACATTAACTTATCTTGTGTATCATTGACAATTTGTAGTTTAGTTGTAATCCTAGCTAAACTATCAATGGCGGTTTCATTTACTTCAATTATTTCATCTTGTCTTGCACTATCGTCTACTAAGAAATCCAGTTCTTGTTTTGCATAATAATATCTAATACTAAAAATACTTAGAACGAATATTACATTTAGTGATATTCCTAATAATGTTTCCTTTGTCATTTCTGTAACTCCTTACTTGCGTAATCTGTTAGAACATTTCATAGCTCTCCACCAATGTTCTAAGTAACTTACATTATTTTCTTTTAAGTGTTTCATCATTAATTAAAAAAGTTTGCATTTATTTTAGTATACTTACTCCATTCTTCAGGGAGGTCAGCTTCATCAAAAATTGCTTCAACTGGACATTCTGGTTCACATGCTCCACAATCAATACATTCAACAGGGTCTATATAAAGTTGTCTACCTTCAGGATTAAATCCGTCTAAATGTACTTCAGCTCCAGCTCCTGTTTTATCATCTGGCCCGTGAATACAATCTACGGGACAAACTTCCACACAAGCTGTATCACAAGTACTAACACACGGTTCTGCTATTATAAACGCCATTACTTTAAATCCTTAGTTGCATCATCAATTGCTTTTCTTAATGCACCACCCAACTCACTACGACTAAATGGAACACCATCTTCTTCTATCTGTAAACCCGTAGCAGATATCTTTGTATCAATCTCACCCATACCTCTACTTGATATTACTTTACCAGTAGTGTTATCTTTGATTAATACATTTAACCTTACTTGGGTTTTTGTCTTTCTTCTATTAAATATACCAACGATACTAAAAGCTTCATTTGGTCTACCGATATAAACTACTTCTGCAGATACAGTAAAGTTTGCATTATTATCTTCAACTAAAAGATAATTACTATCTTGAAACTGTTCTTGTAACAACTCTCTAATACCCATTGTTACCCTATCATCTTTTATACCAATATTTTCACTTGTACCTACAAACTTAGATACAGTTAGTGTTGGTCTAATTAAATCAGCATCAAGAATTGCAGGTATTGGTAGATTTTGAGCTTTAGCTTCTTCTCTAGCTTGTTCCCTACGTTCTTTTGCTGCAGTTTTCATTCTTTCTATTTCTACTTGAGCATTAGCAAATCCCAATAATAATAAAAATAAAAATATTTTTTTCATTATACTCTCCTAACAATTACAATTTTCACATTGACAATTTTCACATTCACAGTTTGGATTATTACACATTTCTTTCTCCTAAAAATAAGTTCCAAATAATATACTGAAACTCTTGTCTCGTTCTCCGTAATCATTAACTACGGTGTTATATCCCATTGAAACTCCTAAATTAAATGAGAACGCCGTACCTAATTTCCAATCAACTGAAACGGTTGGGAAAAAAATGATAGGACTTCTCAATAATAAATATCTATCCTTCCAAGAATCACCACCGATATTGTTATCATAGTACCTAACAAGTGTATATGCAAGATAATTAGATAGTGTAACCTTTACTTGATTAAAATCAAATGGAAACTGTTGTCCATATACCATTGTAAGATTACCAAAATCATTACCACTAACTCTTCCATATGAAGCTGTAAGAACAAATGCTTCAGGTGTCTTCCTCTGTAGTGATTTAGCATATGATGTTGATACCAACCAATCCCAACCCTCAAATGTTTTATATGTTAACGCACTTCCATTCAATACTACATTTTGTTTTTTAGCTTTAAGTTTAAATCCTTGACCATATGTAAGAGAACCTTTTCTAAAATCATCTGTAAAATTAAAATTACCATCGTGTCTTTTTCCACCATCAAAAGAAGTTGCAGTATAAACACTATTGAAAGATGTTATCCACTTTTCTTCACCTTGTGTAGAACGAATTGCATAGTTTACCTGTTGAGGGTCTGTAGATATATCTTCTGATTTACTAAACTGTTCACTAACATTTTCTGCAATTACTGAGGATAGTATTTCTTCAGCTACCTTAACTGCACACGGAAATAAATCTTGAAAATCGTTGTAAACACTTTGAGTCCAAAGTTCTAATTTTCCAGCTAATACTTCTTCTAATGTAAAAAACTTAGTACGATTGTAATAAGTTACTTGAAGACCCTGTTGTTCACTATTAAGTGTATAGTTACTACGAATTACAGTCTGTTCACATGGGTCTACATATGAATAGAAAAAAGATTGGGCAGAAACACTACTCCATAATAGAATAAGAAATATTAATTTCTGCCACATTCATTTTTTTACCAACCTTTTCGGTCAATAGCCTTTATAACATTGACTACAGCAGTTTCCATAGCCTTATTTGATGCGGAACTTAGAGAAGATTGATTCCAAGCCATATTAGGATTCATAAGAAATCCCCTACCTATGGTTGAAGCTCTTCCTTGACCACTACCAACAACATATTGTGTATTCTCGTTGTTAATTAACTTAACTTGAATACCAACTATTGTTTCGTTAATAGTCTCCACCTTACCTGCTTTTATTTCTTCTTTTAGATTGACAGCAAAATCATATATGGTTACATAACCAGAATACTTTGCCGTTGTGATTTTAGCTTTATTAGCTTTCAAATCATTTCTGATAGCTAATTGCATATCTCTGTCGGCTTCAATCATATTAAATCTACCGATATAAGATACAACGTTTTGAAGTTCTTGTGTTAGACCGAAAGCAACTCTCTTCTCTGCTAACTCAGGATATCGTTCTTCCATATCTTTATTAGCTCTGACTTCAAGTATTTTCAATCCGTCTACTTTAGTTACAACAATATCATCCATTGATTTTTGTTTTTCATATTCACCAACATACTGTTCTGTTTCAACGGAAGCAGCACATCCTATAAAAACCACCCATGATATCAATAATAAGTTTTTCATTGTTATCTCCTATTTAAAATCTGCTAAAGGGTCTTTAAGTAGTTCTTCTAACTTCTTAATTTCTCTTTTCAAACCTTTGATTTCATTGGTTAAGTTAGCTACATCTTTATCATAAGATTTAACTTTAGGTGTTTTTAAGTTATCAAGTTTATCACGAAGATACTTGATGTCTTCATCATACGAAGTAAGTTTCTGTGTTACTAATTCTATATCACTTGCATCTGCAAATCCTGTTACTATTTCTTCTAATCCATCAATACGACCAGTAAATGAATACCAACCCGCTATTCCTGTGGATAGAACTGTTACGAGAGCTATGATATTCTGGATTGATAACCCAAACTTTTTATTTTTCATTTCTTCTACTGCGGATTCTGCATCCACCATTGCTTCTATTTTTTTCGGCATTTTACAACTCCAAGTTTATTGTTAATCTAATTGTGTTACCCAAAGGTAACGTCTTGTCTCCATAAATATAACTCATTCCAATAATATACTTGTCATATTTAAAATCTAATCCGAATGTGGGATAAGTTAGTTTGTGTACGTTGTCTAAATAATATCCAGCTTTCCCCCACAACATATTTTTATAATTGTAACTCGTTCCTATACCCAATGTTTGATGTTCTTTCATAACATTACCTTGTCCATAAAACATCCATTCTTTATATGGATATGTTCCAGCAACATTTACACTTGTAGGTAGTTCTGATTTCCAACTACCAAACTTAGGTGCAAACCCAAAGTTCTGAACCATAACATCTAAATCTAAATCTTTATATATCTTAGGAAAGTAACCACCCACTCCTAATACTAAACCTTTTGCATCTTGTGTATATAAATCGTGTGTGATTAGTTTTGCGGTTACTCCTAAATTATATTTATCAACTTTACGAGCGTAACTAAAACTATATATTGCACTCAATGGTGTAAACTGATTTTGTATAATACCAAATTCATCAGATTGATTTTGTTCACCATAGTTAAAAAATAAAACACTCGCACCATACTGACCTCTATTAAGATTTATAAAGTTATAACTCATATCGTCAACTATATTAGTCATCCAATTTACTCTACTAAAACTAAATCGGTCTTTATCAAAAAGATTACGTGCTGGATTCATCATTGGTAAAGTTACATTACCAATAGAACTTGTTTGAGCGGTAGGTGCTAAAGTAAGTATTCTATTTGCTTGTGCAAATATACTACTAAAAAGTAATAATGTCAATAGTATTTTTTTCATTTTTCCTTTCTCTCATGTATCCACACAACTAATTTAAATCCAAAATAGAATACAGCCATAATTAATGGTATTGTTATAGCGAATTGAATTTCACTCATTATTTTACCACCGTAAATTTACTTGACTTAACTCTTGTCTTAGTTTGTAATACAAAGATGTAGACACCTGGTTCTAATGTCTTATGACTTTCATAAACACTAACTTCAGGTAACCAAATTGATGGTGTGTTGGTAAATTCAAACGTGTGTAATCCTCGTAATACAGTTTCTTCTAATAATGTTCCAACTCTCTGACCCATTGAGTTTAAGATATAAAGTTTCACGTCTTGTGATTCTGACATATAAAACTGAAAGGTTGTGTTGTCTTTAAATGGGTTTGGATAGTTATAAGTTATTTCACTATCATCAGGTTTTCCACCACCGAATGCCCAATACTTATTCCATACCAATACTTCACCGTCTTGTCTATCCATTAATAAATCTCTAGCCGCTGGTGTTCCAGCTGCGTGTTTACCAACAAATCTTATTGGAGCACTTGTCCATTCAGCGTCAGGAAAGTCTGCTCTAAATAATAATTTTAATCCGTCAATCTTTTTATCTATGTGATAAGTTTCAGGTGAGTTACTTGGTGAATAATCTATACCACCAAAAGAAACTCTCTGCCAACCATTTACAGGTTCGTGAAGATTAACATATGTAAACCACGGGCCTGGAAGAACGTCTGTTTTCATATCTATAAATTCTAACTCATCTACTTTAAATTCTATCTCAAATTCAAATCCTGCAATAAGAACTCCCACATTTGGTGTAATCGTTAGTGGTATTTCTATTTGATTACCTGACTGAACTCTAACTGTAGAATCAGCAGGTAAAGAAAGAACAACATCAGCATCTACAGTTGCATTAGTTGCCATAATTTTATTTGCTTGTCTTCCTGGTGGACTTCCACCCCAACGATAAAACGTAGTACCTTCGTTATCAATGTATCCATCGTTAGCAGTTCCTCTACCAGTCTTACCATCATCTCCAACTTCTTTTACTTTTGTACCTGTAGCATTTATATCACCTGTAAAATAATATCCTACATCAGGCATTAAGTAATCAGGGTTATCATCATTATCAGTTCTGTTTGGTGCCCAAGATGAATAACCATTTCCAATTATTAGATGAAGTGTATCCAATCCTGTTTGGTGGTCATCCATTAATGGGTTTATAGTTTCTATCTGACCAAATGCTAGTGCTTTTTGAGCGGTAGCTAAAGCTCTTGTTGTGGCTATCGGTGAATACTCTCCGTCATTAGCTGTTGGTGCACCACCTGCTCTATCACCACCATTGTTTGTATTAGCGGTTGTGTTCTCATCCCAATATATTGTATACTCATATTTGTTTAATCTTGTTTGACCGTTCAATGTATTATAATATCCGTAGTTTAATGCACTACCACCTTCTTCAAAAACTTCTATTGAAGCCCAATCTTCGTATGTGTCTCCATTGTGGTGAGTATAGTTTGATAATAATCCAGCTGAGTAAGACCACAGTATGTAAGTGTCGTTTAAGAAAAAGTCATCATCTCCATCTACATCACCGATTAAATATTCAAGAGCAGTTAGTGTATCTATTCGTGTACCACCTGCATTATAATTGTGATGTTTACCTGATTGAAAATTAAATGAAGCTATAGCATCAGTTACATTTGTGATAGCAGTTCTGTCTACTTCAAATTGGTCGTGTGTTTCTATATCATCACTAGCATCAGGTGGCCAGAATGAAACACGATACCTATTGTTTCTCGGTAACTGTATTTGATAATATCCCTTGTCGTCTGTGTAAGTTGAATCGTAATATGAAACACCAAGAAATCCCTCTTTAGGAAGAACTTGTGCTGCAGTTGTTGATTTGTTATCATATAAAAATGTTGATGAGTGGTCTCCAATAATATCATCACTTCCATCTTCATCTGCTGTATTAGCATCGTTTGCTATAACTTCTAAATTATACCAATTAGTTATTCGTGGAGTAAAATTGGCTTCGTTTCTATCTAACTCAAATTTTACTTTCCAATATGGATATGTGTTTTCTTCAGGCCCTCTTTCCCAAGTCGGTGAGTTATCATCATAATCCCAAACTGCTCCAATAGATCTACCCTTACCTTGAATGTATCTATAGTACCCTTCAACATCAACAAGTTTTGGGTGAAGAGTTATATCACCTCGTGAACCATCTAAGTTGGTTGACTCTGTTCCATAGTTACCATCCACATAAACTTTATAAGCAACACCATAATTTCCATTAGTCACATAGGTATAGTATCCTGTACCACCCTCATATTCCGTTGCTACTCTGAAAGAACGTGGTGTAAAATTGTCTGCTACATCATCTACTTTAAAATGTAATTTTAATAATTCTTTTTGAACACCGTCACCACCACCAAATTCGTGTGTAGCTACATTGTGAGATACCATTGTTATTCTTAACCAATCGTAATGATTATCTGCTGCAGATTTTTCATTACCATTACTAGCTATACCATCAGTATATCCTACATCAGCATAACGAACTACCTCATAAGAATATTGGTGACCACTTCCTGCATTGTCACCTTCTGTCCAGCCAGTTATGTGAGCACCTTTTTGTACGTGAGTTGAATCGTGAGCCCAAGTAAAGATATCATTATCAAATATAATATCTAAACGAAAGGCACTAACGTCTGCTCCGTTATCATCAAGTGTAACGGCAACTGTCATTACATCATCTCTCCAAGCATCAAAGTTGTTGTTTTTATAGGCAGGCGTAGACGCATCATCAGCTAAGTATGTTCTTAAACTGTGAGTAACTTGGTCTCGCCACCAAAACTTTGGTGTCTTATACTCTCTGCTCTGCATAAGTCTTATGATAGGTGTTTGTGAATATACAAAACTCATAACTATCAAGAGGCTTAATAAAAATTTACGCAATGTAAATCTCCTCATTATGTTTTAAGTTAAGTAACCTTTTAGAATAAAAAGGGTTTTGATTTTATTCCTTACATATAAATATCATATATATAGAGAAAATTTTGTTAATTCGTGTCGAATCTCACAACAAAAGTTAAAGCTAATTCTTTGTCATTTTTGATTGGTTTAGCAGTTTTACCTACAGCTAATAGTTGATTTTGGTCGTTGTACAAACCTATACTGGTAACATATGTTGCAAACTCTGAATGAGTAGCTTCACCAATTAGCTTAGTTCCAATTTTATAACCATCTAATTTATAAGAGCCTGTTGAATATCCATAGATTTCATATGGAAACTCATCATAGTTTGAACCAACTATTCCCACTGCTCTACCATCTCCTGCAAATCTTTGATATGAACCAGAACCAATTGCTGCACTACCACTATAACCAACCTTCAAACTTCTATTTGAAGTGTGTCGATATTCATTCTCATTAACAACACAAACATATTCTCTTTCGTAAATTGTTTGAGCTGCTTCAAATTTTATTGAAAATCCATTTGAACCATTACCAGTTCCAACCGTTGAATATGAGCCTGTATCGGTAATCACAACTAAACCATCTCTATAAAATATATTTCCTACAAGGCTACCACTATTATTAGTATTTGGTGAACGACTTGCATAACTTGAACTATATGTAACATCATATAAGTTACCTCGTCCATCATCTTTTAAAACATAGGTAGTATCTGTACTGTCATCAGTTAATGTAACTGAAAATGGATTTATATATTCTCCGAAGAATTTCTGTGGGATTGAAATAACAGTTGCATTATTCTTTAACTGTCGTGTGTGTGGTTTTCTTAAATCTAATGAATATGTTGGGTGTGAGAATGCTCTTTTATTAGTATATTGGTAATTAATAATAACATCTGCACTTGATGGTACACCACGCACAAAATCCTTAAAACCACTCATTTGATTTATATCTTTATAGTAAAGTTTATTTAAAACCTCATATGTTGGTGTATGAAAGAATGTTCTTGTTTTGGGTGAATCAGAACTACCTGTACCAAAACTTGTAGAGACTGCAGAATCTGCATTGAAGTTATGTAGTGTAGTATTTGTACCTTTTGCAATGGAAAACCCATATACTCCACTCCCACTATCCGCATCGGTAAGTGTAAAAGTCTTGTTGACTTGAAATGACGAAATTGATACATCTTCGGGTTCAAGGTTTTTCTTGAATGACATTTATGAACCCCCTTTAGAAATCAAGTTTGACTTTTATAAGAGCTTCCCTTGATCGTGATTTTAATATTGGCTGACTTAGTTTAGCAATTGCTAGTAACTCATTATCTTGATTATAAAGTCCAACAGACGTAATGTAAGTTTTTTGTTCGCTTGCAAGACCAGGTATGATTCTCTTCGTTCCAGCAGCAGTCGTTTCATAGTAGCTATCATTAGAAGTTGAATTAAACTCAGTTGACTTTGCTCTAACAAAATAATGTCTTGATGTAACGTCCTCTTCCCTTTTTGCTTGAAAGTATGAACCACTCTTAATAGACTTAAAGAAAGTTAAAGCATTTCTATCATCAGAATTTGAACCTGTTACAGTTGGTATACCTAATATTGCTGAACCATTAGTACCAATAGGTGCTGCAACACCACCACCCAAAGCAATAGGATTAAGTAATATAACCCCAAGTTTAGGATAAAATAATCCATATGAACCAGTTGCTGAAGTCATATCAGCAGCTGCTGTATGTACACCGTTTGCAACACTTCCACTAACTACGTTATACTCAGGAGTACCTAAAGCAGAACGTGTGTTACCTGTACCTTTACTTGTGCTTGAATCATCTATAAGTTTTATTACGTGTCCTGAACTAACACCACCACCAAAAGATCCTGAACCTAAATGAAGTTCCCAACCGCCAGATTCTAGTCTTTCTCTTGTTCTAGCTCTATTAAACACAATTGCGTAAAAATGTTCAGAAGTTATTGAACCAAATGTAAAATTTGTAGTTTCTGCTGGGTTAATTATATTATTAAATTGACCAAAGATAGCCGCGGTAGTTCTATCACCAGCTACTCCCCTTGTACCTAATGAACCACTACCATCTCTATGTCCATATGAAACTCCAAACTGAACTGAAGCAGAAGCATTACTAGATGGGTCGTATCTATATGTATCAATATTATAATCACCAGTATTAGTATATTGTGTTGATGAAGAATGGAATGAGTCTATACTTGACCCACCATCTTGGAATAATCCTGAAGTAACTGTAGCATTATCAAAAACTACATCTCCGTCTTCAAAGTTTTTATAAAATGCCATTATGTTCCCTCACCTGTTTTACCAGCTTTTAAATCATCAATTATATCTTCAATCTCAGGTCTATCATAAGCATCTCCACTACCTTCAGTATCTGCATTTACATTAACAGTAATAGTTGTAGTCAATGAAGAATCTAAACCAGTTACAGTAATTGTTGCAGTACCACCTGTACTTGGTGTTCTGAATGACTTAGCAACCAATGAAAGTGTCTTGCCAGTAAAGGAACTTCTTACTGCTTCTGAATTGATACCTATTATGTTAGTATTATCAATTATAAACTTATAAGTTTCACCTTTGAATTGACCAGTTGTTTTAGGTTCTATTGTTACTGGATCATCTTTATCAAGACCACTATAAGATGTAGTACCAACTGCAATCTTTGCTCCAGCTAATGTTGAATTAACTAAGAAGCTTTTAAAATCTACTTTGTTTGGTGTTGCTTCTAACAACGACATATTTTCAATAACTGCACCATATGAATTAGTTCCATTAGGGTGAGTTGTATCATAAAGAGTATAATCTACTTCTTCGTCACTAAGTGCAAATTTAGTTATTCTAAAGTTACCTCCTGTGGAAAGTATTTCTCTTCCTTTTTTTGTTAAAATCGCATCAACTGTAATTGTTGAATTATCTAAAAATCCCATATTTTAATCTCCAATGGTTTGAGTATCTATATATAACTTATCTGTAAATAAATATAGAAAAGTTAAATTTTGATACATTTTATTTATCTACGCTCATCAACTCTAAGTTTGGATATGCCGGTATCCGAAGGAATTGCAACGGTAGGAGCAGATACCTTAACTATTACAGGTAAATCCCCATCTAATGTTGTTCTGATTGTTTGTTTTACACCCTCATAAAAAGACCTATTAGTTGGTAAGTATAAATGATACTGTGGATCTCTATCGGATGTTTTTAATGACTTCGAATGATAGTAATTTAGTTTAAATCCAGCATCGATATAATTTGTACCCGTTGCTAAACTTCCAGTTAGACTACTATTTTTTACACTCTTATCAAAATCATCTGCACTATTGTAAAAGAATTCATATTCTTTATTAGTTAAAGAATCTCTACTATTTTCTACCATCGCTCCAGTTGCTTCTGAGAATATCCTTGCTACCTTACCAAATTTAATATCACCATTTACATATAAATTTCTATCATCGTAATTATCATTTGCAGAAAATTCGTATAATGACGGTGTTCTGAATATATCACCTTCATCTATAGTTCCGGTGTAGGTAGGGTATTCTGTTT
>Ga0209815_1001532_pt1 | contig 15040 bp, 9 predicted proteins | sample CoawatmetaG00DNA_FD_187507 | JGI IMG/M metagenome (GOLD analysis project Ga0209815, IMG submission 187507) | Marine microbial communities from the West Antarctic Peninsula - Coastal water metaG002-DNA (SPAdes) (version 2) | ecosystem: Environmental > Aquatic > Marine > Coastal ...
AGTAAAAGCTAATACGGATGCATTAGGTGTGCCTAGTGTAAATTTTGAAGCAGTTAAAACATCAATGATGCAAGATAAAAATGGAACTAACATAAGGTTAACTATACATCCCAATGACGTTCCTGAAGCATTGCACAAAGATTGGATTGGCTCTAGGTATATGGTTGTTATGGTCAAGTTAAATGAAGACGGAACTCCTGAGGGGATATCATCAAATGACACAAAAGAAGTCTGAAAATAAGGCTGACATAAAGTCTGACTATCTTACATTAGATGGTGTTGCTAAATATCTATCTCTGAGTAGAATGACTGTCTACAAGCTGATCAATGATGAGGAAGCGGACTTCCCAAAAGGTTTGATTGTAGTTAAGTCTGAAGTAAGACCAAGGAAACTCTACAAAAGAAAAGATATAGCTAAGTGGCTTGATAGACAAATGTCTTCTCCTAAAAGTTGATATCAACTTATGAGACCTATATATGAGAATGATTTAAACTTAATATCAGAAAAACAAGTAATAAACCACGTTTCCAAATCTTGGAACGTGGTTTCTTGCAAACTGCCAATATCATATAAATTAGATTATGCAATGTATCGTGACCAAGATTTACTAGGATTTGCAGAAGTAAAATGCAGAACTCATAAATTCGGCACGTTCCCTACATATATGATTTCTTTAGCTAAAGCTCTAAAGGCTAGAGATTTGTGGCTTTACACTCGCAGACCAACAATACTAATTGTTTCGTGGTTAGACAGAATAGGATATTTAGATTTTTCTTCCGATCACCAAATTAAACAAGGCGGTAGATCAGACAGAAACGATTGGCAAGATCAAGAGCCTATGTGTCATTACGATTTAAAAGAGTTTAAAGGAATAGGAATAAAAACATGAAAAAAGATAACGTGAATAGACCTGATCATTATAGAAAAGGTAATGTTGAATGTATAGACGCTATAAAAAGTGCGACAAGTGATGGCTACCAATTCTACCTACAGGGAAACATCATCAAGTACATGTGGAGATTTAATCATAAGAATGGGATAGAAGATTTACAAAAGGCTCAATGGTATCTCTCAGAATTAATTAAACTTAAAAAGAAGAAATGATAGTAGTTGAGGTAAATTGATCTGGTGCAGCGGGATTTTAATTTTAATGTGTTCCGTCAACTTTTAGCTACATGTTTTACGAAGAAAATCCAAATCTGGCTGCGGTTTGTTTTGCCTACTGTATCACAAACTTCTAGCTCAGAAGTTAAATTCAACTTTTAGCCCGCCTTTTTAAATCCCGCTGACCTCATTAGTATAAGCCCCGTTTGCTGAAGATCATTCATTTTTTCTCTTCTTAATTTTATAATCTTCTTTTTGGTTTCTTCAGGTATTCTAGGATTTCTTTCTATCTCTTTTATCTGACGTAACATTCTATTTCTTGCATTATCAATAGCTTTCATTCTTCCCGCTATGCTTAATTCTTTTTTGTATTTTCCGTAAATAGCGACAACATCTTCTCTGTTTCCTGCTCGTTTAGCCAAATCAAGTCTGGAAAGTATCGTAAATAGGTCTTGCCTATTATCTAAATAATGACCCGTGTCCGCTCTGTCAGAAGGTCCGATGAATACTTTTCGTACTAACGGAATACTTCTTACTATATCTCCATCAAAGTCGCCCTTCATTGCATCAACTATGTCAAATGGAGCTTCAAATGTACGTTGAGCAAACCGACCTACCCCACCTGTGATATATCCAAACCAATATTCTATAGTGTTTGGAGACCAATCAGCAAATCCACTTTCAACTTCGTCTCCTAACGTCAAAGAATTAATAGTAGTTGCTATTGTTTTAGCTATACTACTTGTGTTTGACCAATACTGTTGACTATCAGGTTTTGGATTAGAACTAAAATTAGGAGACTCTTTATAGATAGGGTCTCCTTTATAATCTTCGTTGATAGAAACAGAAACAAATGGGTCTGCAACTGTAGGAAGTGCAAATGTTAAGAAATGGTCAAATGCACCTATAGGACTTAAACTTTCAAAAGCCGTTCCAACAATAGAATTTGTTGCTTCACCCGCAGTATACTCTCCTCTTTGAACTCTGCTTAATGATCTACCCAAATTTGTTGCCATATTAAGACCATAGCTCAAAGGTATTTGCACAAACTTATCATCCATTAAACCAAGCGTAGGAAATATTAAATTGTGTTCAAGCACATGTCTTGGTAACTCATCATAATCTGATATACCATCTTCGTCTTCATCTCCAGAAAAGAGATTGTTTACTTGATCTTGCAACATTCCGTATAAAACTAAACCACCCCAAACTTTTCTAACTTTAGGAGACCTTACCGCAGAGTTTATTAATGCCATTGAACCTTGAAGAGAGGCATTATAGAATAAGTACCATGAATTCATAAATGCTTTATTTTCTCCACCTTTGGAGAAGTTGACAGTTACGTTCCTTGCCGCTTGAGCGGCTTGAGTTTCCGTCATACCTCTTTCTGTCAAAGCCTTAAATGTAGCAACACGGACACCATTCTCAACTGCTGTGTTGTAATCATCTAGTTGTTGCAATAGCTTTTTAGTGAATCCATTTTTATTTAAGCCTAGTTTCTTTTTTATTCCAGTTTCAGAAATCTCATTTAAAAGACTGCCAATATTATTTATTTGATCTCTAACGTCTCCCATTTGGTTAGTGGCGTTCTTACCACCAGCCTTTACAAAACGCTTATATAAATCTGACCAATCATTCTTAACCTCTGCTTCATTCTTACTTTCTGCTCTTAATACTGCCCCTATTCCTAGAACTGCTTTGTAAGAACCTTTTAGAACTTCTGCGGTCATTCCTTTTTCGTCATATTGTTGTACGTTTACTCCTGCGGCTTCTAAATCTCTAAAGAAGTTAGGAATAACAAATGATGGATTATAGGTTGTGTTGATCATAGATAAGTATCTGTTAAGTTTACCCATCATTTTTGTTATTGCACTTGTCTGTTGTGCAGTCATAGACCCGTTCATAGCCCTTGCTATTCTGTCATCTTTAATAAAGATAACTTTTTCTTTACCATTTTCCTTTATTATAAATTCATTATCAGGGTTTATTCCTCTTAATCTTCTGTCTTGTGGTACTACATCACTAACATCTACAGCAATTTTGTCCATTTCTTTAGCGAGTGATTCGTTGATAGCGATAGAACCGTCCGGCTGTTCCTCTTGTCCTCTTACAAGGTTAAGAAAAGAAAGACCAACTACATTTCTCTCACCACGATCAATAGCATTGTTGTTCTGGGCCATTAAAGAAGCGGTAATGTTTTGTGCATAATCTCCTACTACAGAACGCCCGGTCGCTCTACGGTCTTCTTTACCTATTGCTCCAAAATAATTACTAAACCTTCTTTTTTTACCATACCCATCATCAAATAATATTTTCTCTGCTTCGGGATCAAGGTCCCCTTGAAGCGGTACGTAGTTATCGTAAACTATTATTGAATCAGGGTCGTCTCTTTTCATTTGAAGTGTATTTTCTGGTAAAAGACCGCTCTCAATACGTTGATTTATGGTATTGTCATTAATTTGTTTAGCAAAATCTCTAATTTCTTGTATTTTTACTTGTTCGTCATTAGACAAAGTTTTAGCCCAAGCAATTATTGCGTTGGCTTCAGTATTTGTCATTCCAGATCCATTAACAACTGCACCTTCTGTCTTTTTAGCAATGTATTTGTTACGTTCTAGTGCGTGGTGCGCATAAAGGATGGCATCCGTAATCGCCAACTTTGGGTTAATATATTCATCTACAGAACCAGCAAAAAAACCTTTCATTCCATCAGTAGCACCATCAATGTTACGAAGTTCTTGTATTTTTCTTTCTTCTATATTTAATTTTTTAATTGCACTAATCATAGGCTCAAACAATTCTTTTTGAACCTTTTCCACTTTAGCTCCTGCAATGCCTTGAAATACTTCTTCTCTCATATAAGTATCAACGGCATCAGTTATTGTGTATCCATTTTTCCTTAATTGATCCATTAAGGCACCAACAGGTAACATAGCATCTTGCATATATGTTAATATTCTTTGGGCTTTCAATATAGCCTGATCTTGAGGAATTACGTAACCTAAACCTTTAGCTATAACTCCTGACAAAAGATCGTATCTTATTTTTTGTCTCTTTTTCTGCATGTCTGCAACTATTTTAGCAGAATTAGGGCTCGTTTGATTAGGTGGAGCATTACTAATAGTAGAAAATTTTCTTTTTTGAGATTGAATTGGGGTACTGTAAATAGTTCTTACAGTATAGATAGGGAGAGTATCATTCCCTTTTCTAATTGTAGTATTGTCATACTTCAATGAAAGAACTATTTTTCTATCTTCTTGACCAGCAACAGTATTAGATTTTGTCCATTCCATTCTAATATCATTATTCCCAACTCCTCCATCAGGTTCTAATCTAATACCAGTGTCTCTTCTTCTTATGTCTCTGTCTAATTCTCTTTCTGAGTCTCTTCTTTGTTGTTCATATGCTGTTAACATATCATCTACTAAATGAGGTATTGATGGATAGTCATGAAAAGCTAATATGCTTTGTTCATGAGTTAAAGCAGGCTTACCGTTTTTATCAACTCTTTTTCCTTCTATATGAGCAGTGCCAAATCCTCTATATTTTCCTCCACCTAAGTCTATATGCTCTCCTTGTTGTATAAAAGTAGGTGTTAATCCTCCTTTTACATCTCTAACTAATCCAAATACTTTATCTAAATTTCTATTTTTTGCTTGTCTAAGAAACTTTCTTGCCATTGTATCTGTAAGGTTAGGTTTGCCTCTTGTAGGAACAGTTTCAAATTGCAATTGTGGATTTTTTGCAAACATATTAGTCAACATAGAATACTTAATATCTTGAACTGTTTCTCTAATTTGAGATTCTTCTTTAGGCTCAAGAAATTCATACATAACTTCATGTCTTATGTCAGGGTCGTCAGTTACGACTTCTTCACTAACTCTTGCTGTCTCAACCTGAATGCCTCCAATGTCGCCTTGGCGAAGTCGTCCATCTGCTCTAACTCCACTTGTTCTACTATAGAGTCTGTATCTCTGTTCTGAGGAAAGTGTGGTTTCGATTTCTGCATTTGTAAATCCTTCTGTTTGTAATAAATGTATTGCACCATCTAAGTAATCATTGTCTTGACCAGTGCCTTTTGCAACACCTAGTTTCTCAAAAAATCTTTTTTCTGCAAACCACCATGCCGCTTGTGCATCTGCATTTTCTATATTAATGCCAGTGTCATTTTCTAATATTTCTCTAGCTCTATTAACTAATCCTCTCATCATCGCTCTGTCAATTGCACCTCTAGGAAGGTCCTGTTCTCTAGTTGACATATTCTCAAAATATCTTTGAGTTGATAATGCAAGTTCTGTTTTTTCAGGAATTGGTGCGTCTTTCTTTTTGCCCCCAGTTTCTGATTCAAAATTATTTTGAAAATCTTTTCTCCACGCTTGATATTCTTTACTAAATTGAGTAGCAAATTCTAAAGCGTTTGCTTCAGTAACTATATCTATCCCTAAAGATGCTTCAGATCTTTTTATTAATTCTTTATCTAAATCATTTAAAGGATTGTCAGTTATTTCTTCTCCTGCTTTTGAAGGTTGTTTTCTTCCTTCCACAGCAAGTAAAATTCTTTGAATGTTATTTTGAATCGTGGCATCTGTTGGTGCTTTTTTAAATCCCATGCCAGTTAATCTGTTTATAGTTCTCATAAACCATATATCCATTGTTAATGGCTTATAATTTTTACTAAGGTTTTGAAAGAACCCGTTACCTATTTTAGGACCTATTATATAAGACCCATATACGAGTGTGTTTGCTGACTCTCCTGTAGAAACAGTTGCTTTTGTATCAATTATAAATTGGTTTGTTTTTAATAATTTAGGTGTAGTTTCATGATTCATAAACTTAATAAATTCATCAGTGCTTGCACCTGCTTTTTTCATAGAATTATAAAAAGCAAATGAATTTTTCATTGCCTTTACTCTGTCACCTGTTCCTTTTACAGGAAATCTTCTTAATTCAACATCAGGATTTGAATCAACCCATCCTTTATATTGTTCTGAGGCAAATTTAAAGTTTGGTATAACTCCCATACCATTAGAAGCAACAGCTAATGCAAAATCAAAGGCTAAAGTATCTGCTTTATTTTTCATTATGTCAGGAAATAATTTAACAACAGTTTTCTTAGCTGCGTCTAATATTTTATCATACCAACCAAGAGCATTTTTATTATGTTTAAGAGCTTGTTCTAGTTCAGCTGCTAACATCATTGATACATTTTCTCTAGCCGCTCCTCTTACATTAGAATTAGAACTGTATACATCAAAGATTTTATTTTTACGTTTAATTTGATGATTGCGGATAGCGTCTATTTTTAAAGTTTTGTTAAGTATAGCTTCAGTTGCTTGTTCAGGATTAGATTGATATTCAGGTTGAGGTTTTATTTCATTATTTGCATCATATTCGTCAACAATGGTGCTATCAATTAAATAATCCCCATCATGATCTTTAGCAGTTCTTGCTTTCGCTATAGAAGAGTATTTTCTTCCTTGTCCGGCTGGATCTTGACGCCTTGTCTCAACAAATTCTTGACTATATTGTTGTATATTTGATCTAATTCTTGCTTGTCTGTCGCTACTGAAAGTACCATTTTGTTTGAGTTGTTCGATTCCTTTAAGGGTGTTTGTTTCATAAAATTCTCCTAAATCAAAAATAGCAATTTGGTTTCCTGCATATGCAGTGTATAAAGCATCGTTTACATTTTCAATAACCATTGTAGCATCTAAATAAAATAAACCATCACCATCAGGATTTGTTTCTGTTTTTTTATTTAACCAACCACCAGCATAAACCTTACCATCCAAGCTCATTGTACCTGCTATTTTTGTCATAATTTGTACATTTTTTGCAAAGTCTCTTATAAGTCGAGGAGTAATAAGCTCTGGCCTTGTAATTATTTCAGCAGCTTTTATAGGTGCGACTGCCTTACCTATGCTTGGCACTTCAAGTGAATCGGGATCAATAGTAAAGCCATCAGGGTTATCTTTAATAAATCCAATTAATCTATTTTCTAATCCTTCAGAATTGCTTGATATTTTAGAATACTTAAATTGCTCTTTGCCTTCAAATACAGGGTTCTGGGCTAATACAAGAGGTCCAACTTGTATGACTTTATCAGCACTAATAACTGGTTGTGTAGTCATCCTGTCATAAAAATACGAATGTCTTTCAGGATCAAATCCCACTTGTACAAATGAAGGATCGTTCATAGCAGCTTGAGCTTCTGCAAAAGAATTATCAGGAGTTGTTTGAACTAAATCACCAGAAATTGTAGCATAAGGTGATTTTGTCATTCTCTTATCTTTTCCGTATGGCCTTCTTCTAGCTATATCCAATCCTTTATTTTGATCTGATTCAGACATTGTAAAGTCTGCATTTGTTATTATAGCAGTGGACTCATGCGATATAGCTTTACCTTGAATATTATGTATAGTAGGAACCCAAACACCTTTGCTTGTGTATGACGGTATATCTAATCTTAACTTTATTCTTGTTCCTTCAGGTATTTCATTTAATTTATTTATAAGTGCAATTTTTTTCTCGCCTGCTAAAGCATTTCTCATTTCTTCCACTGTAGCAGGAGCAGGAACTGTTTCATAAGGAACTATAGGCTTTACATCATTAACTAGCTTGTCGTATGTAACGTAATCTATTTCATTGTCATTTAATCTTTGAGCAGCTTTTGTTAAAGAATCAACACGACTAGTAACATCTTTAAATGACTGCTTAATTCTTTCTGTATTACCTAACTTAGGCATGATATAGCCGGCCACTACACCAGCGGTAGAGTTCTTTGTGTAACTTCTTGCTGATGAGGGGACCCTTGCACGACTGCCTATCTGTTTTGATAAATCTGATGTAACTATATTCTCAAAAATTTCATCAGCTTTTGTAAAACCAACATCATTATGACCTGTAAATATAGCTTTGATAAATCTCATAATTTTATCAAATAAACTCTTTGGTTTTCCAACAACAGTTAATTTTTTATTAGCGTAATCACGGAACATTTCAGCCACAGCTTCTTCAGCTTGCGCCTCTGGATCTAAATCAGAGTACATATGACTAGCTCTGTCCATATATGTGTATTTTCTTTTAACATTATTGCCATTTACTTCAGCAACATAATTACGATTTTTAACAGCGTTTACTAATGTTGCGTATTCTTTTTCAGAAAATAAACCCATACTCTTTAAAGCATGTATAATTTCATGGTTCATTACACCACTAAGTTTTTGTTTTAAAGCTTCTTCAGATAAATTTGGATCGTATATATCCATAGCAAGGCCAATAATTCTTTTGCCTTCTGATGTTTTTGTAAAAGTACCTTCTATTCCTGCGTCATCTAATCCTTCTTTATTTTGAATTATAGATTCTGTTTCTAAGCCTACATCTTTTAAACCCATCTCATTTAATCTAGCTTTAATAGCATTGGCCACAGAAGTTAATTTCAACTTATAGTCATCTCCATATTCTGCTTTTGCAGCTTGGTCAGATGTTCTTTTAGCAGTGTAATCTGGTATTATTTTATCAGCTTTAATAATTTTTTTATCAGGGTTAGAAAGTTTATTTGAAGCTCTTTCTAGCTCAATAGCACTTTCTTGAAGATCTGAAAGTTCTTTTTCTATGGCTTCAATATTTTGCCCTTCTTTTGCCAATCCAATTAACTCAGCAGCCCTTGCTTCTATTGCATCAGCTTTTGTTTTAATTGCCAAAGCCTCATCAGTTCTTAGGTATTTACCTTCTTTATTTTTTGTAAGAATACCTGCTGATTCCATCTCTTGAAGATACGAATCCATATCATTTAAATTTGGTTTAATATCAGTTCCTTTAAAACTGTCATTAAATGCCTTTAAAAGAGAATTTGCAGTTACAGGACCTGTGGCAAGAATGTCTTCTATAATAATAGAGGCATCAATATTCATTTGCTCTATTGTTTGATCAGATGCATCAATCTTTCTATTTTGAGTTGTTAATACAGGTTTTTGTATTTCTCTTTCTCTTGTAGCAGCTTCTGGACCTATTATGCTGTCTAACTCTGTTAATGTAACATCTGAACTTGGATCTAAACCTAACCTTTCTTTTTGTAATGCAATTCTCATTGCTTCTTCTTTAGGCAAGTTAGCCAAAGGTATTGATTTGAATGGTTGGCGAGTCTCTGCTGCAGCTGCAAGTAAGCTAGATGTATCTGCCTCTTTTTGAGATATTATATTTTTTATTTTATTAGAATAGCCTTCAGTTTCAACAGGCTGTTGATTTGCATCTTCTCCACTTTGATCAGCAGGAGGCGACAAGCTTTTTGGTTTAAAGGAGTTTTTAAATTTTTCGTAATTTTTTTGTCTTTGAATAGCCTGCTCTTGTTGAAGTGTAATATCTTGAGCCAATTCTGAGTATTTGTTAGCTCCTCTTTTGCCACCTATAATTTCACCAGTACTTTTTACAGTTCCACCTAATAGACCAGCAGCAATACCTACCTCCATGTATTCATCTAAAGCTTCTTGATCTCCTAAAGGCTTTCCAGCTTGTAATCTTTCTAATACTTGCTGACCAATTTCAGTGGGCACTTCTGTTACAACACCAGCTGCCGCTCCCTTTCCAGCTCTTGTAAAAATACCACCACCTTTAGCTAACGGTGCTAAGAAGCCTCTTATTAAAAATCTATCTGCAACTGCATCAAACAATGACTGAGGAAGGGCGGCTAATAAAGCTGCGCCTTCATTAATTTCTATTTTATTTCCTTTAGCTATTTCTTCTTTTTGAGCTTCACGATTTTGACCATAGAAAAAAGGTATGTTTGCTGCTACTGCACCAGTTACAGCTCCGACTACTCCTCCAATAGCTGTGCCTATTCCCGGTACTATAGAACCAGCGGCAGCTCCTGCCTTTCCGCCTAAATATCCACCTGCTAAACTTGGGGCTAAGTTTGGTAATTGTTGGCCTAAATTAACTTGCATATAGTCAATAAAGCTACCAACATCATTTATACTGCCTGCGTTTCTTGCACTTCCTGCTGATTCTTCTAATTCTTTTCTATTGTTTTCTGCAACACTAGCGCCATAATCTTGAAGGCCCTGTAAACCAAGAACCTTTCCTGCTCCCTCTAATGATGATCCATAACTTTGTTGTATTAGATCAACGCCTCTGCCTATTCCTTCTGAAAATCCTGCGTCATCATCTTCACTTAAAGATACCTGCTCTTCTGTTGTTGTAAGCAATCCATCGTTGAATAAATAATCAGCAATCTTATCCGCTTCTTCACTTGTAGGAGTGTCCCCTTCAATTTCAAAGTCATATAATTTTCCTGATGTAGGACTTATATTTGAATACATTCCCATTTAAGAAGCCTTTTGTTTAGATGGTAACTTTCCCACATTAACTTTTGGTCTTGGTCTTATTTGTCCAGCACCAAACAATTGACTCTGTTGATAAGTTAAGTCAGCAATAGAAGCTTTTAAATCGTCAATTTGTTTTGTAACATTTGCAGGCACATCTTCACCATACACACTTGCTTTTTCTATCAAGTCTGCAATTTGTTTTTCTTTAGAAGAAATAGATGTGTTATATGTGTTTATTGCCTGTATAGCACTTGATCTTGTTAACCGGCCTTTACTTACTGCGCTTAATCGAGCTGTCTCCATCTTAGATCTTGCATTAAGTATGTCTGTTAATCCTTCTTGGTAACGCTTATTGGAATCACCAAATGCAGTTAGACCTGCGGTTCCACCTTCACCAATAGCTCCTGCTAAATTAGGGTTATCAGAACTCATTATTGCCAGTCCAGCTTGCGCAAGTGCCATCCATTTATCAGAGTCTTTATTTTTTTCTAAATCAGCTTGCCTCTTTAGTAACTCTTGCTCAATAGTCAAAGGTTTTTCTTCTGTAGAAGTTGATTCCAACTTTGGCTTAGTCTCTACTTCTTTATTTCCATCACCAATAAATGCCTTATTTTCTTCTGCAACATCTTTATTTTCTTGAGCCTCTACTTCTTTTTTGTTACCGGGCTCTGTAAAAAAATCAGACACACCGCTTATTGCTGGAGCTATTAAATCTGTACCAAATTTTGCAATGTCATATGGTGCCTCATATAGCATATTAAGATTTCTTCCAGATCCCTTCATCATGCTCTCAAAACCAGTATCTGTTGATTTTTCAGATAAATCTCCTTTAATTTTTGGGCTTAAAAACTCAAGTGCCGCATCACCTGTATCGTACATAGCAGATGGAATACCTTTAATGTATTCTAAAAAATCATCTCCATAGCTTGTTTCTTCAGGTAACCCATCGGCTGCTCTAATAACTCCGCCTTCTGCAAAGCTCTTCGAAAGATTTTCACCCGTGAATTTTGCCTGATTACCATAAGGTACGGCTCTTACGCCTTCAAATACAGTGCTATCATCACTAGGCATAACCGCAGGTCTAGGTAAACCTTTCCCACCCCTATGTGTTTGATACGGATACGCAATAGCGGGTCTTACTCGATGTCTCATTCCACCTCTATCCGTAAGTCCGGGCAATTGCATTGTGTTTCCTGATTGATTTTGATTTAAATCAATTTTAAATTTTGACTCTGCCTCTTGTTGCACACCATCTAAATAAGGATCTATCTCTTGACCCATACCTGCTCTTATCTCATTACCAAACTGTGCAAGGCCACCAGACGCCATCTTCATGGGGGCACTTGCTCCAGCACTATCTGATACTGCGCTTTGAGGGGCCATAGCTTCGGACATGCCCATCATTCCTTGTTGTGGAACACCAGCTGAAGCCACTGCATCTTGAGCGACAGTTTGTTGTGTACTTGCTTGCCTTGCTTCAAAATCACCTTTAACTCTTTTTCTTCTATTAAGTTCTGAAAGTACAAGAAACTGTGGGGCATTACCACTTGGCTGCTGCATTTCACTTATTAATTGATCTTGAGAAAAGTTTTTAAGGTCGTCTTGAACCTGCAATACATTCATCATTAGCCTGTTATCCCTTTATATAAACCAAGACCAGCTATTCCTGTGCCTAACAAGTCTTTAACTGGATTGTAATTTTGAAATTTACTAGACTCTGTGCTTGGAGCAACTGGAACGCCACGAAGTATAGAAGACTGAAATGTTAAGTTTTCTTTAGGCATATCTCTTTGTCTTATAAAATCTTCATACCCTATATCAAGTCCTGCTTGCTCTCTTGCTTGCCTGTCTTTTCCTATTTTTTCTAGTAGCTGGGCAGACTCTATATCTCCTGCTCTAGCTTTTTCACCTAACTGAGCTAACATTTGACTTTGTTGAGTCATAGCATCTGCTGCTCCAAGACCCATCTTTTCTGCAGAAAATCTAGCGTCTCTATCAGCGCCAAATTGTTGTTGAGCTTGTTCAAAAGCTTTCTGTTGTCCTTCGGCTTGTATTCTTTGCATATCTCTTTGAAGACCTTGACCAGCTAAAGCCTGTTGAACTCCTTGTCTAGACCCACCAAAAGCTCCAGCTTGTTGAGCTGCAAAGTTACGATCACCTTGAGCTCTATCAAAATCTAATAGAGCTTGGCTTTTTTGAACATCTAATACATTTTGTACATATGGAGACATATATTTTTGAGCTTGAGCTGAGTCAAACATTTCAGGGCTAAAATTCATTCCTTGTTTAGTTCTGGCCATAGCCGATGCTAACCCTGCATTAGCCGCATCATATCCGGGCATACCAGCTTGCGCTGTTTGTCTAGCCTTTTCTCTAGATGCTGTTATATCAGAATTTTCATTAGCTAATCTTTGACCCTCATAAGGGGTGTATTCTCTTTTAGATTCTGCTTCTGATCTTGTCATCAAGTCCATAAAAAAAGGTTTTGCATAAGCAGGCAAAGCACTTTGATTTATATTCTGTTCTGTTTGTTGTTGAGGTTTTGGTGCGCCTTTACCCATTTTCTATCTCCATTTTATAAGCAATGTAATCTGGTTTCCAATTATATTTTCCTAACACTCTTATCCATGCTTTTCTTCCATAAGCTTCTAAATAAGAACAGCCACAATCTTTAGCGTATGATGTTAAATCTTTCATAGCCAAAGGCAACCATTCTGACATTCTTCCACCACCTACCCAATCCATAGCTAATGATTTTTTATTAGGATAAATAACTACTCTAGTTGTAATGCCTGCCACTACTTTTCCTGTCTCTTTTGTATCATCTATAGCTAACCATAAATTATAAGTGCCTTCTTCTAAATCTTGATAAATATCATTAATATGAAATTTACCACTGCTTGTATCTACTGCTTTTGCAAGCATTTCTGACACATCTTCCCAAAACATATTTAAACCTTCTTTAGGAACTGATGTAAATATCATGCAGGCAACATCATTTGAGATGGTACTGCAGGAGGTTGTGTTGTGCCACCTGTTCTCATTTCTCTAACTCTATCCATCATTTCATAAAGTTTGTCAGAGCCTGAATCTGAAGATCCATTTCCTATACCACTTACAACATCAGCAGGAACAACAAATTCTCCATCACTTAAAAGGACATCTTGATCTTTACCCAATGAAGCAGGAACCATATCAGCCATACCATCGCCTGCGCCTGTTACCATACCATCACCTTCTTTTGGCTCTCCACCAATTTCACCTGATTGAACTTTGCCAACTAAATCTTGTAATGCCTGTTGCCCAAACTGAGCTACAAATTGACCTAATATAACTTTTTGTTGATCTGGATCTTGCACTTCACCTTGTATAACATCTATAGCACCACTGATAAGTTGCTTATCATTCATGCTACTTTCACCCATGCCTTCACTTTGCATAGAACCTAATCCCATTTCCATAGCCATAGGATCTTGTAGATCTCCACCTTCTGCATAGTTTTTAGCTATATTATAATCTAATTCTCTATTGCTACCTGAATCATAGCCGTAATCACCAAATACAGATGTGTTTTTAATAGGCATACCTCTTATAACTTCTTCTTCTGGTTTTTCTTCAATAGCAGGAGGTTTCATCATACTACTAGATGCAAGGCTGCCTAAACCTGCTCCTATTGCTTCTGGTCTTGTTAGTTGAGACATAAGAGAAGGAGCTACTCCCGTGTGTAAAGCAGAGTCCATACCGGGACCAAATGGTGATAATTGTGATGTAACATCAGCCGTTAATCCCGGATTTGCTGGATTAGATCCTAGAGCACTCGAGCCACCACCCATTTGGCCACCAAGATAACCACCAAGGCCGCCCATTGCTGCGCCTCTAAGAGCATCTTCAGTACTGCCCCCTTCTAATAAAGAACCTAGACCACCACCTATAGCACTTGCAAATGCAGGAGGCATTCCCGGAAACATAATTGGGGCTGCTAAACTAAATATTGTTCCTAACATATTAAACTCCTATTTCTTTCATTCTTTGAACTAATCTTTCTGCTCTATTTGGTACTTGTCTATACCATTTTGAATCGGTCATCTCTATAGATGCCTTTTCCCAATCACCTTTATCCACAGCTGCCTTTAGCTTACTAAATTTTGACAGTCTTGTGTAGCCTAAATTATACATCATATTACATAAGATCATCTTTGCTTCTTCAGGTAAGCTATAAAAATCTTCATATAATTTTTCACAGTCTTCTACAGTTCCTTGGATATCATCATTAAAACAAGAGTTAATTCTTTTCCTACTTACTGGAGTTCCTACTGGCATACCGTATTCAGGGTCATTCTTTTTTACCAAATGCCCAATTCCAAAAGTTTCTAATTTTAAATGATCTAAATAAATTTCTTCTACGTTTCCTTCGTCAGATTCTATCTCTTCTCTTAATTTACTTATATCCAACTTTATCTCCCTTGCTTTTGTCTTAAAGACTTAACATGTTTTTTATAAAAATAATTCCCTATTGCGTTAAAAAATACAAAAATCTTTAACCAAAAATGCACCATTATCTTTTCTTTATTATTTTAGTTAATGCTTTAGCCTGACCCGCATGTAACTTAGA
>Ga0209815_1001535_pt1 | contig 15038 bp, 12 predicted proteins | sample CoawatmetaG00DNA_FD_187507 | JGI IMG/M metagenome (GOLD analysis project Ga0209815, IMG submission 187507) | Marine microbial communities from the West Antarctic Peninsula - Coastal water metaG002-DNA (SPAdes) (version 2) | ecosystem: Environmental > Aquatic > Marine > Coastal ...
CAATAGTAAAAACAGACTTTTAGACGAAGTTGTAGATATTAACAATGATGGTGTTAGTGATCTTATCGTCAAACGGATTAAAGCCGAGGGTATCTTTGGCTGGGAGTCTGAGTATGAGGTTTACCTGGGCGAAGTGGGTGAAAACAACCTATTGGTGTTTGCTGACAGTCCCTCCTCGGTCATTAGTACAGATGGTTTTCAGTTTGAGAATGAGCGTCTAGATATATCTGGTGATGGTAACCAAGAGTTCGTTATTACGTCGGTAGATATAAGCATAGGCGCTGTTATTAGGGCACTAATTACCCGGTCAGTATCTGTGGATGTCTCCATTTACAAGATGGTCAATGGTAAATTTTCAGATAAACCGAGCACCAGAAAGACGATTTCAGCACGCTTTGATTTTGGCAGTGGTGAACTATTTGTTCCAGCCGTTTTAGGTGCGGACGTTACCGGCGACGGCCGAAAGGATCTTTTGGTACAAAAAGGAGAAGGGACTCTGCTAGTCTATCCAGGACAACCCGGCCAGAAAATGTTTGCCAAGAAAGCCATTAAATTATCTCTAGAGCTACCGGCCAGCCGAGCTGGATTTACCGTTCACGACGTTGACAATGATGGCAGGGACGAGCTAATTTTGACCCGCGATAATGATGGTAATACCACCATATCAGTGGTGTCATTCAGAGGCTAAAGCGCTAATATTATTCTCAATAAAGCCCTGACCACCCCTATTCCTCGACCTTAGCACCCGTGAGCTCCGAGATAGCAGACAGCGTAGTTTGGGCGGCATTCAAACCCAATCTAAAATCTTTGTCACTAAAAGTTGTCCACACATCTAGAGGCGTGTGCCACGTTGGGTTCCATCCTGCACCTGTGTGTGCGCCCCGCTCATTTTCTCGAAGACTAATAGAAGGCACAATATTCATAAATGGCGTGGAGTCGGTGTTTGTCATATGCGGGCCAACAGTGGCTGGATAATCTGTGTTGTATTTGTCCGCTGCAGCCTTAAAAATAAAAGCTAATTGCATTGAATTGGTAGCCAAATCTGACTTAGATTGAAACTCAATATTGACATCCGCCTCCGGTCGTTGCTCCGAACTAACCGACCCGTCAGCTCTTGGGGCCCCATGATCCCATAGCATCATGTCATGCTGGATCATTCCCAACCAGCGTGGTTCTGGAAATTCGCCAGAGCCCGCCGGACTCTCAATACCTTGCAAATTTTGGCGTTGCTGAACATATGCTTTAGACCCATTTAGCCCGGTCTCTTCGTTATTCCAAAGAGCAAAGCGAATTGAGCGTTCGGTGCGGACATCAGACGCATTGAAGACCCGCGCTAGCTCCAAGACTAATGCCGTACCCGAACCGTCGTCATTCACGGCCTCATTGACCCCATGCCCATCAAAATGAGCGCCAACAATGTACATTTCATCAGGTCGACTAGTTCCAATTTTTGTACAGTAAACTTGGTGCCGCACACCATTAACTGGCTGCTCTGCATTTAGCGCACGAATTCGCTCATCTAACTGCGCGGCAGAATCGCGGTTAACGCCAGTAGTTGCTCGATAGCCATATACAGATGCACCGCCAGGGCCATTGCCATTTCGGCCTACGGCTCCACCAGTAGATGTTTTGAGCTGGTCTGGATCATTGGTAATGAGTTTTCGTACTCTTGGCACACGCGGCTCAGGGTCATAGCTAAAAGACATACGTTCCACGTTGTCACAACCCATTTGCAGTAGTTGCTGTTCTATCCAAGTAAGTGCGTCACGATTACGAGTAGTACCCTGTCGTCGATCACCAAATTGAGTCAGCCCTTTAAGGGTAGCTTTGTAGCTCTCAAGGGTGAGTCTACTTACTAATTGCGCAGTTGTATCGGCACTTTCAGAGGCAACTACTGAAACGTTACAGGTAGCGCACAAACCGAATAACATCAAAAGTTTAATAGCTTTAGCAGCGCCTACTTGATTACAAAAAAAGTAATTTTTAGTAAATATCATATCCAAAACTCCGAGTTACTTAAATTTTTTAATCAACAGATAGTGTAATTTTTTATATCACTGAAGAACACTGATAAATAATGTCCTAGTGCTGGGCGTACATTAGTTATAGCAATGTGCGCAATGTAATAGTGACGCCGATGGCTAACAAGCCCGCTATGGCAATTCTACGGTAAAGCTGTCCACCATACTTTTTGAACAGGTAAAAACCAATTTTATCCCCCGCCACCATGGCGGGAAATGCTAACAGCAGGTGCCAAAGAGACTGGATTTGAATAAACCCTGCCACGCCAAATGAAACCAGTGCTATAGCAGCGGAGGCTAAGAAAAAGGTGATCAATAACGCTCGACTTCGCTCTGGGACCGGTTCTGTAAACATCACATAAATAATCATTGGTGGACCTGGTATGGCCAAAGCACCATTCATAAGACCAGACAGCAGGCCGGTAAAACTGGTCAGCAAAGGACTAACTCGGCGAGTCGTAGGTTTGAAAAACATCAGTACCACACAGGCGATTATTACCGAAATACCTGCCCATAATTGAAATTGGGCAGTTGAAATAAATGACAGTATCGCCGTTCCAATTGCCGTTCCAATAATCGCCATAAATACTAATGGCACCATTGGCTTCAATGGCACAATACCCCAATAATTGCGTACGCCAATTAAATTACTAGTCAGCGTCAATGCTGCACTAAGAACTACTGATTCAAGCGGCGTTAAGAACAGAGCAAATACAGGAACGGCAGTTAGCGCAAACCCAAAACCAGTAAATGACCGAAGGATGGAGGCAAACACAACTACTGACCATATTAGTAAAAGCTCTAATAAGCCGATATCAGCAATCAGTTCGATCATCAAAAGTAATCCAAAGTGTATTAACGTGGGTTCAAAGCGCGCCATTAAAACAAAAAATGGCAACCTCGGGAATCCAAAGTTGCCATTTTTTAGGTGTTAATTTCCAGTCTATAGCTGTTATGCCTGATCAGCGCCTCTTAGTGCATACCAACCTATGTAGATGTAACACATCATTGGCACAACAAAGCTCAATTGAATACCTATGCTGTCAGCAACTACACCTTGGATTAATGGTACCAAAGCACCCCCTACAATACCTTGGCATACTAGCCCTGAGCCCTTACTAGTCATAGCACCTAAGCCCTTCACAGCTAGGGTGAAAATGGTTGGGAACATAATAGAGTTAAAGAAGCCTACTGCCAAAATGGACCACATCGCTACACTGCCAGAGGTGTTCATGCTGACAATTATCATCACAATTGCGATCACCGCATTGGCTGCTAAATACTTTGTGGAAGCAATGTAATTCATTAGAACTGCACCGACCAGACGGCCAATCATTGCAGCTCCCCAGTAATAGCCAACCATTTCTCCCGCTTCGGCAATCTCCATTCCTGCAATCGAACTCTCGGCAAAATAATTAACCAAGAAACTTCCGATGGAGACTTCTCCACCGACGTACATAAATATTGCGAGTGCACCTAGCACTAAAGAGCGATGGTTCCAAACACTATCATCCGCAACATCGTCGTTTGTTTCTAAATGAGCTAGCTTTGGCAAGGTGATATTTCTGAACAGCAACGCCGCCGTAACAAGTACAGCCGCGATCATCAAGTAAGGCATCTGGACTGCGGAGGCATCTGCCGCAACTACGCCTAAAATTAGTATAGAACCCACTACCGGGCCTACCGTTGTGCCAAGAGAGTTAGCCGCTTGGGCCAAATTGAGTCGACTAGCTGCGGTTTTGTCTGGTCCTAAAGCCGCCACGTAAGGATTAGCCGCTACCTGCAAAATGGTAATTCCACTGGCAAGAACAAAAAACGCAAAAAGAAATAATCCGTAAATATGAAGATCTGCGGATGGATAGAACAAAATACAACCCAATGCAGTTGTTAGCAGCCCAATGACAATACCTGTTTGAAAGCCAACCTTGTCTATTAATCGTCCAGCAAATGGAGACACAATAAAGTAAGCGCCAAAAAAACAAAACTGCACTAACATGGCTTGAGTATAATTAAGGTCGAATGACTCTTTTAGAAATGGAATTAAAATGTCATTAAGAACGGTGATAAAACCCCAGAAGAAGAACAGACACGTCATTGCGATAAACGCAAACTTTTGTGTTTCTTGCTGTTGGCCTTCTGTAATTGTTGTTGCTGAACTATCCGGATTTGAGCCAGCCATCTGTACCCCCCTAGGGTAAAAGTTGCATCATTAAATTGCTATTAGTTACGGAGGATAAATTGGCGGAGGTTTTCATGCAACCGCTATGCCGAAGCTAGCGCCTATTTAGTCGCAATAATAAGTTACTTGGTCGACTTTTGTAATGTCTGGCTTGCTCATTTTCAATTTTTTGACCGCACCGAAGCATTACTTGAGACCCTGCACCACTTATTTATGATCTATAGGTATTACATCCGATTCTCTATCTGTATTTGAAATATTCAACTTCCCAGTCCTAAATAAAAGCACCGATAATTCAAATTAAAGAAGGTGAGGAAAAAAGCTTTAAGTAAAGGCTTGAGGTAATTAAGATAGATGCCTGAGCACCTAAATTATCGAAAAACGGAACAGTAGAGCGATGGAGTTTTATTTAGCAATACTACTGTTCACAGCAACGGCCAGCATCACCCCCGGCCCAAATAACATTATGATAATGGCATCTGGCGTTAACTTTGGTATTAGACGAAGTCTTCCCCATGTTTTCGGTATTTGCTTAGGCTTTCCAGTAATGGTTATTGCTCTGGGGCTTGGCTTGGGCGCTATATTCGAGAGCATCCCAATACTGCATGACGTTATAAAAATTCTTGGTGTGTCCTATTTACTGTATCTAGCTTGGCTGGTGGCTTCATCAAGCCCCTTAAAAGAGATATCTGTGGCCGCTAAACCACTTAGGTTCGATCAGGCCGTTTTATTCCAGTGGGTTAACCCCAAAGCTTGGGTCATGGCCACTGGAGCAATATCCGCTTACACAACCACTGCAAGTGATACGCTAGTGCAAGTACTATTTATTGCCTTCGCTTTTTTTATCACAGCGGCTCCCTCCGTGGCTGTTTGGCTGATATTCGGTGCAGGACTAAAACGTTACCTTGAGAACCCTCGCCATAATCGTACCTTTAATATTTCTATGGCCTTATTGCTCATAGCCTCCATGTCCCCAGTAATAAATAATCTGATTCAGCAGTATTTGCCATGAACTTTGACTTATCATGTTTAAACATCTAGTTTGACATCTATGGTCGTGAAGTAACCGCGTGTGAAAATAGGGTTTAATCGACAAAACGCAAAAAAATTAGCTAATCCTTATTGGGCTGAATCTAAATATTCGCTCAGAACGTCTTATCATCACTAAATAGGCATGTAATGCAACCTAAGCAAGGGAAGTAACTACTTTATGAACAAGAAACTAATAATTGCCTGTGTATTAATCGCTATTGCCGCCGTTTTTTACCTAAAGAAATCTGGGGACTCGTCAGATATTTTTGTCACAACTCAAGAGGCAAAAATAGAAGAGATAAAAACCTCGATCCTAGCCTCTGGAACGCTCATTTATAAAGAGCAAGTGCAATTACGGTCAGAGGTTATCGGGCAGGTTAAAGAGTTATTCATAGCAGAAGGCGACACTGTTAATAAAGGCCAGATTCTAATGACGCTGGATCAAAGAAGTTTTAGTGCAGATGTAGAGCAGCAGAAGGCTTATGTGCGAATTCAGACTATTGCGATTGAAAGGCAACAAAAGCAGTTAGAAAATACTCATGCCAAATGGATGCGAAACAAAAACCTTTTTGAGCGGAAAATGATAGGGCAAGATTCATTTGAGCTTATTGATAATCAGCATGATTTAGCCAAAATCGATTTGCGCTCGAGACAGGAAAGTTTGAATCAAGCGCTGGCAACTCTGGACAAAGCTCAAGAGCGTCTTGATAAGACTATATTTAGCTCACCAATCAATGGTGTTGCTACTTCTGTGGATATAAAAATCGGTGAAACCGCTATTAGTGGAACAACGAATATTGCTGGATCTAATTTGATTACTATTGCCGACCCAGCATCGATATTAGTAGAAGTTCAAGTTGACGAAGCTGATATCGCTAACATTCGTTTGGGACAAAATGTTGATGTTTTCGCCGTAGCCTTTCCAGATGACGCTCTCAAAGGTCAAGTAACCACCATTGCTACATCCGCAAAGAGATCCTCTAACCGTCAAGGCCTTAGTTTTACTGTAAAAATATTACTTGAAAACAATGAAAATATTGATGTTCGACCCGGGATGAGCTGCCGCGCAGAAATTTTCACTAAAGCCAAAAATGATAATGTCGCAGTACCAATGCAGGCTATTGTCTACTCTGAGGCTGAAAACGAGCAGACATCAAATATGAGGAGTAGAAGGCCCGGACAAATTACGATTGGCGGTGGCTCAAGTGATCTTATGAAAAGCCATGTCTTCCTGCTCGTTGATGGTAAGGCAGTTAAACGAGATGTAGAGCTTGGGATTTCTAATGATGAGTTACAAGAAATTACAGCCGGTGTTGAAGCCAAGGAAACGGTCATTATCGGACCCGCCAGGGTGGTGAGTAAGCTCAATGATGGGGATGCAGTGAAACTGCAAGAGAAGAAGAAATAATGTCCAAATCGACCATTATTGAACTTAGAAAAATCGCTAAACATTACATGATGGGTGATGATGGATTTTATGCACTAGAAAATATCGATCTAAATATCTATCTAAATGACTATATTGCTATCGTAGGGTCTTCGGGTTCAGGAAAATCTACGCTGATGAATTTACTAGGCTGCCTTGATTATCCCTCAGCTGGAGAGTATCGGCTCAAAGATATAAATGTTGCGAGCTTGGATGAAAATCGGTTAGCTCATATTCGAAATAGTGAAATAGGTTTCATCTTTCAAAATTTCAATTTGCTCCCAAGAGCCACAGCCCTTCAAAATGTCATGCAGCCTCTTATTTATAGAGGTCTTGGGAAAGCGATGCGTAAAGAAATGGCAGAAGATGCTTTGGGAATGGTTGGATTGACTGATCGTATGCATCATGTCCCTAATCAACTTTCCGGTGGTCAGCGTCAGCGCGTAGCAATAGCAAGAGCACTGGTAACAAAGCCAGCTATTCTTTTAGCTGACGAACCTACTGGAAATCTAGACTCTGCAACAACAATTGAAATTATGGCGCTATTTGACCGGCTACACCAAGAAGGTCAAACACTTATTATAGTAACGCATGAGAAAGAAATTGCTGATCGCTGTCATCGTGTTATTACTCTAAAAGATGGACACCTAGTCTCTGATGAAAATAATCCTAAGCCACATAATACTAAACCAAAGAGCGTAGCAGCTGATGTCTAATTTTAGGTTCAAAGTGATGGAAGGCACGCGTTCAGCAGCACAGTCCGTTTTTGCTCATGGTTTCCGTAGTTTTTTGACTACGTTAGGGATCATTATTGGGGTTGCATCTGTCATCGCAGTAGTCTCGGTTGTTCAAGGATTTAGTGCCAGTATTAGTGCCCAATTTGATGACATAGGGACCAATGTCATTTCAATAGATAGTTACACTCCACCCAAATCAAGACTTCAGGGAAAATATGCCCGACTCACCTATGGAGACTATGAAAAGATAAAATATCAAATTCCAGGAGTGAGCCATGTAACACCAACCCTTGATGTCAGAGGTTCCGACAACGGTGTTGCCTATCGAGATCAATCGATTACTTCCCGCGTTTTTGGATCTGCATCTACTTATCAAAAGCTCAATGCTGTTTATTGTGAGGATGGCCGATTTTTCAACCCTGCAGATGACAACAGTCGACGTAAAGTTGCAGTTGTTGGGCCTTCGTTAGTTAAGCAATTAGATATCAAAGGAAGTCCAGTCGGTGAATATATTGGGATCGCCGGTGAATGGTTTAAGGTTATTTGTGTGACTGAAAAAAGGGGTAAGTTATTTGGCTTTGATCAAGATAACTTTGTAATGATTCCTTTTAGCACAGCTTTATCGCTTATGGGTGGAGGCTCAAGCTGGCGAACTAATATCAAGATAAGTTTGGCTGTAGACAAAGCAGAACTGCTGCCCCAAGTTAAACAAAATATTACGCGAGTGCTGCGCAGAGCTCACAAAGTGCGTTCTGGTGAACCGAGTGATTTTGAAATTAGTTCTGCTGACCAAATGCTAGAGACCTTTGACTCGATTATTGGAAGTACTACATTAGTGTTGGCAGGAGTTGTCAGTATCTCTCTGTTGGTCGGTGGGATTGGTATCATGAATATTATGCTGGTTTCCGTAACGGAAAGGACACGAGAAATCGGTATTCAAAAAGCCCTTGGAGCAACTCGCTTTGATATCCTCTTACAATTTTTAATAGAAGCAGTTTTTCTTTGCTTACTAGGAGGCTTTATTGGGGTTTTACTTGGCTTTGGTGCAGGATCTTTGATTAGTAATCTGACTGACCTACCCCCGGCTTCAGTACCCCTATGGGCGGTATTACTATCCTTTGGCTTTAGTGCAGGTATTGGTCTGATTTTCGGCATTATTCCGGCGGCAAAAGCGGCGAATCTTGACCCTATTGATGCTCTTCGCTACGAGTAAACGAACTAAGAATTATTGTCGCTCAGCAAGATATAACATCTGCGTTTCTTGATCGATATGGAAACGAAAATTTGCCAATATATTCATCCCTAAGAGACCGTCAACTCCGTCGGGCATACTGAAATCTAACACCGCAATTTGTAGACCAGCGAGGGTGAATCGCCCTAGCGTAAGACTATCTACCTGGTAAATATTACCCTTGGCAATACCGTTAGCTGTGTTAAACATACGCTGACCCAGAAGATCAAAATTATGATTGATTGAAAGCGTTTGAAACGCTTGCTGCGACAGCGTCGTCATGGACGCACCTGTGTCAATTAGCAATGCTACTGCAGTACCTTGGATCTCCAAGTCGGCCAAATATTGATTACCTCGCCGAGCTAAGACTATTTGATCACTGTAGTCATTTTTCAATGCGATTTTGTTGGTGAATTCTGGAGAGAATGCTTGTTGATGTTGCCGCATGATCTTTTCAGCGGCAACACTCACTGAGGGTTCGTTGATTAGTTCATCAAGAATATCTCTAGCAAAAGCCATGTTACCTATTTGTATGAATATCTGAGCTTGATCAAGTCGATGGATAGGCCTCAATAAATCCAGACTGTCCATCTGCTGATAAATATTGGTCAAACCGAACAGATCATCAACAGCCACTAGATCACTGTGCACTTGGCTAATAAACTGATTAATAGCAGACTCTACCTTTATTTTGTCACGATTAGTGTAGGCATAGCTTTTTACCAAGTGGTGAACCGCAGCCGCCTCCGCTAAAAAGCCAGTGGAGCGATTAAATTGGGCGAGAGATAACAACACATCAATATCATCATAAAATACTGATAAATAGCGTTCTGTTAATTCGGTAAAATGATCTTGGGATGATGAAGTAATTAAGCTATCAAGATGACCCATGAGAATATCTTTTAGGCCAGATTTTCGAGTATCCTCCCTATTTCCGTAAATCTGGTAGGTATCAACGGCTGCTAAATAATTATGCGCCAAAAGATACTGTTCGAATTGAACACTATAATGTTCTCTCAGGTTAGCACCGTCCACCAACGCCAAATCACTAGATCGACTAATTTGGTCTGACGGTAAGGATAGTGAGGCTAATTTTTCCTGAGGCAATAATTTAGAGGCGCCGTTAGAACTCAATACTCTGTCTTCAGTGCGGCTTACAAAACCAGTCTGCCATTGGTCCCAAAGTAAACCGGCAGAGAATGCCAGTCCTGCAATAGCAACCAACATAACCGAGGAGTGCTTTTTAACGATCAAGAGGGTGTTCCCAAAAATAGTGTTATTTACTTTAGGGCCAAGCTTATACTAAGTTGACGGGAAAATTAAACAAGAGAAGCATGGCAAGTTATTTATACGCATATTAAAATGCGTAACCTTAGGGTTTGCGCACATATTTTTGGAGTAAGTAATTGACACTTTTTGAAGCGATTATTCTTGGAATTGTTCAAGGACTAACAGAGTTTTTACCGGTTAGCAGTAGCGGTCATCTTGAACTTGGCAAAGCCCTACTTGGAGACACTAGCATTCCCCAAGAGAGCATGATGTTTACTGTTGTCGTGCACTTTGCCACCGCCCTAGCAACGCTGGTTATTTACCGGTCTGAAGTAGCACGCATTGCCGGTGGTCTTATGCAGCGCAAGAATAATGAAGAATTCCAGTTCTCCATGAAAATATTGCTTAGCATGATTCCAGCAGCAGCCATCGGCGTTATTTTTGCGGATGAGCTAGAGCTGTTGTTCGATAAGCAGATTATCTTGGTCGGCGTTATGCTGTGGGTGACTGGAATACTTTTGATGGTAGCTGATCGAGCAAAAAATACCGTTAAAGACGTCAGCTTTGGTCATTCGATCATCATTGGGATTGCACAAGCTATTGCTATTTTGCCAGGAATCTCTCGCTCTGGGGCGACTATCTCTACCTCAGTTTTGCTGGGTGTTGACCGTAATAAAGCCGCAAGTTTTTCATTTTTAATGGTAGTGCCGTTAATCCTAGGAAAAATAGCCAAGGATTTGATCGATGGGGGATTGCATATTAATAGCGATCAATTTGGTATTTTAATTGCCGGATTCATTGCTGCATTTGTAACCGGTCTGTTTGCCTGTCAGTGGATGATAAAACTGGTACGTAATGCTCAATTAAAGTATTTTTCATACTACTGTTTCTTAGTTGGAACTGCCGCTATTGCCCATCAAGTGACGCTGTAGCTAAACCAAAGGTTATGAGCAACTTAGCTATTCATACCAACGTTATTGTAAGCCCAGTAACTTATGAGTTTGTAGGCTTAAGCTCCAACGAGGGTGCTTTAAACAGTAGTTAATAGTGTCAGCAATATTGTTATTCTCTACATCGTCGAACATGGGCTGTAAAAAGAAATAATCAAATTTCATAGTAGTAAAGTCACTCGGTTGATGACCGTCCTGAGGGTACACTAGTTTAATTTCATTACCCTCCTGGACAACAATAGTTGAACCGGATTTAGGGCTAACGCAAATCCAATCTACACCACTTGGTACAGAAAGAGTGCCGTTGGTTTCTATGGCCACCTCTATGCCCTCTTCATGGAATGCTTCGATAAGGAACTCATCTAGCTGTAAAAGAGGTTCCCCGCCAGTACAAACAACATAGGGATGTATATCATCGACAATACTGCTCGGCCAATATTCTTTTACCCTCTTAGCCAACTCAGTGGCAGTTCGAAAATTACCTCCACCTTCTCCATCAACGCCGATAAAATCTGTATCGCAAAAACTACATACTGCCTCGGCACGATGTTTCTCCTTCCCACTCCATAGGTTACACCCAGTAAACCTACAGAATATCGCTGGGCGCCCAGCATGAGCTCCTTCACCTTGTAATGAGTAGAAAATCTCTTTTACCGCATAACCCATATTACTGGCCCATTAAACATCCAATATTAGGTACTGTTTTTGGACGTTCAGCAGGCATCATAGTTATGTATGAAGATTGCTAACGCGCTTAATTCAGTACCCCTCCAATCGGCGAGTATAATAGCGTAGTCGAGGTAAAAAAGGGATTTTGAAGACGTTATTCTTAATGGGCAAGTTGATGTAGATTGGTTCGTTTTAGCCACTGGTGAACCATTCCAGCACTTCCAAGTCATTCCATATGGGCTAAAGGGATCTTTAAGACTATGCGATTATGAATATAAACGCAATAAATACAGGATTAAGCTATTAGTTAGTATCGATCTTTGCTGAAGTGATTAATTATTTGGCTACTGAAGTATGAGAAAACTATTAGGTGACAGACTCCCTAGATAACCAATAAGTTACCTCCACCAACAGTCCAAGAACGCTAATATTGTTAACCCACCATTTTTTTAACGTCTAAGTTACTTTAACGGGAAAGTTATAGCCCGGAAGACCATTGGGGGTTGTCACTGATAAAAAAACAATTATTTTTGTGACGGAGATCACAAAAATATGCGAATTAAAGTTGTTACAAGGCGTTTTTAGTCTAAGTTTATATTAACTGATCAAACGTAAGGGAAGACTGAAATGTTACATGAGTTAATGGACGATAAAAGGATCAATCAAAGTCAATTAGGACGAGAAACTGGCATTCCTCAAGCGACTATTAGCCGATACCTAAACGGCACAACTAAATCGCTAAAATTCGACACACTTAAAGTCCTAGCAGAGTATTTTAGTGTTCCTATGGAAAAAATTGTGCGCAACGACTAATGCTAGGCATTGTGTCAATCTAGCTCAAAGCTTGAGTAATCGAGCGTTTTTTATTTGGCAGCCAAGGAACACTATCTGCAATCAGATACTTTGATTCTCGATGATTTGCTTGATTAGAACCGGCCCTTGATAAATAAACCCTGTGTAGATTTGAACTAAATCTGCGCCGGCCTCGAATTTCATCTGTGCGTCATGTGCGTTATTAATTCCTCCCACACCGATAATGGGTATCCGCTTCTGCAATTTTGAATGTAATTTTGCAATAACCGCAGTTGAAGAGTGAAACAAAGGACAACCGCTCAAACCTCCATTTTCTTCAGCGTGCTGCAAACCTCTAATACCTTGCCTATCTAGTGTGGTATTTGTAGCTATCACGGCATCAAATTTATTTTCAAGCAATGATACGGCTATCGAATCAATTTCTTTTTCACTCAGATCCGGAGCAATTTTAAGTGCTAACGGAACATAACGTCCGTGATCTTCAGTCAATACGCTTTGTTTGACCTTAAGCTCACTTAGTAATTCATTGAGCAATTCACCGTACTGTAAAGACCTTAGTCCCGGAGTATTGGGCGAGGAGATATTGACCGTGATGTAAGCCGCATGCGGATATACTTTCTCCATACACATTAGATAGTCATTCTTACCCTCATCAAGCGGCGTATCCTTATTCTTACCGATATTTACACCGACTAAGATATTAGAACGTCGCGCCTTGAGATTCTCAACAAGATTATCAACGCCCTTATTATTGAAGCCCATTCGATTAATAATGGCCTCCTCTTCTTTTACGCGAAACATTCTTGGCTTTGGATTACCGGGTTGAGGCTTGGGTGTGACGGTCCCTACCTCAATATGGCCGAAGCCCATTTTATGAAATGCATCAATAGCTTCGCCATCTTTATCCAACCCTGCTGCCAATCCAACACAGTTAGGAAAGGTAATACCCATCACCTCAATAGGGTCAGATTTAACCTTTTGAGAGTAGAACCGATTAAATAAGCTATTCCCCGTCTTATGAAAAAAGCCCAATACCCAATCATGGACTTTTTCAGGATCGATTCTCATCATGATTTTTTGAGCGATGGAGTAGAACATTAACTTTTAATCCTTTGGGATCGTGTATTCTTTTGGATAATTTATCGATGAGATCATACCACCTCAACTTGGCCTGGTAATCAGATTTCGTTGTTTTCCAAACGGTAGAATGATTTTAAGCGCCAACCTAATGACTTACTCAGTAGCACACTAAACAGCTCAACATTTACGATATAACCGCACACATAATATTAATTAATGGTACCGATAAATATTATTACATTTACCCCGATAAGTGCAGTATGTCAGCATGCTCGCAAGAGTTTAAGAGTAAACGTCCTTGACTAATTTATTGAGTTTTGCTAAATTTCACAAATTACTGAAAATTAGAGATTTACCAATGCCTAACTCTGAATCGCTCGAGATCTCACCTCACTCCGAATCGTTCATCCAACATTTCGGTGAGATGGGGAGCCGCTGGGGCATTAATCGGACCGTCGGTCAAATATGCGCTCTTTTGGTAGTGTCAGAGGCACCGCTTAATGCCGACCAAATCGGTGGAGCGCTGTATATTTCAAGGTCTAATGTGAGCATGGGTCTCAAAGAACTACACTCGTGGAACTTACTGCGATCCGTAGCAATTGCCGGTGACAGAAAGGATTATTTCACTACCCCTGATGATATTTGGGAGATGGCGAGGACTTTGCTAGAGGAGCGTAGAAAACGCGAGATTGATCCTACTTTATCAATGCTGCGCAGCGTTTTATTGCAAGAAAAGCAAGTTGGGGATGATAGCTATGCGCTTCAGAAAATGAGCGAGATGCATGATCTCATCGAGTTACTGGTCGGCTGGCTCAATGAAATGCAGACATTAAAATCTCAACGACTGTTGAAATTATTAAAACTAGGGTCAGGCGTCAATAAGATTCTCGACCTAACGGATAGAGTTTCTGGTAGATCTTAAAAAATTCAGAAGAATTCGGTAAACCTTAAGAGGTGGGTCTCAGTTAAGGCAAGTGTTTACCACCGCAGTTTTCTTCGATTATCTAGCGTTTCAAGCTAGCACATAAAAATAAGCGGATTGCAGTAATGTTCGACACAGCGTGGTGCCAAGCCAGCAGTGTTTTTTATGTGTTTGTGTATTTAATGAGACGTGATATTAGTGACTTCTGATTTTCAAAATTGGCTTCGATTAGCAATCCTTGTGGCTGGCTGTTTGCTCGTTAGTGGATGTGACGAGTTTATGCTATTTGACCCCAAAGGCCCCGTGGCGGAGCAACAACAGTGGTTGATTATCGTCTCGTTCGCCATAATGCTTATTGTGGTGATACCTGTTCTCATTATGAGTGTTTGGTTCCCTTATAAGTACAGGAGCGGCAACACTAAGGAAGAGTATCTTCCAAATTGGGAGCATTCCAACAAAATAGAGTTAGTCGTTTGGACGGTTCCTATCCTCATCATTACCGCGCTTGGCATTTTGACTTACATTACCTCGCACTCTCTGGACCCGCGCAAACCCATAGAATCTGACCAACCTACCATGGTGGTACAAGTCGTCGCCATGGACTGGAAATGGCTATTCATTTATCCCGAATACGGCATAGCCACAGTGAATGAAATGGCAATGGTGGTCGACCAGCCAGTTGAGTTTTTGATCACTTCTGATGCCACTA